>Ga0182016_10005204_pt1 | contig 14101 bp, 12 predicted proteins | sample 712S2MmetaG_FD_120491 | JGI IMG/M metagenome (GOLD analysis project Ga0182016, IMG submission 120491) | Permafrost microbial communities from Stordalen Mire, Sweden - 712S2M metaG | ecosystem: Environmental > Terrestrial > Soil > Wetlands > Permafrost | place: Sweden: Stordalen | collected...
CAACTGGCCGAGGACGTGCGCAAGCGGGGCGTGTCCAACCTGCACCCGGTGGGCACCTGCGGCATGGGGCACGGGCCAGGCGCGGTGGTCGATCCTCGGCTGCGCGTTCATGGCATTACGCGGTTGCGCGTGGTGGACGCGTCGATCATGCCATCGATCATTGCGGGTAACACGAACGCGCCGACGATCATGATCGCCGAGAAGGCGTCGGATATGATTCTGGAGGATGCACGCGCTACCTGAATGACAACCTCTCCCGCGGGAGCGGGAGAGGTCGAGGGCGCGAAGCGCACGAGGGTGAGGGTGATCGGGAGGCACGCTCTTCCTTTATGCCGCGTGCCGACCCGATCACCCTCACCCTCGACGCTTCGCGTCTCGACCTCTCCCGCTCCCGCGGGAGAGGTTATTTTGCGCGTAGCGCGGGAGAGGTTACGCTCAAAAATGCTGCGACACCCCGGCCAGGATCGTGCGCCGCAGCCCATATTGCGGAGCGCCCACCCCCACCCCGGTCCCGTTGCGAATCTCGTAGATCACGTCCCCCACGTTCAGCACGTCCAGCCGCAGCTCAGTGCCAGTGCGTAGCTTCTGCACCACCGACAGGTTCACCACCCCGTACATCGGCGTCGCGGTGCCGTTCGGGATGGTCGGCGTGTCCGCGCGCAGCCCGCTTTGCATGATCGCGTCCGCCGAGAACCGCGTCGGATGATCCGATCTCCGGTTCAGCGTGTATGCAATTCCGGCCGAACCGGCCCAGCTCTCGTCATGGTCAAGATGGATCCAGTTGTTGGCGATGAAAGCCAGCTCCGAAGGGGAGAAATTATACTGCGCCGACACGATATCCTCGCCCATCGCGCGTGACTTCGCCAGGTTGCCGTAGATCGACCACGGTCCGCGATCATAGCTCGCGGTCAGTTCCACCCCCTCCTGCAAACCATGCGCGTAGTTGAACGCCGTCAGGATGATCGGCGCGCCGAACTGCCCCTCATCGATCAGGTTATTCGATATCTTATAGTACGCATCCACGCCGACGGCCAGCCCGGGCACCACCACCTGGCTGATGCCGGCATCCAGATAGTGCGATCGCTCGGCCTTCACCGGGCTGTTCTCCGTCACCGCCGGCGCCGCCGTCGTCCCCGCAAAACTGCTCAATGCGCTGGAACTCAACAACTCGAACGGCGGAGGCACGAAATAGCGCGCATAGCCTGCATGGACGGTCGTGGATGGCGTCGCTTTCCACACCACGTTCAGCCGAGGGCTGACCTGGTGCTCATGTGTGAACTGGTCCACATCATCGAAACGCAAGCCGCCATTGATCGTCACCGTCGGCAGAATGCGCCACTCGTCCTGCACATAGACGCCATACAGCCCGCCGCTATTGCTGGCGTTCGAATAGATGTTGAACGGCACGTCGGTGGTCGGTGTCCCCGAGGCATCGACCGGCAACACGGAGGAGACCGTATCGGCCGTCGTCGTCTCCTGCTGCACCAGCACTCCGAATCGCAGCGTATGCTGGTCGTTGATCTTCCAGCTTCCGTCCGTCTGGACGCCATAGGCGGTGTCGGTGCGTGCCGCCTGCTGCGCGATGCCGTTGAACAACAGATCACCCAGCCAGTCCGGCGCGTAGTTCAGCGAACTGTCGCGGGTGAACAGCGAAAACTGCACGTCCACGGCATCGACATGCTTTTGCAGCGAGAGGATGGCGAAGTCGGTCTCCTCGCGTTGGTTCTCGTTCAGCTTGCTGCTGTCGAAGTTTGCAACGCCATTGACCGGGAAGCCCAACGTCGGCTGGCCGGGAATGTTGGGGATCTGGAAGTACCCATCGAACCCGCCCACGATCAGGCTGAGCCGCGTATCCGGATCCAGGATCGCACCGACATAGCCGAGGCCATGGAACTGGTTGGTGGTGTCGTGGATCGCCCCATACTTATAGGTCGGGTTTTCGATGCCACGATCGTCGTGCAGGGTGTCGCCGGTGAAGAACCAGTTCACTGCTCCACTTTGGCCGCCGTATTCGAAGCTGGGCTGCGCCCAGTTCCACTGGCCGCCATACATCGACAGCGTCAGGCCCGGATTGGCGATGCCGGTCTTGGTCTGGATATCCACCACGCCCGCCGTCTGGAACCCATACTGTGCCGGCAGCGCGCCGGTGATCAGCGACATGCTGTCGGCGAAGCGCGACTCGATCGCCTGGCCGAATACCGACAGCCCTTCCGGCAGTTCCACCCCGTTCAAGCGGTATTGCACGTTGGCATGCTCGCCGCGCAGGTGGATCTGGCCGAAACTGTCCTGCGCCGTGCCGGGCGCTTGCAGCAGTACCTGGTTCAGCGGCGAATTGTCGCCCTGCGGCAGGGTCTGCAACGCGTCGGGCGACAGGCCGTAAACGCTGGCACCGAGGCCCGGCTGAATCTGCTGGCGCGCGGTGTCCAGCCGGCGTGAGATCACGTCGATATCGAACGACAGATCGGTCGTGGCAGACGGCTTCTGTGTTGTGGCGGGCGAGGGTTGTGTTGTAGCGGGCGGCTGGTCGGCGGCCCGGGCCTCACCGATGGGAAGGCGAACGGGGAGGACAGTGCCGAGCAAGGCAGCCAGGCAGAGGATGGGACGTGGACGCATCACGGAGCCTCTTCCAAACCTTGCGCCAGGCGTAGAGAATACGCCTGCTATGATATGTTATAACATAACGCTACGAGCCACAAGGCAGCCCGATTGGTCGGGTGAACCGTCGATCGCGCCCGGTGGGCCGATCCGAGCCACGCGGCAAATCCACTGGTCGGGCCAATCGCGGCTCCCGCCCGGCATGCCCATCCGAGCCTCGCGGCAGTTCGATTGGCCAAAAGAGCAGCGTATCCCGTTCGGCGTGGCGGGGCCGCGCCTGGCCGCGGTGCAGCGCCGGGCGGGACGGGCCGATCGTGCGCTGGCGTGCTCCGCGCTGCTGCACGCCACCGCCGTGGGATTGCTGCTGTGTATTATTCAGGTCGTGGTGCCGGCGCCGCCACCGGAGCCGCCGCCAATCGAAATGGTGTTCGAGCAAGCCGCTGCTCCGGCACCGCCCACGCCGCCGGCGGTGCCCGCCGAGCCGCAGCCACCGCCCCAGCCGCAAGCGCAGCCACCTCCCCAGCCACAACCGGCGCCACCACCGCCCGAGCCGCAGCCCCCACTGGCCACGGCAGTGCAGCCTCCGCCGCCCGCGGCAGAGCAGCCCCCGCCGGCTGCACCACAGCCGCCGCCCGCACCACAGCCACCTCCGCCGGAGGTGGTGGCAGAGCCGCTGCCATTGCCGCCTCCCAGGCCGCCGCCAGTGCCGCGACCGCGTCCTCTGCCCCAGCGGCCCCCGGCCGTGACGCCGCCGAAGGTCGTCGAACCGGCTCCGTCCGCGCCGCTTCCGCCTGCGCCAAGCCCGCCGCCCCAACCGGCCGCCTCCACGCCGGCAGAAGCGGCGCCACCCCGGATCAGCGCGTCCTGGCAACGGACGCTGTCCGCCTGGCTCGCCTCCCACAAGGTCTATCCAGAGGAGGCGCGCCGCCGCGATGAGCAAGGCACCGTGACGGTGCGATTTACCGTGGAGCCGTCGGGCCATGTCACAGACGTAACGGTGGTGCACGGGTCCGGCTCGTCCCGGCTGGATGCGGCGGCCGAGGCGATGCTGCGGGGCGCGTCGCTGCCCCCGTTCGACGCGTCGATGCGACAGGTGCCGATCACCGCGACGGTGCAGATCCATTACGCGCTGGAGGATTAGAGCGTTATCACCGTGAGTGGAACCTGTCATTGCGAGGCGCGCAGCGCCGAAGCAATCCCCTGCCTGATGAGCGTACCTCGCTTCGTCAGGCAGGCGATTGCTTCGGCGCTGCGCGCTTCGCAATGACAGGTTGTTCCGGCGCTTCCACTCACGGTGACAGCGCTCTATGCGGACGCCCGGCTTGTATGGGGGAAATCGGCGGCGGAGGGTATGCGCGCCGCCCGGATCCCCCCCGCCCTCCTGGGCGCGCGCCCCGCTTTGCGCCGGCTACCGCGGAGGAGGCGGACTGATGCCTAACAACCGTGCCGCATTGCCGCCCAGGATGGCGCGCCGCGTTTCGTCATCCAGCCCCGGCGCGCCCTCGATGAAGCCGATCGGATCGACCTCGCCCATGTCCGCCGGATAGTCGGTGCCCACCAGGATGTGGTCGGCGCCATATTCCGCCACCAGGAATTCGAGCTGGGCGTGCGTGTACACCAGTGAATCGAAATACATCCGGCGCAGATAAGTGCCCGGCATTTCCTTCAGTTTTTCCCCGGTATCCGGCCGCGCCGCCGCCGCGTGGTCGATGCGCCCCGCATAGGCCGGCAGGTAGCCGCCGCCATGCGCCGCCACCAGCTTAAGGCCGGGGTAATCCTCCAGCACGCCACCGAATATCAGATGATGCAGCGCCACCGTCGTATCCAGCGGATTGCCGATCACGTTGGCAAAGTAATGCTCGTGCAGACGGCGCGGCTCGGTGTAGCCGTCGGGGTGCAGGAACACCAGCAGGCCAAGTTCCTCGATCCGCGCGAACACTTTGCGAAACCGTCCGGCCGCCAGGTCGTCGCCGGCGACATGCGTCATCAGCTCGATGCCGCGCATCCCCAGCGATTTGTGCAGCCGCTCCAGCTCGGCAATCGCCAGTTCCGGCGCCTGCAACGGGATCGTGCCCAGTCCGGTAAAGCGGTCGGGATAGCGGCCGACGATCTCGGCGATCTCATCGTTCAGGATGCGCGCCGTGGCCAGCCCGAGCTCCGGATCGGCGCCGTAATAGGTCTGCCGCGGCGCCGGCGACACCGCCTGGATGTCGATGCCCATCAGGTCCATGTCGGCGATGCGTTGCTCAGCCGAGGTCCCCTGCGGCCGCGTGCGCACTGCGTTCTGCCGGTTGATCGCCTGGCTGGCGGCGTTGGCATGGGTTTCGAGATACCATTTGGAGACCGCCTCGTTCCCCTCGACCATCGCCGCTGCCTTCAGGCTGGTCCAATGGCAATGGATGTCGATGGTGAACCATTTGCCGCGCGGATGCGGCGGGCCGGGAAAGCGGCCGGGGATGCGTTCGCCTTCAGGCCGGCAACGAAACAGCATGTCCTTGGTTCCTCTGGTTGGTTGCTATCTTATGTGCGCACGGCGCGATGATACTCGCGGTTCGGCATCATATCGGTCGCCGACGCCATGCGGTTCGACAGATTGAAAAACGCCACCGTCTCGGCCAGATCGAAGATGTCTTCGTTCGACAGTCCGACCTCGCGCAAGGCATGCCGATCGGCATCCTCCACCAGCCATGGCGTCGTCGTCATCTTCCACGCGTAGTCGAGCATTGCCCGCCGCCGCGCATCCAGCTTCGCCACGCGGTAGTTCAGCGCCATCATCTCGCCGAGTTCCGCATCGCCGGAGAGTTGCCGCACCGCCGCACCATGCGCCACCAGGCAGTAATAGCAGCGGTTGGCAGAGGACACGACGACTGCGATCATCTCCCGTTCCAATTTTGAAAGACCGGACTCCGCCAGCATGATCTCGTTATACATCGCCATGAAATTCCGCAGCCGTTGCGGCTTCAGGCTGTAAGCGTTGAACACGTTCGGCACGAAGCCGAGCTTGTCCACGCATTTCCGCCAGATGGCTTGCAGGTCCGCATCCAATGATGCCGGATCGGGAACTCCGAGCTTGGAGATATGGTCGGGCTGCGGCATGGGAATCTCCTATATGCTGAAAGGCACGTGCCCCGCTGTCACGCGCCCGCTGTCATTGCGAGCGAAGCGAAGCAATCTCCCGCCCGGTGAGCCGGGGAACGCTCGTCACGCAGGAGTTTGCTTCGGCGCCAAGCGCCTCGCAATGACAGGGTTCGCGCCACCGGCGCGCGTGCTCTGGCCCAGCGCGTCCTTGTTTCAGTCCAGCACTTCCTTGTTGATGACGTTGTCGCGGTTCGGCCTGCCATCCAGCACGCTCAAAATATTCTGCGCCGTGGCCGCCGCCATGTTCGCCACCGCCTCGGTCGTCACCCCCGCCATATGCGGCGACGTAATCACATTGTCCAACTTCAACAACGGATTATCCATCGACGTCGGCTCTTGCTCGAAGACATCCAGTCCCGCCGCGGCAATCTTCCCCGAGGTCAACGCCGCATGCAGCGCGCGTTCATCGATGATGCCGCCGCGCGCGGTATTCACAATATACGCACTCGGCTTCATCCGCGCGAACTGCGCCGCACCGAACATGCCGATCGTCTCGGGATTCTTCGGACAATGGATCGACACGAAATCGACCCCGGGCAGCGCCGCATCCAGATCGTCCACCGGCTCGCACCCCGCCGCGCGGATTGTCGCCGCATCGACATAGGGGTCGCGCACCAGCACCACCATGTCGAACCCCAGGCAGCGCTTCGCCAGCCGCGTGCCGATGCGGCCGAAACCGACGATCAGCACCGTCTTGCCGTTCAACTCCATCGGCAACCCGTTATGCCGTTCGCGCCAATGGCCGGCATGCACCATCCGGTCCAGCGCCTCATGCCGCTTCGCCAGCGAAATCATCATATGGAACGCTTGCTCTGCCACCGAAACGGAGTTGGCAATGCCCACCGTCATCAGCGGCACACGCCGCGCGGTCAGCGCGGGGATCTCCACCGCGTCGAACCCGACGCCGATCCGCGCCACCACCTGCATCGCCGGCGATGCGTCCATTTCCGTCTTCCGGTACGGCGTGCCCGACAGCGCGATGCCGGCGCAATCCTCCAGCAGCGGCAGCAACTCCGCCTGCGTGATCGTCGCCGGGTAGCTCACCGTCTCGATGTCCTCGCGTGCCCGCAGCAGCGACACGCCCTCCTCGCCCATCGTATGCGGCACCAGCACTTTGCGTCGGTTCGTGGCCATCGGGGGAAGCATCCTCAGAGTTTGCGTTGCAGGTTGGCGACATAGCTGCGGTTGTGGGTGGGACCGAGCATCACCTCGTTCATCACCAAATGCCGCGGCAGGCACGCGATATAACGGATCAGGTCGCCGCAATCCTCCGACTGCACCATGCGCGCCCGCTCTTCCGGTCCGACCGGATTGGGACGCTTGTCGAGGATCGGCGTCGCTACCTCGCCCGGCAGGAAAACGGTGGAGCGAATGCCGTTGACGCATTCTTCCATATTGATGGTGTGGCTCATCGCCACCACGCCATGCTTCGCCGTGCCATAGATCGGACCGGAGAACCCGCCGATGAACCGCCCCGCCATCGACGAGGTGTGGATCATCACGCCATCCTTTTGCGCCCGCATGAACGGCAATGCCACGGTGACGCAATACAGCGCCGCCATCACGTTGCCCTTCATCAGCGTGTCGATGCCTTCCGGTGTCAGCTTGTCCCAGTGCCGATCGACGATGTTGACGCCGGCATTGTTCACCAGGATGTCGAGCCGGCCCAACTTTTCGCGAATGTAGTCTCCAACCTTCTGCACCTGTGCCGAATCGGTCAGGTCCGCCGGCTGCACATGCGCCTCGGCGCCACTATTGCCCAGGCGGCGTGCCACATCCTCCAACGGCTCGCGGCGGCGGCCGGTCAGCACCAGCGTGGCGCCCTCGTCCGCCAGTGCAAAGGCGGCGGCCTCGCCGATGCCACTGCCCGCCCCGGTGACCCAGGCGACTTTACCGGCCAGCTTCGGCATGCGGCGTTCCCCCCTTTGCGTGCGACATCCGGAGGGCATTCAACGGAGTTGCGGGGGGATCGGCAAGGGGCGGCCACTTTCACCTGTCATTGCGAGGCGCGCAGCACCCCATGTCATTGCGAGGCGCATCGCGCCGAAGCAATCCCCTGCCTGACGAACCGCCGTCGCCTCGGCCCGCAGGAGATTGCTTCGGCGCGACGCGCCTCGCAATGACAGGAGGGGCGCGACGACGGGGGGGACAGGATTGCCGAACCCCCACATCCGCAGTAGCAATTTCCCCCGAGGAGGGCCCCAACATGCAAGCAATCCTGAACGGACACAAAGTTGCCGCCAGCGACGACATCGTGGAAACCGGCGGCTACGCCTATTTCCCGCGCGACTCCGTGCGCATGGAATGGCTGGAGAAGACCGAAAAAACCGAGTCCGATCTGCAGTGCCCGCACGGCGTGCAGTTCTACGACGTCATCATCGACGGCGTGCGCCACAAGCGCAACGCCTGGTCGTACGAGGCGCCGCAACCCAAGATGGCGCAGGTCGCCAACCGCTTCGGCTTCTGGGAAGACGTCCAGGTCGGTTGACCACACAGTATCATCTGCAACCGTCCTGACCGGCGGCCCCACGCCACCGGTCAGGACTTTTCACGGATAGCGGCGGAAATCCGGCTCCGCCCGCTTCCCAAACCCGCTGGCATTGGCCACACTGTCGGCAGGAAACGTTGCGTCTGGGAAAAAATGGACCTCTCTTTCGACTTGCTGGGCAACGCCATCGTGTCCGGCATCCTCCTCGGCGGGTTCTATGCCGCGGTGTCGATTGGCGTCTCGATCTCCTTCGGTATGCTCGATATCGTTAACATCGCCCATCCCGCCTTCATCCTGCTCGGCTCCTATATCGCCTATATCGCCAATACCTGGTGGGGCGTCGATCCGATCCTGGCCAGCATCGTCGCGCTGCCGGCATTTTATTTGCTCGGAGTCGCGATCTATTCGATCTACGAGATCTCGTTCGAACGCCGCGGCGATACCTCGCTGCGCGGCCTCTGCTTCTTCTTCGGCCTGCTGTTCATCACCGAGGTCACCCTCGTGCTGGTGTTCGGCGTCGATTATCGCCTGGTTGACGCGTGGTATATCGGCCCCAGCCTGCATTTCGGCGAGATCGAACTGCCGCTGCGCCTGCTGGTGCCGTGCCTGGTGTCGCTGGCCATGCTCGGCGTGCTGCAGACCTTCCTGTCACGCAGCTTTCTCGGCCGCGCGATCCAGGCCGTCGCGCAGGACCCGCAAGCGTTGCGGCTGATGGCAGCGAACCCCACCGCGATCAAGCGCGTCGCCTTTGGACTGTCGATCGCCACCGCATCGATCGCCGGAGCAATACTGATCATCATCCAGCCGGTCGAGCCGTCGATCGGCCGCGACTATATCGGCCGTATCTTCGCGATCGTGGTGCTCGGCGGCCTCGGCAGCATGAACGGCACGCTGGTCGCCGCCCTGACATTGGGTATCGCCGAGAACCTGACAGCGACATTCTACGGCCCATCCTGGTCGCCGGCGGTCGCCTTCGGGATATTATTGCTGACGCTCGCGGTGCGCCCCAGCGGCCTGTTCGGACGCGCCTGATGAGCAATACGAAATTCATCGCCTTGCTCATCGTGGCGGGCGCCGCGACCTTCGCCGCCATGCTGTGGATCGGCAATCCCTACGTGTTCTTCGCCGGCTATGTCGTGCTGCAATACATCGTGCTGGCGACGGCGTGGAACATCCTCGGCGGCTACACCGGCTATGTGAATTTCGGCGTCGCGGCGTTCTTTGCGTGCGGCGCGTACAGCACCGTCGTGCTGCACAAACTGTGGGGACCGCCGCTGGTGGTGCTGATCGTGGTGGGCGGCGCGGTGTCCGGACTGATCGGGTTGGGCACCGGCTATCTCACAATGCGCCTGCGCGGCACCTTCTTCGGCATCGCCACACTGGCGATGTCGGTGGTGGCGCAGACGCTGATCACCAACTGGCCGTATGTCGGCGGCTCCCGCGGCGCCTATATCGTGCGCCCCGCGCATGCATCGTGGCTGCCGCTCGACTACATCCAGTATCTCTGCCTGATGATGCTGGCGCTGTCGGTGGTCGCACTCGCCACCGCACGCGCCATCGAGCATTCGCGGCTCGGCGTCGGCTTCGCAACGATCCGTGACGACGAACTCGCGGCCGAGGCGTCGGGCGTGCCGACGCTGCGGCTGAAACTGATCGCGACGGCGCTGTCCGGCGGCTTCATGGGCATGGCCGGCGCGCCGCTGCCGTACTACGTCACCTATCTCGATCCGTCCTCCGGCTTCAGCCTCAGCTACGCGGTCAACACCATCGCCATGCCGCTGATCGGCGGCACGTCGAGTTGGCTGGGTCCGCTGATCGGCGCGGTCCTACTGGGCACGTTGCAGCAAGTGGCGACGGTGACGATTTCGTCCGCGCTGTCGCTGTTGATCGTCGGGCTGATGCTGGTCGGCTTCGTCATCGCCGCACCCAATGGCATCATCGGCTGGTTCACTCCCGCCGCCCGCACCAGCATGCGGCGGCTGCGGGGTTCACGATGAGCGGACGACGGGACGTGAGGGCGGATACGGCAATTGAGAAGAATCCTCCGCCTCCCCTTGAGGGAGGGGGTTGGGGGGAGGGGTCGGTCGGGGGTTCGCTCCCACTGACCCCTCCCCCCAACCCCCTCCCTCAAGGGGAGGGGGAGTATTCTGCCTTACACAACCGTCGGTCCACCCCATGACTGACGCCGCGTTGCTGGAAGTCAACGGGGTCGGCAAGCGCTTCGGCGGCTTCATCGCGCTGGCGGACATCGAGTTCGCCGTGCAACCCGGCGAGCGCGTCGGCCTCGTTGGCCCCAACGGTTCCGGCAAAAGCACGCTGGTGAACTGCATCTGCGGCACGTTGCGCAACGAGGTCGGCAGCGTCCGTTTCGCCGGCCACAAGCTGGAGGGCAAGCTGGCGCATGAGCGCACGCGGCTCGGCCTGGCGCGCAGCTTCCAGTTGCCGCGGCCCTTCACCACCATGACTCTGGCGGAAAACCTGCGCGTGCCGATCCTCTACGCGGTGAACGTCCGCTCCGGGCACGCCATGGTCGATGTCGAGGGCCGCTGCAACGATTTGCTCGGCATGGTGGGGCTCGCCGACAAGGCGCACCGCCTGCCGCGCGACCTGACACAGATCGAGATGCGCAAACTCGAACTGGCCCGCGCGATGGCTTCGGAACCGCGGCTGCTGATCTCCGACGAGGCGATGGCCGGGCTGTCGCATGGCGAAGTGGACGACATCCTCGCGCTGTTGCTGAAGCTGAACGAACAGGGCGTCACCATCATCATGATCGAGCATATCATGCGCGCCGTGCTGGCGTTTTCACAGCGGCTGATCGTGCTGGTGGCCGGCCGCAAGATCGCCGACGGCGATCCGCAGGCGGTGGTGCGCCAACAGGACGTGGTCGAGGCGTATCTTGGCAGCTAGCCTCACCATCACCGGCCTGGACGCCGGCTACGGCGCGGTGCGCATTCTGCACGACGTGTCGATGCGGGTCGGCGAGGGTGAAACCGTCGCCTTGCTCGGCACCAACGGCAACGGCAAATCGACGCTGATCAAGTGCGTGGTCGGCATGGTGCGGCCCACCGCCGGCTCCATCATTGCCGAGATCGACGGCAAACGGCACGAACTGGTCGGCATGTCCACCGAGGCCATCGTCGATCTCGGCGTCGCCGTGGTGCCGGAAGGACGCCGGCTGTTCCCTCGACTGACGGTGACCGAGAACCTGCTGATGGGCGCGTTCCGCCGCGCCGCACGGCCGCAGATCACCCGCAACCTGGAGTTCTGTTTCGAAGTCTTCCCTCGCCTGGCGGAACGCCGCAAACAGCTTGCCGGCTCGATGAGCGGCGGCGAGCAGCAGATGCTGGCGCTGGGAAGGGCGTTGATGACGGCACCGCGGTTGTTGCTGGTCGATGAGCCGTCGGTCGGATTGGCGCCGCTGCTGGTGAGCCGCACCATCGACAAGATCAAGGAACTGAAGGACAGCTACGGTCTGACAGTGCTGATGGCGGAGCAGAATTTCACGCAGGCTATCAGGATTGCCGATCGAGGGTATGTGATCGTGCACGGGCGAATCGAATTTGAAGGTCGTTCGGCAGACGAACTGAACAACAACGAGCTGATCCGCCAGTTCTATTTGGGGGCTTAAAGCGTTTTCACCGTGAGTGGAAACTGTCATTGCGAGGCGCGCAGCGCCGAAGCAATCTCCTGCCTGACGAGCCGAGTTACGCTCGTCAGGCAGGGGATTGCTTCGGCGCTGCGCGCCTCGCAATGACAGGTTGTTCCGGTGATTCCACTCACCGTGAAAACGCTCTAGACCAATTCTGGTGGGCGCTTAGAGCAAGCTTGCCGTGAATGCGATCCGACTACTGCCGTCATCCCCGCGCAAGCGTGGACCCAGCTCACATAGGTCCCCGCTTCCACGAGGATGACAGAGGCAGGCGCTGGAGCGACCCCCCGCCAGCAAGCAGGCCTTCTCCCGCGCACATGACGCGGGAGAAGTTTCACAATCGATCAGTGGATGATGATTTCCACCCGGCGGTTCTGCGGCTCGCGCACGCCGGCGCCGGTCGGCACCAGCAGATGCGTCTCGCCGAAGCCCTGAATGCCGATGGAACTCTGCGGCACGCCGTCACGCACCAACTCGCCCGCCACCGCCTGGGCACGTCGCACGGACAGGCCCTGGTTGTACTGCGGCGTTCCGGAGGTGTCGGTGTAGCCATTCACCTCGATGCGCGTGTACTGCACGCGGGTCGAGTTGTCGGCGGCCTCCTTGATGATCGACCGAGCACGATCGGTCAGCGTCGCCTTGTCCCAATCGAAGAACACCAAATAGGACCGAGACGGTGCCGGAGCGGGTGCGGCCATGGGTGCCGGCGGCGCTGCGGCTGCGGTCACCGGCGGCGGCGGCGGATTGAATGCGTAACGCATCCCGACCAGGAAGATGTGGTCGTACTGGTTCCCCATCTTGAAGTCCGTCGCAACCGCCGGGCTGCCATCGGTTGGAGATTCCAGCGTGTCGAACTTCTCACCACCCCAGATCTTCATGAACCGGTAGTCTGCGGTCAGCGACAGACCCGGGACGCCCGTGATGGGCATGGAGGCGCCCACGATGATCTGGGCGGCGGGATTGCCGCGGGTGTCATCGCTGCCGGCGGCGAACGGACCGCCCGGCTGCACAAACGTCGCGCCGTCGAGGTGCGTCCACTGATAGCCGGCGCCGACACCGACATAAGGGAACAGCCACGGCACCCCGATATCCATGTCGTACAGCGCGTTGGCCATCACACCATAGTTATGCACCGTCCCATTAGCCGCTGTCGGGAAGGACGTGCGCCCCAACTGATCGATCCCGTTGCGCGAGAAGTCGCCCTCGACCTCGAACCGGAAGCCGTTGCCGAGGCCGTAGCCGATGGCACCGACGCCCTGGAAGCCAAGCTTCTGATCCAGTCTCAGATGCCCGGCCCCGTCGAGCGACGGCGCCCCCGGCGTTATGCGGGTGTTCTGTGGCAGATCGGCGCCGAGGCCGGCCCCGACATACAAGCCGCTCACTGGTTGGGCGACCGCCGCAAAGGGCGTCGCCAGAAGGGCGGTCGCCAACATCGCGCCCCGATATCTCATGGTCTTGTCTCCTGTCCGCTTGTCGAGCTTGACCCATTCGGCCGGGCCGTCGCAGTCGCATTCGCCTTTTCGTCACACGCACCAGCGTGGGAAAAGCTGGCGAATAATGCTGGCGATTATCCTGATGGCAAATCACCTGAAGTTGCTTCACGCCACATTGTGCTTACGAAGCAACACGGAAGCAGGAGTACACGTTGCGCTGCCCGCTGTCCCATCAATTCTGCATTTCTTCTGGATGTACATTAGGTGACGGTTATGTCATGTTTCGGAGGTTCCCGTGTACATTGCACAATATTTTGTCATGGCCGGGCGTGATCCGACTATCATTGCATCGTGATCCGCCGCCCTTGCGCCCCCTGACTCGCCGCGCTGCGCCCGGTGACCCCGACGCGCTGGTGCCGGATGCCCGATTGCTCGCGGGTAGGTGGCCGGGGCGAGCCCCATAGGCGTCAGGATAAGACGTCCAGCGGAGACGGAACCCCCGTGTCATGGCCGGCGCAGAGCCTGCCCCGAGCGAAGGCCGGGGCCGGCCACCCACGCCTTTGCCGCTCGAACTGAGGCAAGTCGTGGGTGACCGGCCTGCGCCGGTCATGACACATGGGGTATCCGTCTCCGCGCCGGCCATGACACGGGGGTTCCGTCTCCGCTGGACGTCTTATCCTGACCCTATGGGGGCGAGCCCGCCCCCTATCGGATGTCAGTTAACGGATGACGATCTCGACGCGGCGGTTCTGCGGCTCGCGCACGCCGGCGCCGGTGGGCACCAGCAGGTGCGTC
>Ga0182016_10005207_pt1 | contig 14098 bp, 13 predicted proteins | sample 712S2MmetaG_FD_120491 | JGI IMG/M metagenome (GOLD analysis project Ga0182016, IMG submission 120491) | Permafrost microbial communities from Stordalen Mire, Sweden - 712S2M metaG | ecosystem: Environmental > Terrestrial > Soil > Wetlands > Permafrost | place: Sweden: Stordalen | collected...
GCCGTAGTCACGCTGTGCCCCCTCCACCGAGACGTACTCGTCCCAGACGTCGTCGAGCACGGCTTCGACGTCCCTCTCGAGCGGATCGCCCCAGCCACCACCTCCGCCGAAGTCGTAGACCAGTTGGTCGCCGGTCTCGAGGAGGTGCGCGGTGACGACAGGGGAGACCCTGACCTCACGTTCGGTCCCCTTGCTGACGAAGCAGATGTCCGGACTCCCGGGGAGGCCCCCGGCGATGCCCGGGTGCAGGTGGCGCTGATTGACGCAGTACTGGCTGATGGAGGTGGGCGTGCGGGCCTCCTTCACGAAGTGGCTGCCGCAGCCACCTCGGAACTTCCCGGGACCACCCGAGTCCGTCAGGTAGTTGCGGCCCCGCAGAATATGCGGGAACAACCGCTCGTTGAGCTCGGCGGACGCTTTGATCAGGTTGCCCATGGCCGGGGCCAGCGCCCCCCAGCCGTCGACGCCATCCACCCCGTTGACCCAGCCCGCGCTGACTTCGCCGCCATGGTCGAAGAAGGATTGACCCGTACGCGGGTCGAGGTCCCCCCACATCTGCCTGGGGCTCCCGAATTTGTAGGTCTGGGGGGCGCAGCGCTCCGGAATGATCTGGGACATGGCGACGGCGATGGCGTCACCGACCTCGACGCCCGGGTGGTGCGTGCCCGAGCTCACCGGCTTGGGTTCCACGGGGTTGAGGCAGCAACCGAGCGGGACGCGGAGTTCCACGCAGTCGAAGAAGCCCTCGTTCTTCGGGATGGTGGGGTCCACCAGGCTCGCCAGCTGGGCGATGGCGTTACCGCGCGTGTTGCCGAAGGTGGACCAACCCGAAATGTACGGGCGTGTGTCGGATCCTTCGAAGTCGAGGATGAGCCGGTCGTCGTCGACGGTGACGGCGACGTGGACATGGAGATCCTGGTTGCCCTGCGGGTCGCTGTCGACGTAGATGTCGGCTTCGTAGGTCCCGTCGGGCCAGCTGCGGATCTCCTCGGAGAACCTCGTGTGGGCATCGGCAATGGTGTGGGTGACGGCAGCACGGATGGTATCCGCACCCCAGTGCGTTGCGAGCTCCTGCAGCCGGGCGGCGCCCAGTTGGGCGGCTCCCACCTGGGAGCGAAGGTCGCCGATGAACCCGGCAAGCCGGTTGTTGGCCCGCATGGTCAAAATGACGTCACGGCGCTCGTAGCCGCCGTCAATGATCTTCAGCAACGGGTACCGCGTGCCCTCGCTGTACACGTCCTTGGCCATGGTGTTGTAGCCACCCGGCACGGCGCCGCCGGTGTCGCCGTGGTGGCACTGAATGGAAGCGATCAGGAGCAGGGCGCCGTCGTCGTCGAACACCGGAGCGAAGACGTTGAAGTCGGGCAGATGCCCGCCGCCGTGGTACGGGTCGTTGGCGACGATCACATCGCCGGGCTTCAGCTCGTCGCCGAAGAAATCGATGGCGAAGCGGACGGGGAGGGTGCTCGACAGCATGAACTGCGGGATGCCGACCGAGAGTGCGGCCAGGCGGCCTTCGGCGTCGAGAATTGTGGCGTTTCGCTCATTTGACTGGTTCAGGATCGGCGTCGTTGCCGTGCGGGACACATAGGTCGCCATTTCGAAGCAGACCGTCTCCATGGCCGATCTGATGACCTCGGCTGTCACGAGATCGATCTCAGTGGTTTCCGACATGGCTCCCCTTCAGGTCGTGTGTCTTGCGTTCGTGCTCACCAGCGGGTCGGTCCCCGCCGGCGCCGCCCCAAAGAAGGGTACCCGAGCCGTTCGGGACGAAGAATCGGCCGATCAACCGGCAGGGACGATGGACCGGGCGCCGCACCGGCAGGCGACACGGCGGTGGCCCGGTAATCGTCACGAGGCCCGGAAGCCGAGGTCAGAGGCGCTCTGGCGCCGGAGCGGTCCGATCGCCAGGGGCGGCGCCGGCATTCGTGGTGCTCCGGCCCCGGGACGAAGGCCATCACCCCTCGAAAGGAGGAAACAAAGGGTGACAGGTGAGCGTTCTAGTAGTTGGATACAAAGAGCCACCAGTGGGTGGCAAAGGAGTAGAGATGAGCGACCGTTACCGCAAGGACCCCGAGGCCGTTGCGAAGTTGGGCCCGAGGGAGTACGCCGTCACCCAGGAGGCGGCCACCGAGCCGGCCTTCGACAACGAGTTCTGGGACAAGAAGGAGGCTGGCATCTACGTCGACATCGTGTCGGGGGAGCCTTTGTTCGCCTCCCTCAAGAAGTTCGACAGTGGATGTGGCTGGCCGAGCTTCACAGTCCCCCTGGACCCGGCCAACGTGGTCGAGCACCAGGACATCAGTCACGGCATGATCAGGACCGAGGTCCGTTCGGCCCACGGCGACAGCCACCTCGGGCACGTCTTCAACGACGGTCCCCCGGCCGACGGTGGCCTGCGCTATTGCATCAACTCGGCGGCGCTGCGCTTCGTTCCCTATGAGGATCTCGAGGCTGAGGGATACGGTGAGTACACGAAGCTCTTCGAGGGAGGAGCGACCAAGGAGGAGGTGGCCCGGTCATGAGTGCCACGACCGAGAAGGCAGTTCTGGCCGGTGGGTGTTTCTGGGGGATGCAGGACCTCATTCGCAAGCGTCCGGGGGTCATCACGACCCGGGTCGGGTACAGCGGAGGAGATGTGGCCAACGCCACGTACCGCAATCACGGGACCCACGCCGAGGCGATCGAGATCATTTTTGATCCGACCGTCACCTCCTATCGGGACATCCTCGAGTTCTTCTTCCAGATCCACGACCCGACGACCAAGAACCGCCAGGGCAACGATGTGGGGCTGAGCTATCGGTCGGCGATCTTCTACGTCGACGACGAGCAGAAGCGTGTGGCCGAGGACACCATCGCCGACGTCGAGGCCTCGGGCCTCTGGCCCGGCAAGGTGGTGACCGAGGTCGCCCCAGCTGGGCCGTTCTGGGAGGCGGAACCCGAGCACCAGGACTACCTGGAGCATTACCCGAACGGGTACACATGCCACTTCCCTCGACCCGGGTGGGTCCTGCCCCGGCGCAGCGACGCGCTCGCCGGATAGGCCGGCGCCGTGGCCGACGGATCGATCGACTCCGCAGCCGAACCGAGCGGCCCCGGCTGCGTCGAATGCCTCGCGGCGGACGGGTGGTGGTTCCACCTGCGCCGTTGCGCGGCATGTGGCCACATCGGCTGTTGCGACAGCTCGCCCAGCCAGCACGCCAGCAAGCACGCTCAGCAGGACGGGCACTCCATCGTCCGCAGCTTCGAGCCGGGCGAGGACTGGTTCTGGGACTACAGGACCGAGCAGTACTACGACGGTCCCGCATTGGCGCCGCCGGAGCACCACCCACTCGACCAGCCCACGCCGGGACCGGCCGGCCGAGTGCCGGCGGACTGGGAGCGTCACCTCCACTGAGGCGCCCATATCCTGCAACCAGGTGAACGGCCCGCGTCGGTGGTCGTTGGCCCAGAACGATCGGAGTCCCCGTGCCCGCTGTCACCGTCACTGACCTGACCACCCTGCCGGCCCTGCAGGGCCTCGACCGCACCGCGGTCGCCGAGCGCCCGGTGCGGTCCGTCACCACTGCGCCACGGGGCCTCGAAGGCGAGGGTTTCCCCGTGCGCCGGGCCTTCGCCGGCGTCAGCCTGCAGGACCTCGACCCGTTCGTGCACATGGACCAAATGGGAGAGATCGAGTACGCGCCGGGGGAGCCGAAAGGCACACCGTGGCATCCTCACCGGGGCTTCGAGACGGTGACCTACATGATCGACGGCACGTTCCAGCACCAGGACTCGCACGGTGGCGGGGGTGTCATCAGGGACGGCGCCACGCAATGGATGACGGCCGGAAAGGGCATTCTGCACATTGAGACGCCGCCCGAAGCGCTCGTTGTGGCCGGCGGGCTGTTCCACGGCATTCAGCTGTGGGTGAACCTGCCGTCGCGGGACAAGATGATCGAGCCGGCATACCAGGGCCTCGAAGCCGATGACGTGACGCTGCTCTCGACCGGCGACGGGGGCGCCCTCGTGCGCATCATTGCCGGGGATATCGCCGGTCACCGCGGGCCGGGCTCGACGCACACGCCGATGGCGCTGGTCCATGCATCCGTTGCCGCTGGGGCGCTGCTCGAGCTCCCGTGGGACCCGAGTTTCAACGCGCTGGTCTACCTCCTGGCCGGTTCCGGACAGGTGGGGAGTGACGGCCGACCGGTCGCCAGTGGGCAACTCGTCACCTTCGGACCGGGCGACTTCGTCTCGCTGCGGGCGGACGACACGCAGCGGGACGGGACGAGCCAGCTAGAGGTGCTGATCCTCGGGGGCCAACCGATCCGGGAGCCGGTCGAGCACTACGGGCCCTTCGTCATGAACACGAAAGCCGAAATCGGCCAAGCTCTCCAGGACTTCGAAGCAGGGCGCCTGGGGACCATCCCGCCCAACGCGCTGATGCCCCATGTACCCGATCCGGACCCCGTGCGCGCCGAGCACACCGGCATCTGATCTCCCGAGCCGCGTCGCGGCGGCTCCGCTCTCAGGCCTGCGGCCGCAAGCCGTCCTCGATCATGACGAGCAACCGCTCGCTCTGATCCGTGGTCAGGGTCGCGCTCATGCACATGGAGCCGATCAGTTGCATCACGTCGGACGCGTCGACGTCGGTGCGCACCACGCCCGCCTCCTGGGCCCGGGTCAGCACCACGCCCAGCGCGCCCTCAATCCGCTCACGCGACGCTGAGCGCAACGCCGGGTCCTTCTCGAACGCCTCGTGGAGTTCGTTCATGAAGCGCTTCTTGCCCATCGCATAGCGGACGAAAGCCTCGAGCCAGGCCACGAACGCGGGCCACGGCTCCAGATCGGCGCTCACCGTCCGCGCCACGGTCTCCAGCTCGTCGACGTCGTCGACGTAGACGGCCTCCACCACGTCGATCCGCTTGGGGAAGTGCCGGTACAGGGTGCCGATCCCGACCCCAGCCTCCTTGGCGATGGCCTCCATCGAAGCGCCGCCGCCGTCCTGGTCGAAGACCTTGCGGGCAGCGGCGACCAGGAGTTCGTAGTTGCGCTTGGCGTCGGCCCGCATCGGGCGGGCCGACGCGACCTCGTCCATGCGATCGACCGTCGCCGTCTTCGGTTGCGCCGTCATTCCTACGTTCCCTCCCCGGCCAGAGCCAGGCCAAAAGACACGGTTGCAAAGCGGAGGCACCCTCCGTATACTAAACGGAGGAAGCTTCCGCTTACCAGCGTACCAGCGGAGAGATCGGAATCAAATGCCTTCTTCACTCACTGTCGCGCCCCGTCCCACTTTGGCCAGGGGACCTGCGTCCGGCCCGTCCGGACCTTTCAAGAGTCTGCTCACCAGACCTTCGGTGTTCCTGTTCGTCATTCTGACGGCCCAGCTCATGGTGGTCCTGGACACCACCATCGTCAACGTGGCCCTGCCGCACATCCAAGAGGGCCTCGGCCTCTCCGGGGGCGAGTTGTCCTGGGTCATCAACGGGTACCTCCTCACGTTCGGCGGGCTCCTCCTCCTGGGCGCCCGTTCCGGCGATCTCCTCGGACGACGCCGCACCTTCCTGGCCGGCATCGCCATCTTCACCGTGAGCTCGCTCTTCGGCGGGTTGGCCGTCTCCGGCTGGATGCTCCTGTCGGCCCGCGCTCTGCAGGGGGTGGGCGCCGCCCTGGCCGCGCCGTCCTCGCTGGCGCTGCTCACGACCATCTTCTCCGACGGGCCCCAACGGGTCCGGGCCATCGGCCTCTTCACAACGGTGTCGGCCGCGGGCGGCGCCATCGGGCTGGTAGCCGGCGGCGCACTGACCCAGCTCGTCTCGTGGCGCTGGGTGATGTTCGTGAACGTCCCGATCGGGATCGCCGTCCTGCTGGTCGGGCGCATCGCCCTGCAGGAGACGCCCCGCCGCACCGGGCACTTCGACATCGCCGGGGCTCTCACCTCGACCCTCGGCATGGTGGGGATTGTGTTCGGGCTCGTCGAGGCCGGTACCCGCGGCTGGTCCAGCCTGCTCACCGTCGGCTCGCTCGCCGTCGGGGCCTTCCTGCTCGGGCTCTTCGTGCATATTGAGACCCGGGCCGAGGAGCCCATTGTGCCGTTGCGACTGTTCGGCAGCGGGACGCGTACGACGGCCAACGTCTCGCGCGGGCTCATGTATGCCGGCATGTACGGCATGTTCTTCTTCGTCGGCCAGTTCCTCCAGGACGTACAGGGCTACTCGCCGCTCCGGACCGGCCTGTGCTTCCTCCCCGTGCCGGCATCGGTCTTCGTGTCGTCCCAGCTGGTCAGCAAGGTCCTGATCCGCCGGATCCACCCCAAGGTGCTGATCATGAGCGGCATCAGCCTCACCGTGGTCGCCCTCCTCATGTCGAGCCAGCTGCACGCCGGGGCGTCGTACTTCCAGATCTTCGTCAGCCTCGTCCTCCTCGGTACGGGCTCGGGCACCGCACTGGTACCCCTGACGCAAGCCGGGCTTGCCGGCGTCGATCCCGCCGACGCCGGAGCGGCGTCCGGGCTGGTGAACGTGACCCAGCAGGTGGGAGCGGCGCTGGGGCTGGCGGTGCTCGTCACGGTGCTGAGCGCTGCCGCCGGCCATGCCCAGCTCAAGGCTGGTGCCAGCCTGCCCACCCACCTGGTGCACGGGCTCGATGTGACCTTCGCGGTCGCCGCCGTGTTCGGGGTCGCCGCACTGGTCATGGTGGCCCGCCTGGTGCACCTGCCCGCGCCTGAGCGCCCCAGGGCGTCCGGGTCGGACGAAGGCGACGTGGAGCGAGCTCGTGCAGCGGCAGGTGCGGAGTTCGAGCTCGTGGACGGCGAAGGCTTCGAGTGGTCGGGTCCGGAGCTGGTGGCCTAGACATCGGCTGTGTCCTTGTCCACGGTCGATCAGATCGCCCCCCTCGAAGCCCCGCACACCGCGTTACTCGTCATGGACTACCAGGCGGGAATCGTGGCCCGGGTCCCGCAGGCCGATCAGCTCGTGGAGCGGGCGCGGGCCGCCATCGATCTGGTCCGGGACTGGGGCGGACAGGTCGGCTACGTGCGGGTGGCTTTCGAGGACGAGGACTACGACGTTCCCGACTCGAGCCGGATGGGAGCGTCGTTGCGCGGATCAGGCCAGGCGTTCCACGCCGACTCGCCGACCACGGCCATTGACGAGCGCGTGGCGCCTGCGGTCGGCGACGTGGTCGTACGCAAGACACGGGTCGGGGCATTCTCCACCACCGACCTGCACGACCAATTGCAGGATGTGGGCGTCGACACTCTCGTGCTGGCGGGCATCAGCACCAGCGGGGTGGTGCTGTCCACAGTCATCGAGGCGCACGATCTCGACTATCGGGTCTTCGTGCTGGCCGACGGATGCGCCGATACCGACGCCGAGGTCCACGCCTTCTTGCTCGAGAAGATCCTCCCGCGCCGGGCCGATGTGATCACGCTGGCCGAACTGGCGGCAATCCTGTCACGACGTTGAGCCTGGCGGACCAGCGCGACCTGGTCGGGTTCAGTACTCGGGAGACACGGAGTCTTCGAGCACCGCCTCCGGCTCGACCCGCCGTCCTGGGTGCACGTTGATGAGGATGCCGCCGAGGAGTGCAGCCAGCACGAGGATCCCGGCGGCCCATCCGCTCGCCGTTGCGTAGCCGTGCACGGTCGCGTCGGCCACCACGCTGGCGCTCTGCGCGTGGTGGGACGCAAGGTAGGTCGCCGTGGCCGCCGCGGCGATGGTGTTCAGAAGGGCGGTCCCGATAGAGGCCCCGATCTGCTGGGAGGTGTTGGTCATGGCCGAGGTCACGCCGACGTCCTTCGGGTCGGCGTTCTGGGTGGCCGTGCTGATGCAGGGCACGATGGCCAGCCCGAGTCCGAAGCCGAGGAGCAGTTCGCTCGGCAGCACGTTGGTCACGTATGAGGCACCTGGCGACAATTGGGTGAAGAGGGCGACGCCGAGAGCCGCCAGTAGGAGTCCGGGGACGACCAGCAGCCGGGTACGCACGTGCGGCATGAGGCGGCTGGCCACCTGTGTGGCCGCCAACGCGTTCATCACCATCAACGGCAGGAAGGCGACGCCGGTCTTGAGCGGGGAGTAGTGATCGATCGTCTGGAGCAGGTAGGTGAGGAACAGGAAGGTGCCGAACATCCCGACGACGGCGAGCAGGATTGTGATGAACGAGCCCGCCCGGTTCCGGTTGCGCACCACGCGCAGCGGGAGGAGGGGATTGGGGCCCCTGCTCTGCCACAGGACGAACGCGCCGAGGAGGACGGCGGCCAGGACCAGGGCCACGATGACGTCCGTCGCACCCCACCCGCTGGTGCCGGCCTCGCCCAGCCCGTAGACGAGGGCGACCAGGCCGCCACACCCGAGGATGACGCCGAGGACGTCCAACCGGATGCCGGGTATCCCGGGTCGCGTGGGGATCATTGTGAAGGCGCCGAAGAGGACCAGAGCGGCGATCGGGAGGTTTACGTACAAGCACCAGCGCCAGTCGACGTACTGGGTCAAGAAGCCGCCGAGGATGAGCCCGAAGGCGGACCCGGCGATGGCAATGGTGGCGTAAATCCCGAAGGCCCGTCCCCGCTCGCGCGGGTCGGAGAACGTCGAGGTGAGGATCGACAACACCGACGGTGCCAGCAGGGCGCCGAAGAGGCCCTGCAGCCCGCGGGAACCGATCAGCATGAGCGTGGTCTGGGACGCCCCACCGAGCGCCGATGCCAGGGCAAAGCCCGTCACGCCGATCATCAGCGTGCGCTTCGGCCCGAACATGTCGCTGATGCGACCGCCCAAGAGCAGGAATCCGCCGAAAGCCAGGGTGTACGCCGTCACCACCCACTGCCGGTCCGTGTTCGAGAACCCGAGGTCGTGCTGCGCCGAGGGCAGGGCGATGATCATGATCGTCGTATCGAGCACCACCATGAGCTGCGCGCCGGCGATGATCACCAGGATCCACATGTGGGCCCGGTGCAGTGCTTTCTCCGGCGCGCCGGCACCGGCGGCGTCCTGCACGATCATGGCGGGCCCGCTCACGAGGCGTCGCGCCTCGCCACCGCCGGGCTCATATCCGGAGAGTTCACTCCGTTTACCATACAAGGCAAGCGGAGCGATCAGTCCACGTCGCCCGGGCTCCCGTGGGCCACCATCTGCACATGACCGACACCAAGCGGGACGCATTCATTCGGCACCTCCCCAAGGCCGAGTTGCACGTGCACATTGAGGGCACGCTCGAACCGGAGCTGGCGTTCGAGCTGGCGGACCGCAACAAGGTGTCGCTGCCGTACCCCGACGTCGATGCACTGCGTCGTGCCTACGTCTTCGACGACCTGCAGTCTTTCCTGGACATCTACTACGCCAACTGCGACGTACTCCGCACAGAGCAGGACTTCTCCGACCTGACGCTGGCCTATCTCACGAAGGCGGCGAGCCAGGGTGTCCGGCATGCCGAGATCTTCTTCGACCCGCAGACGCACACCGCACGCGGTGTTTCCTTCGAGACCTGCTGCAGGGGGATCTGCCACGCCCTCGACGAGGGCGTGGCGCGCCTGGGGATCACGTCCGGCCTGATCCTCTGCTTCCTGCGCGACCAGAGCGAGGAGGCGGCGCTGCAGATACTGGAGGAGGCCCGGCCCTTTGTGCACCACCTGACGGCCGTGGGCCTCGATTCGGCCGAAGTCGGCCACCCGCCTTCCGCGTTCGCCCGGGCGTTCCGGCAAGCCCGGGAGATGGGTCTGCCGGGCGTGGCGCACGCGGGAGAGGAGGGTCCCGCGGACTACATCTGGGAGGCGCTGGACATCCTCGAGGCGCGGCGCATCGATCACGGTGTGCGCTGCCTGGAGGACGAGCGGCTGGTGCGGCGGCTCGCGGCGGAGCAGGTCCCGCTCACCGTGTGCCCACTGTCCAACGTGAGGCTGCAGGTCTTTCCGTCGATGCGCCAGCACGACGTGCAGGCTCTGCTGCAGCACGGGCTCCTGGTCACGATCAACTCCGACGATCCGGCCTATTTCGGCGGGTACGTCGCTGACAACCTCAGCGCGGTGGCCGACGCCTTCGATTTTCCACCCGAGACGATCCTGCAATTGGCGCGGAATTCCTTTCAGGCCGCTTTCCTGACGGAACAGGTCAGGACGGCGTATCTGGCCGAGGTCGACGCGTTCGCCTGATGCGGCAGGCGTCACGGGCGCCATGGCTTCGGTCCGGGCGCGGGAGTGGCCACCGCACAGCGCGGTGGGGACGAGAAACGCCATGATGGTCCGATGGCTCACGCAAGAATTGCCGGGCTCGTGCTCACGCCGGGGGCGAGTGCCGGGCGTGAGCAGTCGGGGCTGGTCGCCATCGACGAGGCGGTGACCCGCGCCGGCGTGGCCGTCGAGCGCGTCGAGTTCCCGGGACAAGCAGCCGGCAAGCGACGCACGGATCCGCCGGCGGTGTGCATCGAGACGGTGCGGGGTGCCACCACGGCGTTGGCCGAGCGACTCTCAGTGCCGACCAGCCGGATCGCCATCGGCGGCCGTTCCTTCGGCGGGCGTATGTGCTCCATGGCTGCCGCCCACGGCCTGCGTGTGGCCGCTCTGGTCCTGATCAGCTATCCGCTGCATCCACCGGGCCGGCCCGAACGGCTCCGCACGGAGCACTTCCCTGCCCTCCGCTGCCCGTGCCTCTTCGTCTCGGGCCGGCGCGATGCCTTCGCCACCCCTGACGAGCTCGAGCGGGAGACCGCGGCCATTTCGGGTCCCGTGACGCTCCAGTTCGTCGACGGAGACCATTCTCTGCGCAAGAGCGAGGCCGAGGTCGCCATGATCGTGGCCGAGTGGGTCCGAGGGACGGGCCGGCGCATCTAGGCCGTGCCCTCGCCGTAGGTGCAGGACACCTTCGGCCGCCAGGCGGGGGTGCGGCATCCCGCCCTACGGTGTGGCATGTCCACTCCTTCGTCCGACGCTCCACGCTGGCGCGTGCTCGTCACAGGGGCGACGGGGCGGGTGGGGTTCCCGGTGGCGCGGGCGCTGGCCTCCTCGCACCAGGTGTTCGGGCTGGCCCGGTGCCGGAATGACAGCGACCGGGCGCGTCTGGAGGAGGCCGGGGTCGAGCCGATCGTGGCCGACATGGCCGACATGGACCTGCGTCACCTGCCCAGTGGGATCACGCACGTGTTCCACGCGGCGGCACGCCTCGGCCGTGAGGCGCAGGACGAAGACTGGCAGCAGGTCTTTGCGACGAACGCCCAGGCGTCGGGCCGCCTCGTGGCGGCGTGCCCGGGCGCCGCTTTCGTGTACTGCTCGACGGGTTCGGCCTACGCGTACCAGGGGCAGCGGCCCTTGCGCGAGGACGATCCGCCCGGAGTCCACCTCGGGGCCTACAGCCTCTCCAAAATTGCCGGGGAAGCCGTGGTGCGTTTCGCCGCGGAGCAGGCGGGCAATCCGCTGACCATCATCCGCATCTTCTCGACCTACGGGCCAGAGGGGGGCACGCCCGTCAACCGGCTGCGGCGGATCCTCCGCGGCGACGAGGTCGTTCTCCATCCCGATGCGCCCAATAACTACAACCCCATTTATGAGGACGACTACGTGCGTCTGGCCGTCCGCGCCCTCGAGGTCGCTGCCCCGGTTCCGGTCGTCGTCAACTTCGCCGGCAGCGAAACGGTCAGCGCCGAGGAGTATTGCGCCTACCTGGGTGAGCTGGTCGGCCGTCCCGCCCTCATCCGCTACGACGCCGCCGCGCCATGGCCGATCTGGCCCGACGTGACCCGGATGCACCAGGTCCTCGGGCGCACCGAAGTGTCCTGGCGAGAGGGTATGCGCCGCGTCGTCCAGACGGTGGGCTGATCCGTCGCGGTCCGGCGGCGTGCCGTGGCGTCTCTTCCCACTGATACCCTATAGGGGTATACGGTACGAGAGGAGGACCGCCGTGCGGCCCGGGTACATCGAGAGCAAGGACGCCTTGCAGAAGCGCCTTCGCAGGGTGGAGGGCCAGGTCAGGGGCCTGCAGCGCATGGTGGACGAGGACCGCTACTGCATTGAGATCCTGGAGCAGGTGTCGGCTGCGACCAAGGCCCTCCAGGCCGTGGCCCTCGAACTGCTCGATGACCACCTGGCGCACTGCGTGTCCGACGCCGTCCGTCAGGGAGGCGACGAAGCAACCGAGAAGCTCAGCGAAGCCTCCGCGGCCATCGGCCGGCTCGTCCGCTCCTGATCCCCATGCTGGCGACAGCCACCGTCCTGGTGGACATCGGGCGTTCGCTCCGAGAGGGCTTCTTCATGTTCTGGGAGACGCTCTGGCCCCTTGTGCTCGGTTTCGGCCTGGCCGGAGCCGTCCAGGCATTCGTCAGTCGCGACGCCATGCGCCGGCGGCTGGGCGACCACCGGGCACCGGCCGTCCTCCGGGCCTCGGGCTACGGCATGGTGTCCTCTTCGTGCTCCTACGCCGCGTCCTCCATGGCGAAGTCGCTCTTCGTCAAGGGTGCGGACTTCGTCGCGTCCATGGTCTTCATGTTCGCCTCGACCAACCTGGTTCTCGAGTTGGGGATCGTGCTCGTCGTGCTGATGGGGTGGCAGTTCGCCGTCAGCGAATTCGTCGGGGGCAGCATCATGATCTTCCTCCTGGCCACGCTGGGGGCGTTGTGGTTGCGCGGGCGTCTCGTGGTGCAGGCCCGGGAACGCCTCGAGGCGGCGGCGCCCGTCTCCGAGCACGAGCACGGCACGGCTTCGGAGGGCGACCGGTTGCCACTGAAGGTTCGACTGCGGTCGCCGGCCGGCTGGGCGGACAGTGCGACGTACACCATGTCCGACCTCACCATGCTGCGGCGGGAGTTGGTCGTCGGCTACACCGTGGCGGGTTTCCTGACCGTGCTGGTGCCGGCGTGGGTATGGCAAGCGGTCTTCCTCACCGGGCACGGATTCTGGACCAGCGTCGAAAACGCCATTGTCGGACCCTTCATCGCCATCATCAGCTTCGTCTGCTCCATCGGCAACGTCCCCCTGGCGGCGGCGCTGTGGAGCGGGGGCATTTCCTTCGGTGGCGTGATCGCCTTCATTTTCGCCGACCTCATCGCCTTCCCGCTGCTGCTGATCTACCGCCGGTACTACGGCACGCGCCTCATGCTTCGCATGCTGGCGGTGTTCTGGGCCCTGATGTCGACCGCTGGCTTGCTTACAGAGCTGCTCTTTCGCGCCGCCGGCCTGGTGCCGACCATACGACCGACCACCATCGCCCCCGCCCATTTCTCCTGGAACTACACCACGTACCTGAATCTGATCTTCCTGCTGCTCTTCGGCGTCCTCTACTGGCTCTACCGCAATCGCGCCCGGTTGGGCGCAGGGGATCGCTACGCACGGGATCCGGTGTGCGGCATGCAGGTCGAAAAGGCTCACGCCCCGGCATCGCGTGGCCGCGCCGGTGAGCGGCAGTACTTCTGTTCCGATCACTGCGCGGATCATTGGGTGCCGATGGAGCCCACTGCGGAGGCGCGACGGTGACCACTCGGCTGCTCCGCCGGCAGAGCTGGGGAGCCGGCTGACGCACAAGTGGTCGTCTCCGGCACGAGTCCGATGGAATCGCTACAGTCCCAGCGATGCCCGACTACGACGCCATTGTGATTGGAGCTGGTCACAACGGCCTGACCGCGGCGACGGTCATGGCCCGGGGTGGTCTGCGGGTGCTGTGTCTGGAGAAGAACCATTTCATCGGCGGGATGGCGTCGACGACCGAGCTCATCCGTGGCTATCGCTTCGAGCTGGCCGGCTCCATCCAGTTCCCCGTGCCGAACCAGATCTTCGAGGATCTCGAGCTCGGCGCCTGTCCGATTTACGAGCCGGAGGTCCAGTCCGCCAGCATCAGCGAGGACGGCCAGCCGCCGATTGTGCTCTATTCGGATCCGGAGCGGCTCCTGGAGCACCTTGGTGAGACCATAGGGATTGAGGCGGTACTCGGGATGGCCGAGGTGGCAGCGTGGGCCGAAGCCCCGGCGCGAGCTATCGGTCGCTTTGATGTACGGACACCACCCAAGTCGCTCGACGAAATGTGGGCGTGTGCCGCCAACGAGACGGAGCGAGAGGCCATCCGGACCGCCATGTTCGGGAGTGTGATGGATGTGGTGGACCGCTACCTGCCCGACCCGGTGAAGCATGGGCCCGTGCGCA
>Ga0182016_10005209_pt1 | contig 14094 bp, 8 predicted proteins | sample 712S2MmetaG_FD_120491 | JGI IMG/M metagenome (GOLD analysis project Ga0182016, IMG submission 120491) | Permafrost microbial communities from Stordalen Mire, Sweden - 712S2M metaG | ecosystem: Environmental > Terrestrial > Soil > Wetlands > Permafrost | place: Sweden: Stordalen | collected...
AGCTTCGCCAGGATGTGCGTGACGTGGTTCTTGACGGTTTCCTCCGTAATAGAAAGCTGAGCGGCAATCTCTCTGTTGCCGTTGCCGGCCGCAATCAGCCGCAGCACGTCGATCTCGCGCTGGCTCAGGTCGTCTTCGGTGGCATGGTCGGCCAGTTCGGCGGCAATTTCCGGGGGGATGCGTTTTTGCCCGCGATGCACGGCACGAACGATCTCCAGGAGTTCCGTATTCACACGCCCCTTCAACAGGTAAGCCCGCGCGCCGGACTTCAGGGCCCGGAGGACTTGGACGTCGCCTGTATAGGTAGTGAGGACGATGATGCGGGCATTCGGGAATTCCCCACGAATGGCAATGATTGCTTCGATGCCCCCCATATCAGGCATCTGTAGGTCCATCAAGGTGACGTCCGGGCGCTTCAGTTTGAATTTTGCGAGGGCTTCCCGGCCGGTGGCAGCTTCCGCCGCCACTTCCATATCCGGCTCGGCGGCGATCAAGGCCGCGATTCCTTCCCGCAGCAGCGGATGGTCGTCCACTATGAGAACCCGAATCGGTTTTTCAGCGCCGTTCATGTCTTCGCCTGCTTTCCGGCTATGGCTTCACTCCGGAGAGCGGTTTAGGTTCGCCTTGTGGCCGATGCCCTTCTATCATCTTATTACAGGAGCAGGCACATGGAGTTGGGTGCAATGGGCGGGAATTCCGCTTCGATTCAGGTGCGCGGGTCGCGGCTCATGAGGTCTTGGCTTTGATCCGAAACAGCCCAAATCGGCGGCGGGGATGAGATCCTGCGTAGGCGATGGAGGCAGGAACGGTCAACTCCACTTCCGTGCCAGCTCCACTTTCGCTCCACAATGCCAGCCGCGCTCCGATTCGTTTAGCCCGCTCCCGGATCCCGGGCAACCCCCAATGACCGGCCCGCGCGCCTTCCTGCAGAACCTTAGTGTCAATGCCCTTTCCATCGTCACGGATCCGCAAACGGAACAGATTTGGGTCGTATTGGATTGCAGCTTCGATCCGCTGTGCGCCAGCGTGCTGGAAAGCGTTTCGCAATACCTCGCGAGCAATCCGGTAGATCTCGTCCTGGAGCAAAGGAGACAAGGTTCGCGGCTGCCCTTCCATGACGACCTGGAAAACGGCCGATTGACTGTTCCCATCCTGAGCGTCCCGGAGTTCCTGACCCGTGGCGCTCAGCAGATCTTCCAGGCGTCGCTGAGCCGACTCCTGGCGTAGGTTTTGAATGGCATCGCGGCCCTCCGCGACGGCCTCGTCTCCCTTGCGGATGGACGCGTCAAGCGTGCGGATGGCCTCTTCGGTGCGGCCGGGGAGCAGGTTGCGCGCCGCCTGGAAGGAGAACATCAGCCCCTGAAAGCTCTGCAATAGGGTATCGTGTAACTCGCGGGCGATACGCGTCCGCTCCTCGACACGCTCCTCCATGCGCATGTCGAAGGCACGCTGGAGTTGCCGGAGACGGAGCTGGTAGCCCAACCACAGCAGTGCGAGTAAAGTAGTCGCGCAGAGAGCGTAAAACCACCTCGTCTCGTAGAAGTGCGGCCACAGCACGAAACGCAGGTTCGCCCCCTGCTCGTTCCAAATGCCGTAGCTGTTCGCAGCAATCACGTGGAACGAATATTCGGCGGGTGCCATATTTGTGTAGTGGGCGGTGCGTTGGTTGCCAGCATCCACCCAGTCTTTGTCGTAGGGATTCAGCCGGTATTTGAAACGCTGCTTTTCCGGGGCGGACAAGCTCAGGGCCGTGAAGCGGAAATCGAAGGTGTTGTTCCCCGCAGGTATGAAAGTCCGGCCGTCGCGTCGCAGCGCCAATTTTTTTGCCCACGCCTCCTCCAAGATTACGGGCGGGGGGCCGTTGACCGCGTCGGGATCAATCGCAACCGCGCCGCGTGGAGTCGGGAACCAGAAACGTCCGTCGGTGGTTTTCCAACCCACGGGGCTCCCTGAAACGCTTTCGACGGTCCTCGTACCCTCGCCCGGGCCGTAGCATCGAGGCGAAAGGAAAGAGTTTTTCCCGTCTGCAACATCGTTTAGCTCCTTCAGACTGAAGCGGCAGATCGGCCCTCCATTGGCCCAGAGATTGCCCCTGCCGTCCTCCAGGGTTCCTCCCATCGTGTTGCTGGCCAGGCCGTTCTTGGTCGTAAGCGCGATAGAGCGGCCTGCACGGAAACGGATCAACCCTACGCCGCCGGTCGTCAGCCATAGAGTCCCGGTCGAATCGCCGGTCATGTTCAATATTTCGTCGCCCTTCCCGTCCCCCTGGCCTTCCAGTGCGGCTTTGCCGCGACTCATATGAAACAGCCCTTCGAGGCCGCCCACCCATAAGGTGCCGTCCCCGCCCTGGATAATGTGATGCACATCGGAGGCGCCCGGGATCCTCTCAAACTTTCCCTCGTCAAAACGGTAGAGCCCGCCGGGGCGCTCCTGCTTGACCCCACCGATCCAGAGCGTGCCGTCGCGGTCCTGATAAATGACGCCCACTGCCGGTGCTTCAATCTTGAAATGGCTCAGATCGCCCGACCGCCAGCGATACAACCCGCCGAATCCGCCGAACCACAGGTCGCCATCGCGGGTTTGGGCGATAGCGCGAGTATTGGCCACGCCCGAAACCAGGTGAAACCGCAGGCGATCAAACCAGTAGAGCGAGTCTCCGCCCAGCCAGATGCGGCCTTCGCGATCCTGAAACACGGCGTAGAAGCTTGAGTCTGAGAGGCCTTCGTCTTTTCCATAGGCCGTCAGAGGGGCCGGACGGAGACGGACCAGCCCCGTCCCAATCGTCCCAACCCAAATGTTGCCTTCGCGATCCACCAGGAGGCTACGTACCTTGGGCACTTGGCCTTCGCTCGCAGGCAGGCGCACTGCTACGACAGGGCCGAGCCGGCCATTCACGATGCGAACGACTCCTGCCGGGGTGATCAGCAGCAACTCCGCATCCTTATCTTTCGCCATACCCAGGGAAAACAAAGGGTAGTCACCCGTCAATCCGCGCGTTTGAATCGGTGGTAACGGCACATCGGAGAACGCCCCATGGGAATACCGCATCAGGAGATACTGGTCGCGAAAGGCAATCCAGACACTGCCGTCGCGAGCTTCTTCGACCAGAAAGACGCTCTTCTTGGGGGGGTGTAAAGTCGCAACGGAACCATCGGCGTCGAAACGGAGAACGTTCTCTCCGGAGCGGAACCACATGCTTTCGTCACGAGCCTGCAGAAAAAACTCGCGAACCCGTACTCCGTGGTGAGCGGGGTAGGCCTCCAGCTTTGTGCCGGCAAAATGCGCTACGCCCCCCGAAGTGTTGATCCAGATTTTCCCTTCGGCATCCTCCCGGATGGAACTGATGAACCCGCCCGGCAAGCCGTCGCGTTCGGTGTATCTGCTGGCAACGCCGTTTTCCAGCCGGACGAGACCGTCCATGGTGCCGATCCACAACACTCCGGAGCGGCTTCCATATAAACAGAGGATCCGATTCTCGCCCAAACCCGGAGTGTTTGCCACGTCGAAGACCACGAAGCGTTCGCCATCGAATCGGACGAGCCCCCCGAATGTGCCTAGCCAGAGATAGCCGCCGTGATCCTGCAACAGTGCGTTGACGGAGTTCTGCGGCAGTCCTTGCTCCGTTTGCCAAACCGTGGGAAGGTACTGCGTCGGATAGGATTGTGCGTGGACGGGAGCGATCAAGAGACTGGCCAGCAGACCCGCGGCAAAAATAACTGAGATCCGATACCGGCATGCCCGCAGGAGTGGCGAGGCTGCCAATTCAAAGCAGTGAGATCGCGCCGTAAGCCCAAACCTGGTGAGATCCGCCACCCGCTGCTGCGCAATTATGGATCCAGCAGCAAGCTGTTTTGCCTCCGGAACCATTCTTGACATAGGCTCGGCTGTCCTCGGTTCTGCTTCGTCGGTGTCGATATTCTATCACCCGTCACTGCCGCGGAAGTTGTTCTTAGGCATGCTGGAGACTCCCCCAAAAGTGGTAACGACAGCCCTCACCATTGATTCAACCGGCAACAGGACGATATAGGGTTGGCTCCCAGCAGCATTCGGTTAACAATGACATTGTTACCCGGGAACGAGTGCTCCATACGACGTTGAGGGCGCGCGATCCGTGGGCTGGGAAAAGGAGGATAGGTCATGGAAAACGTGGATCTGGAATCCGAGAACCGGAGCGAGCTCCATTTTGACGGTATCGTCGGCAAGAGCGAAGCCGTGCGTCGCGTGGTGAAAGAGATCGAGACCGTCGCACCGTCGGATTCCATCATCCGGATCAGCGGCGAGAACGGCACCCGCCGGGACGCTCTTTATCGGGCCGTTATGGCGCTCTCGCGTTCGATCGCCGGCCACACAGACCTGAGAAGTCTGCTGGCGGGCGTAGCCGAATCTCTTCGCCGAATCGTCGCGTTCGATCATGTTGGGCTGATTTTACATGATTCCAACGGCAACACCATGCAAGGGCATATCTTGAATGAGCCCTGCAATCCCGTAATCACGAGCCTTCGGCTGCCGGTCGACCAGGATCCGGCTGGTTGGGTATGGCTACACCAGCAGCCACTCGTAGTCTCCCCGCTCCAATCGGAAACTCGCTGGCCCGAGTACGTAAGACGCGCTCGCGACTTCAACATAAGCACCCTGGTGCTGGTTCCCCTCACGACGGGCGATAACCGGCTTGGCGCATTCGGCTTCAGCTCCGTAGCGCCACTCAATCCTAGTCCGGCCGAGATCGCGTTCCTGGAGCGCGTTGCTAGCGAGTTTGCCGTCGCGGTCGAGTCCTTCCTTACAAAGCAGGAGGTAGTCCGGGAGCGCGACCGGCTGCGCACGCTCTTCGATATCACCGATGCGCTGGTGTCGAAGCTGGACCGGGACGAGCTATTTTCTGCGATATCCGACCAGCTCTCGAAGCTCATCCGGCACGATTATGCGCTGCTGACGCTGTGCAATCAGACCGGGGGCCTCGATGTGCACGCACTGCATTGCTCACGCCCGCAGCTCGTCGACTTACTGAAGGGACCGTTCGACCCGGCGGGCATGCCCACGGCCGAGGTGCTCGCCACCGGAAAACCGGTAGTGGCGCGCGACACCGATATCGACCGATATCCCAGTCCGAATTTTCGACGCTTTGTGGCACTAGGAACCAGGTCCGCTTGCTTGGTTCCATTGATCGCGCGAGACCGCACAATCGGCACGCTCGACCTGGGTCGAATGACCGACGATGCCTGGACTCCCGAGGATGTCGAGTTCCTGGTGCAGGTCGCGAGCCAGATTGCAATGACGGTGGGAAATTCGCTCGCTTTTCGCGAGCTGGCGGAAATTAAGGAGCGGCTCGCAACCGAGAAGATCTACCTGGAAGACGAGATCCGCCTCGATCAGAACATCGGGAACATGGTAGGCGGAGGGCCGGCTTTTCAAAGCGTCCTGAAGGGCATTCAGACCGTGGCCCCGACCGACGCAACCGTTCTGATCATGGGAGAGACAGGCACGGGAAAAGAACTCGTCGCCCGGGCCATTCACGAGTTGAGCGGCCGTAGCAGGGGGAGTTTCGTCAAAGTGAACTGCGCGGCGATCCCGGCCAGCCTGCTCGAAAGCGAACTGTTCGGGCACGAAAAGGGCTCGTTCACCGGAGCGGTGGCGCAGAAGATCGGACGTTTCGAACTGGCGCATCAAGGCACGCTCTTTCTCGACGAGATCGGCGAAATGCCGCTGGAACTCCAGCCGAAGCTCCTCCGCGCCATCCAGGATCAGGAATTCGAGCGTGTTGGCGGCAATCGCACCATCCGGACCGACACCCGCTTCGTGGCGGCCACCAACCGAGACTTGATGGCGATGGTGGAGGACAACAAATTTCGCGCCGACCTCTATTACCGCCTGCATGTATTTCCATTGCATGTTCCATCATTGCGGGCGCGCCGTGAGGACATCCCGCTGCTAGCGCGCTACTTCGTCCAGAAGCATGCGCACCGCATGGGCCGCAACATCGATTCGATTCCCACATCCGTTTTGGACGCGCTTACGAATTACGATTGGCCGGGCAACATCCGCGAGCTGCAGAATTTGCTGGAGCGGTCGGTAATTCTGACCAACGGGAGCGTCCTTCAAGTGCCCATGACCGAGCTCATGGGCAAGGCGGCTCCGGTTAAATGGCACGCAGGATTCTCGGCTGAACCGCAAAATGCCGAAAGGGCGAGGATTCTGAAGGCGCTCGAAGAAGCAAAAGGCCAAGTCGGAGGCCTGGACGGCGCGGCGGCTCGCCTGGGACTGAAGCGAACGACGTTGCAATCCCGCATTCGCAAACTCGACATCTCGCGCCAGTTTCGTTGAGCAAAATGGAACCTGACCCTAAGGAGTTGGCGCCTTACCTTGCGTCCATCGAAGACTTCACTCGCAAGGCGGCCTGAAAGATGAAAAGGAGGTAAGACCATGTCTCGAATCGAAATACTCGACCCCAACAAGAAAGGATGGGAGGCAGAGGACCTGGAGACCAGGCTGCGCCAGCTTGTCATCGGACAGGACGACGCCATCGCCAAAATAGTCGAAGCTTATCAGGGCTTTCAGACTGGGATGTCGCCTGCCGGCAGACCAGTGGGCAACTTCTTGTTCCTGGGGCCGACCGGCTCCGGGAAAACTCGCGTTGTGGAGGCGGCCGCCGAAGCCCTGCTCAAAGACCCTCGCGGCGTGGTCAAAATCGATTGCGCGGAATACCAACATAGCCACGAGATCGCCAAGCTGATCGGTTCGCCTCCCGGATATCTTGGCCATCGCGAAACGCACCCGCTGCTCAGCCAGGAAGCCCTCAATCGGCACCACACCGAAAAGCTCAAGCTCAGTTTTGTGCTCTTCGATGAAATTGAAAAGGCCAGCGATTCACTCTGGAATCTCTTGTTGGGCATCCTGGACAAGGCGACCTTGACTCTGGGGGACAACCGGCGCGTCGATTTTTCCCAGGCCATGATCTTCATGACGAGCAATCTCGGCGCGGCCGAGATGAGCGCCTTGGCTGAGCCCCGACTGGGTTTTCAGGTCGCCTGTTCCGGTGACGGAGCGAGCACGGCCAAAATGAACGGCAAGATCACTACGACGGGTATCGCGGCAGCTCGGCGCAGGTTCACTCCTGAGTTCATGAACCGGCTGGACCACATCGTCGTATTCAGATCTCTTGGTACTCCGGAACTGCGCAGAATCGTCGACATCGAATTGGACATCGTGCAGCAACGGATCGGCGCCGCGGCGCAGGGCAATCCATTCTCCATACACGTGATGGGTAACGCGAAAGAGTTCCTGCTTTCGGAGGGTACCGACGTCCGTTACGGGGCGAGGCCTCTCAAACGTGCGATCGAACGCCTGCTAGTGCACCCGCTCTCGAACCTCATGGCAACCGGACAGATCCGCCGCGGCGCATTCGTGTCAGCCATGCTCAGGATGCACCCGGCCTGCTATTCACGCGCGAAACCACAACTCGGCAAGCCTGGGGAGTTGGCTGCGAGGCGGCTTGACCAGCCTGGTCAGTCAGTTCCAGATTTGGAGCCGATTGGCGCTTCGATAACGTCACAGGAGTCCTGGTCAGGGCGGGTGGATGCCTGGACGCCATTGCGTACTTCGGTCACGGCCACGTCTTCGCCAACGCGATGACCGGGAATGTGGTGCTGCTGGGTTCCGTTGCCAAGAGCGGCCAATGTTCTACTGCAGCCCTCAACATCTAGAGATTTATCCGTACGAGAGCTGCGCCACTCTTTGCTTCGTGCTTTGGAGTGAGTTTGGCCCGTTGAGTTGCGCGTCAAGGGGAGCTTGTCTGGTCCTGCCGAACACACCCTGGTCGCTCGGGACCTCGTGATTGATTTCCGGGCCTTACTGCCGCCGATGGCGCTCGTATCGTAGAGAACTGCTGGTTCCACGCGGCAGGTAGGCGGGCGAGCCTTTTCGGCACGGCCCGCTGCAGATTTCAAATTGGGGCAGGCTGCTGGGATGCCGTTCGCGCCATGGATGTTCGTCACTTGCTTCGGCGGGCGACGTCACGGTCTGGTGTTGGGCGAGCAGAATCCGTCACTTCCGCTGGAGGGTAACATGCACTGACCCTATTCGAAAGCGAGAATACGCGAATGTGGATGGTATGGTCTCTTAGCGCATTGGTTGGCTTGTGCTTAGGTTTGTCGATGTTCGACAAGCCGCCCTCCGCACGTCTGAACAGATCGAAGAGGTCCTGAGGTGGTGCGCTCTGCTGCTATTTCATTAGCGATCGCGTGGACTGCCACAGCCGAATCGCCCCGGATGGACGGCGAAGCCCCATTTCGGAGGGTATGGGTTGAAGGCAGGCGCCCGATCCTTTTTGAGCCCATTCGCAGAGAAAATTGAGTGCGCATACCGCTTGCTCCAGCGGTGGAGTGCCAACTCGTTTCGGCAGATGACTTCGGCATCTGCCCGCGAGAGTCAGCAGACGCGTGTAAGTGCTTGAAGGCAATCGGCTAGGGCTTTGGCAATGGCGTTGCCTCCCCGAAGCAGGAGACGAAACTACTTATGATCGGGACTGTGGAGGCATCCTCCACCGAAATATACGAGGCGGTTGTCGCGCTCTCGCGTTCCATCGCCGGCCGCACTGACCTGAGAAGTCTGCTCTCTGGCGTGGGCGAATCTCTTCGCCGAATTGTCCAGTTTAGCCATGTCGGGATGAGCCTGCACGATCCCAACGGCAACGCGATGCAGGGGCATATTCTAAATGCGCCTGGCAGTCCCGCCGTCAGGAGCCTTCGGCTGCCGGTCGACGAGGATCCAGCGGGTTGGGTATGGCTGAACCAGCGGCCACTGGTGCTCACAGAAGTCCAGTCTGAGACACGCTGGCCTGAGGCTGTACGACTCGCTCGCGACCTCAGGATCAGCACAACGGTGCTCGTCCCCCTCACTGCCGGTGAGAACCGGCTCGGGTCGTTCGGCTTCAGCTCCGTGGCGCCACTCTATCCCAGCCCATCCGAGCTCGCATTCCTGGAGCGGGTCGCCAGCGAGTTCGCCGTGGCCGTCGAGTCCTTCCTCGCCAGGCAGGAAGTAGTCCGGGAGCGGGACCGGCTGCGAACGCTGTTTGACATAACAAATGCGCTTGTGTCGAAGCTGTCCCCGGACGAGTTGGTCTCTGCCATATCCGTGCAGCTCTCAAGAGTGATCCCACACGAGTTCTCGGTGCTGACGTTACTTGACGAGACCGGCCGTCTGGAGATGGTCGGTCTTCATTTCACTGGCGCCCAGCTTTTCGACAAGGCGCAGCGCCACATTAACCCGGAGGGGATGCCATCGGCGGAGGCGCTCGCGACTGGCAAGCCCGTGGTCGTGCCCAATGTAGAGCTGGCTTCCTACCCCTCTCCGGAATACCGCCGGTTCGTCGAGATGGGTTGCAAGTCAGCCTGCTCGGTTCCGCTAGTCACCCGCAATGGCACCCTGGGGACGCTCGAAATCGCCAGAACCACCGGCGACGTTTGGACGGACGAAGACGTTGATTTTCTGGTGCAAGTGGCAAGGCAAATTGCGATCGCCGTAGAAAACGCCCTATCATACCGGCAACTCCGCGAGATGAAGGAGCGGCTCGCTACCGAGAAGCTCTACCTCGAAGACGAAATCCGGCTCGATTATAACAACGGCAACATGGTCGGTGAAGGAGCGGCCTTCCAGTCCGTATTGAAAGGCGTTCAGATAGTCGCGCCCACCGATGCAACCGTTTTGATACTCGGCGAAACAGGCACGGGAAAGGAACTCGTCGCCCGGGCCATTCACGAGTTGAGCAGCCGCAGCAGGCGTAGCTTCGTCAAAGTGAATTGCGCGGCGATCCCCGCCAGCCTGATCGAGAGCGAGTTGTTCGGGCACGAGAAGGGCTCATTCACCGGAGCGGTAGCGCAGAAGATCGGACGGTTCGAACTAGCGCACCAAGGCACGCTCTTTCTCGACGAGATCGGCGAATTGCCGCTGGAACTCCAGCCGAAGCTGCTCCGCGCCATCCAGGACCAGGAGTTCGAGCGCGTCGGAGGAAACCGCACCGTCCGGACGGATGTCCGCTTCGTCGCCGCAACCAATCGGGACTTGAAGGCGATGATCGATGAGAACCGGTTCCGGGCGGACCTGTACTATCGGCTGCACGTCTTCCCGCTGAACGTTCCTCCCTTGCGGGAGCGGCGTGAGGACATCCCCTTGCTCACTCGCTACTTCGTCCAAAAACACGCGCAGCGTATGGAGCGGAAAGTCGAAAGAATTCCAAGGCACGCGTTGGAGGCGCTCACGAATTACGATTGGCCGGGCAACATTCGGGAACTGCAGAACGTTATAGAGCGGTCAGTGATTTTGAGCACCGGGCCTGAGCTCCGCGTTGCCATGCCGGAGATGGTTGGCAGGTCCAGCCCGATCGCGCATCGGGGCCCAGCTTCGGACATTTCGGAAGCCGCCGAGCGGGCGCGAATCCTCCAGGCGTTGAAGGAAGCCAAGGGAATAGTCGCGGGGCCGGACGGCGCCGCCGCCCGGCTCGGCCTGAAGCGGACTACCTTGCAATCGCGGATGCGGAAATACAATATCGGCCGCCGGTATCAGTGACCAAACCGCGGCAGTTGCCTCGGCATCTTACGGTGTTTCGTGATTACGCTGAGGCCGAAACGTTGCGTCAGATTGGCTGTTCCAGAGAATCGCCGGAAATGGGGGATGCACCGCCGAGTGCACTCTGTATGCCATGCGCCGGGCATTGGATGGGCAGCGAGGGGCCGAAGCTAACCGACCCACTGGTACGTCTTGCAGGTGTTGAAGTTTACCGAACGATCATAGTCGAATTGCACATCCTAGGCGAAGGGGCTGCACCGAGGCGTCCGAGTGCTGTCAGATTGACAAGTTTCGTTTTCTGTTTCTCCATTTAAGCCGGTTTAGGGAATACTGGTGCAAAGCGAGACGCACGAACTCGAGCATCTTTTGGGCTGACTGGCCCACAGTCAGGTATGCTGGCTCGCTCGCCAAGCCTCCGACGCTGACCAACCACTGGCAGTTTTCCCGTCCCCGACGCTGGAGGGAACGGTGAACTGCAAGACCCTCACCGACCAGCTTGGCTCTCCGATATACTTGGTGGACGCCGTGACGCCTCCCACCGTCACCAGCGTGGTACTCGTGGGTACGGGCGTAGTGCCGCTGGAAGGTGTCGATCCGTCAGCGGGCGTAGCGAGGCTGCTTGCACCTCAGGACGCCGCTACTAACCCTTCGCTTCTTTACCAGGCGCAGATGCCGGTTTATCGGCGCCTGCTGCACGAAGCTGCCGGTTGCCGCGCGCCCTCGACGGGGGAATCATGAACGCCAGCGTCCCGATAACGCGGTTCCGTGTCTCCCTCACCGTGGGTGGATCAGAACTGTGCGTGGACTGTTTGCTTCCGGGCGGGTGGTCGGGCCGGTCCGCGTCATCGTTACCGGCAGTTCGTCGGTCATCGACTTAAGCAAGCGATCGGCTACAGTCCGAGCGGCCGCCGAGAGGCTGCTGACGACACCGGCGATGTCTCGCTTCTCCACCAGTACCGTCTCCGATTCCGTGTGACTCCAGACGACAGATCTCGTTCGAGTATCCAGCAGTTGCGCCGAGATCCTGCACACGGCGTGGACGTCCCGGCGCTGGTCCACTTCCTCGAATCGTTCAATATTGCCGCTCAGGACATACGCCGTCTCCGAACCACGCTCGTGGACCGTCACGCTCTGGAAGAGCGACTGGGCCCGAAGACCGTCCTCCAGATATTGCGTGATGGCCTGGCGGGGATCCATCGCCCAACGATGGTATTCGTAGAACGCGACCTCTTCCGGACTTGGACGATACACGATGCGGCCTTCGCAGAGGTATTCCGGACATCGAAATTCACGGATCGCGACCGGGCCTAGAACGCCATTGGACTGCGCCGCCTGAGGAACCGGCGGCGGGAAGTTAAGGACATAGCTTGTGGGGTAGCGTACGCTCCCACAGCCGGCGAGCACGAGTGCTCCCATGAACGCGACTGCCAGGTTCTTCATTGCGGTACCTTCCGATCGGTGGGCTGCTTGGTTCGAATCAGGCTCCATGGACGTTGCTTGAGTGACTCGGTCAGGACGCGGACATTTTCCGACGAGGAACGCAGATTGCGGACGGTTTCGCCAATGTCGGTTTGGTTGGCGTCTACGACACCTTGGACATTTCCCAGGACGGTTTGAGCCGCCTGCAGCGTATTTCCTAATTCGGTGAGATCCTTCGTGAGAGGCTCGCGAATGGCATCGACCGTGTTGTCCACGTTGACGACGGCATGGTCAACGTGGTTCAGAACCGGCCCCACGGAACCGACCACGGAGTCCGCGTGTTTCGCAAGGTCGGAAATCTGATCCGTGAGTTGCGCGATCTTGGGCGATTCCCGCTCCAACAGCGTGTTCAGACTCGCGAGCGTTTGCCCGATTCTTTTCTGGTTCTGCTCACCAGTGATCTGGTTCAAATTCGCGAGGACCGTCCGCGCGTCGCCTGTCAGGGCCGGGATCTCTTTCCGGAGCTCGGCCATCAGGGCATCTGCTGACTCAGCAAGGTTAGCGACGCGCCCTTCGAGCTCTTCCAGGCTGACAGGCTCCGCGGAAGGGACGACGTCCCCGGCACTCAAGCGGTCGGCTCCATTGGTGCCAGTCGTAATCATGAGCGCCGGAGCGGTCATGAGAGTGACGGTTCCCACCGTTGCCGTCGACTTCCGATTCAGAGGAGTCCCGGACTTCACCGCAAACAGGATCTCGATTCGAGTCGGATCTTCGGACCAGGGCTCCACAGCGGTCACCTGGCCCACCTTGATGCCGCCAAAGAGCACGGCCGCTCCATTGGTAATGCCGCCGGCATAGCGCAGGCGCGTCTTGTAAGCCACCTGCGCGCGCGCGGTTTGCGTGTTGTGTACGTAATACGTCGCCGAGCCGAGGACCAGCACACTCGCAATGACGAATGCGCCGACTTTTGCCTCAGTAGTCATGTCGGGACCCCCAAATAGGAAGCTATGAAATCTTCGGCCGCTACTCGCGGCATGGCGTCATGCTGGCGGTCGAGGAACTGCCGTATCCGCGGATGCGCATTGCCGGCGAATTGTTCCTTCCGATCTACCGCAATCAGCCGGCCCTGGTAAAGCATTGCCACGCGGTCGGCGATGTGGAACGCGCTTTCCAGTTCGTGCGTCACGACGAGGATTGTCACGCCGAAGGAGCGCTTCAGGAAAAGAATCAGCTCATCCAAACCGGCCGAGACGATCGGATCGAGTCCTGCGGAGGGCTCGTCGAGGATCAGAATCTCCGGACCCAGCGCCATGGCTCGCGCTACCGCCGCCCGCTTTCTCATTCCCCCGGAAAGTTCGGGCGGGTAAAGCGAGCCGGCGTGCGACAGACCGACCGCGACCAGGTTCATCCACACCATCAGCTTGATGGTGGAATCCGCGAGCCGCGTCAACTCCCGCAGCGGCAGGGCAACGTTATCCTCAACGGACATCGAATTGAAGAGCGCTCCGGCCTGAAAAGCAACACCGATTCGCCGGCGAACCGCGCCGAGTTCCGATTGCGAGCAGGACGTGATGTCCACGCCGGTGATCGTGATACTGCCGGCCTCGGGTTCCGCCAGTCCAAGCACGTGCTTCAACAAGGTGGTCTTTCCGGAACCGCTGCCGCCGAGCAAGACCAGAATTTCGCCCCGGCAAACATCCAGGTCGACCTGGTCCAGCACGCGCCTCCCGCCATAGGACATAGACACGCCTCGTATAGAGATCACGGCGTCGTCCGTTTTTGCTGTACTGGAATCTGTCATCCGGCCGCGCTCCATCCCATGAGATAGAAAATTGCGGTGGCCCCGAGGTCCGTAAGGATAATCAGGAAGGTCGATTTCACCACGGCTGAGGTAGTGAAATGCCCGACAGCTTCCGGACCGCCGCGGACTCGCAGACCCTCCAGGCAGCCGACATGGACGATGACGGTGGCGAACACCAGGCTTTTGACTACCATGAAGCCGACGTCGCGCAGGGAAATCGCCTCAGCGACCGCGTGGCAGTAAACGCCAAGGCTCATGCCCATGCTGAAGGCCAGGAACAAGTACCCTGCGAAGATCCCACAAAGTGTGCTCAGGAT
>Ga0182016_10005211_pt1 | contig 14089 bp, 7 predicted proteins | sample 712S2MmetaG_FD_120491 | JGI IMG/M metagenome (GOLD analysis project Ga0182016, IMG submission 120491) | Permafrost microbial communities from Stordalen Mire, Sweden - 712S2M metaG | ecosystem: Environmental > Terrestrial > Soil > Wetlands > Permafrost | place: Sweden: Stordalen | collected...
CAACATCGCCGCCGCGCTCAAGGCCGAGCGCATCAACGTCTTGACGCCGGTGCCCGGAAAAAGCTCCGTCGGCATCGAGATCCCCAATGCCATCAAGACGAAAGTGATCATGCGGGATATTTTTGAGTCAGATGAATGGCGGCACAGCAAGGCCCGCATTCCGCTGGCGCTGGGCAAGGACGTCTATGGCCAGGCGGTGGTGGCGGACTTGGCCGAAATGCCGCACCTGTTGATCGCCGGCAGCACCGGTTCGGGCAAATCGGTTTGCATCAACGCGATCATCGCTTCGCTGCTGTACCGCTTTCCCCCCGATCAATTGCGCTTTGTGATGATCGATCCGAAAGTGGTGGAGCTGCAACAATACAACACGCTGCCCCACCTGGTGGTGCCGGTCGTGACGGACCCGAAAAAAGTCATTCTGGCCTTGCGCTGGGTAGTCAACGAAATGGAGAAGCGCTACCAAATCTTTGCCAAAGTCGGCGTGCGCAATATCCGCTCCTTCAATGAGCGGCCCAAGAACAAGCCGCTGCCGCCGTCGGAACCGGAACTGCCCCTGACCGTCCGCAAGGAGAAGGTCGAGGCTAATTCGGATGGATTTGCGGTGGAATTGGACGAGGAAATCGTCGTGCCGCGGGATGAGGAGATCATCATTCCGGATTACCTCAGTTACATCGTGGTGGTGATCGATGAATTGGCCGACCTGATGCTCGTCGCCCCGGCCGACGTGGAAATGGCCATCGCGCGCATCACGCAAATGGCCCGGGCCGCCGGCATTCATTGCATCGTGGCCACGCAGCGGCCGAGCGTTGATGTCATCACGGGAGTGATCAAGGCCAATATCCCCGCGCGCATTGCTTTTCAGGTGGCGGCCAAGGTGGATTCGCGCACGATTCTGGACGCGATGGGCGCGGACAAATTGCTGGGCAAAGGGGACATGCTCTACCTGCCGCCCGGTTCGGCGCAATTGAAACGGGTGCAAGGAGCGCTCATCACGGACGCCGAATTGCAAAACGTGGTGGACTACATCGCACAGCAAGGCAAGCCCAGCTACGAACTGGAAATCCACCAGCAATTGCAGAAGGCGAGCACCGGCATCGAGACGGAAAACGGGGCGAGCGGCGAGGATGAGGACCTCATCCAACAGTGCATTGAGGTCATTCGCAGCGAGCAAAAGGCGAGTGTCTCTTTAATGCAGCGCCGCCTGCGACTGGGTTACACCCGCGCCGCGCGCATCATGGATGAATTGGAACTGCGCGGCATCGTGGGCCCCAGCAAAGGGGCCGAACCGCGTGATATTCTTATTGACCTCGATGGCGGCGGCGCCGACGGGCGCCCGCCCACCGGGGACGCGGAACCGGCGGCCTGAGCCGGTAAGCATGGCCAGCTTACTTGGTGAATGTGTGAGTGTTGGGTTGCAGGAAAAATGGGCAAAATGAATAGACTCTCATCGTACAGTTCTCCTCTCCCAGAGCTTTTGACCATCGGATGGAAATAGTTTTTTCTGACCCAAAAGGCATGACCGGCCCAACTGTCTTCGGGCAAACCTCAAGAAGGGCTTGCGCAAAATTCGGGCGGCCGGCGGTGGCCAAAGGGATACCTTTGGAGCGTTGACCGCGCGGCAAGGCGCAAACCGAGCTAAAAAAACTTGAACTCGCGCAGAGGCGCGGAGGACGCGGAGAGAATTCTTCCTTCTTCTTTACTCTGCGGCCTCCGCGCCTGATACGGTTTCCAGAGTTATTCAGCCGGCGGCGAGGAGAGCCCGAAGGACCAGCTCCCCGCAGCCGACGGTGAATAACTCTGCCGCGACAAGAATTTTGCGACCAGGTAAAAAGGTTGCCGGCCGCATCGCTCTGAGGGGATCACGGTCATCTGCGTCTCGCCTCACGAAGGCTTCGCAGAGTTTACCGGCCCCCTCAGCAGTGGCTGTCCCAATGTCTGAGAGAACCACAGCCCGCGAGGCTCCTTGTATCAGGATGACTCAGGACGGCGCGGCGGTGCGAGCAACCGCCAAGAAAGTTATGAAATCATGGAATGAAATCACGCACTACGCCGGCTTCGATTGGGCCCGCGATCACCATGATGTAGTCATCGTGGACGGCCAAGGGCAGATCGTCGCCGAGTTTCGCTTTCCACACTCCCTGGAGGGTTGGAACCAATTTGGCAGCCGGATCCAAAACTATCCCGCCGTGGCCGTGGCCATCGAAACCAGCCAAGGCGCGGCTGTCGACCAACTCTTGCAGCGGGGCTGCACGGTCTATCCGGTCAATCCGCACAGCGCCCGGAGCTATCGGGAGCGCAAGGCTCCCAGCGGCAACAAGACCGACCATCTCGATGCCTGGTCGCTGGCCGACGCGCTGCGCATCGACGGCCAGCAGTGGAAGACCCTTCAACCGGTGGACCCGCTGACCCAGCAAATCCAATTGTTGTGCCGCGATGAAATCGGCCTCATCGAGCAGCGGACCGCCCTGGTCAATCAGCTTCAGCAGGCCCTCAGCGAGTATTATCCGGCGGCGCTGGCAGCCTTTGATGATTGGACGCGCCCCTCCTGCTGGGACTTTGTCCTCCAGTTCCCCACGCCGGAAAAACTGGCCGCCGCCGGCCCCCGCCGCTGGGAAAAGTTTCTGCACACCCAAAAGCTGTGGCGTCCGGAAACCGCCGCCCAAAGGATGGAAACCTTCCAGAATGCCCGCCAGTTTTGCGGCAGCGCCGCCGTCACCGCGGCCAAGACGCTCCTGGCCGTCAGCCTGGCCAAGATGCTCAATGCCCTGCAGGACCAACTGGACGAATACCGGCGGCAGATCCAAGCCCTCTTCGGGCAGCATCCCGAGAGCGCCCTGTTTGGCTCGCTTCCCGGTGCGGGCCAGAAGCTGGCCCCGCGACTGCTGGGCGAAGTGGGTGGCGACCCCAAACGGTTTGAGGACACGGCCAACTTGCAGTGCGTGGCCGGGACCGCTCCGGTCAGCTTTCAATCGGGGCAAATCCACAAGGTTCGCATTCGCTTTCAATGCAACAAAGTGCTGCGGCACACCGTGCATCTGTGGGCCGCCTGCTGCCTGCCCGTTTGTCCTTGGGCCGAGATTTATTACAAGCAAAAGCGCCAGGAAGGAAAGAGCCACGCCTGCGCCCTGCGTTGCCTCGGCCAGCGTCTGCTTAAAATCCTTTGGCGCATGCTCCAAACCCGGCGCCCTTACGACGCCGATCTCCACACCAAGAACCAGCAGGCCCACGGCTCCTGGGTCCTAAAACTCATGCCTAAACCTTCTAGTTGACAGCGGTGAATAACTTTTATGAAAAACCCATTTACAAAACAGAGAACAACTCTGCGCGAGTATTTCCAAAAAAACAGGATCCTGATGGAGCAAAGTCCCCTTTCCCATCTCGTCAAGTATTGCCCAAGGCGGCCAATTCGTCGCGGACGAGTTGGATGAGCGGTTGGACGGTTTGGCGGCTGAAATCAAAGCGGCAGCCGGCGGCTTGGAACAGCTCCGGCAAGGGCCGGGAACCGCCCAACGCCAGCGCGCGGTGGTAATCGGCCAGCGCTTGCGCCTTGTCCTTTTTCGACCGGGCCCAGACTTGCAAGGCACCCAGTTGGGCGATGCCGTACTCCACATAGTAAAATGGGTGGATGAAGATGTGAAGCTGCCGATGCCAGAGGTTCTTGCGGGCCTCCTCGTAGCCGCTCCAATCCACGTCGCCCCCGAAGCGGTCCATCAAGTCCAACCAGGCTTTTTGCCGTTCGGCGCGCGTGTGGCCGGGATGCGAATAAATCCAATGTTGGAAAGCATCCACCGTGGCGATCCACGGGAAGATCTTCACGATGCCCTCCAAATGGTCGCGGCGGGCGCGGGAGGCGTCGGCTGGGGAGTAAAACTTCTCCAGGAACTCGTTGCCGAGCAATTCCATGCTCATGGAAGCCACTTCGCAAAACTCAATGGGCGCGGAGCGATAGGCGTACAAATCCTCCGGGCGGGTGGCCAGGGCATGGAAGGCATGGCCGGCTTCGTGTAAAATAGTCTCGACATCCCGTTGCAGCCCGACGGCGTTCATGAAAATGAAGGGCAGGCGCGATTCGGCCAGGGTCGATTGGTAGCCGCCGGGGGCTTTGCTTTTGCGATTGTCCAAGTCGAGCAGGCGCAGGGCGCGCATCTTCTCGAAATCGGCCGCCAGTGGGCCATCCAACTGGTTGAAAATTTCCTGCGTGGCCGCGACGAGCGTCTCGCTTTTGTCAAATGGACGCAAGGCGGGCTTGTTCAAGGGATCGACGCCCAGGTCCCACGGGCGCAAGGCCGGCAGGCCGAGTTGGGCGCGGCGTTCGGACTGCAGGCGGCGCACGGCGGGCATGACCTCCGCCTCAATGGCTTGGTGGAAATTGAGGCAATCTTCCGGCGTGTAATCGAACCGGCCGCGGGCGCGAAAGGCGTATTGGAGATAGTCGGTGAATCCGGCGTTGCGGGCGATTTGTTCGCGTAATTTGAGCAATTGCTCAAAAATGACCTCGAAATTCTCGGCTTCCAGCAAACGGCGCCGGGCGGTCAACTCCCAGGCTTCCTGGCGCACGGCGCGGTCTGGTTCTTCCAAATAGCGCCCCATTCGCACCAGCGTTTGCTCTTGCCCTTGAAAGGAGACGGTGAGGGCGCCGGACAATTTTTGATATTGCTGGGAAAGCTTGGCCTCTTCCGTCTCCAAGGGCACATTTTCCGGCCGGAACAGTTCCACTTGCCATTGCGCGCTGCGATCAAAGACAAAGTAGCGCTCCGGCGGCAGATTGGAGCGCTGCGGATGAGCGAGAAAAATCCGGGCCAGCTTGAATTGCCGGGGCTTTAGCTGGGGATCGATTTGTTCGAGGAAATGAAGGTGGGCCTTTTCCGCTTGTTCGTTGTCGGTGTGGCAGGTCATGGCGATATAACGCCGGGAAGATTCTTCATCCAGGGCCGCGGCCAACTCGCCGGCGTCCAGGAGCCAACGTTCCAATTCGGCGGCGGTGCGGCACCGCGGCGCCCGCGCTTCCAGGGCGTCGAAGAGCGGTGCGATCTGTGACCAGTCGCCAAGATCAATCTTCTCAGGAACGAAGGCGCGGGGCCGATAAGCCGGCAAATCATCAAAGGGCAACAAATTCATCGGCCAAGCATATCGCGATCGCTTAAAATGGCGAGCGGAGAGTCCCGGCTGAGGCGATCGGAACGGTCGAAGGAATGGGGGGCGTCGCGCTGACCGGCATAAGTACAAAAAAAACCGGGCTAAGTGATCAGAGGGTGACCAAGAAGCCCGGGGAATTTTCGAATTTAGTACGTAGGATTAGGGGTTTCTCGTCAGGTGCTGTACAAGACGCCTGCCGAAATCAATTGGGCATTCAAAGAACAAAACTGCAATTATGCCCTAAAAACTTATCTGCCTAACCCGCACTCAATAAAACATGAATGCTCTCTTCCGTCAATAGACTATTTTAAAAGAAAATAATTCAAAAAAAAGACGCCTTTTTGTCGCAAAATGTTGCAGATTCCTGTTTACACCGGACGGCTGATTGTTAGTATCCACAGGCGCGGGACGAACAGAGATGAAAAAGATCGAAGCCATCATTAAGCCATTCAAATTGGAGGAAGTCAAAGAAGCGTTGGCAGTGGTTGGGGTGCAGGGGATGACGGTTTCGGAAGTAAAGGGTTTCGGGCGCCAGAAGGGCCATACGGAGATTTACCGGGGCAGCGAATACACGGTGGATTTCCTGCCCAAGATCAAAATCGACATCGTGGTGGCGGATACTCTCGTGCATCAAGCCACCGAGGCGATTGTGCATGCCGCCCGCACGGGCAAGATTGGCGACGGCAAGGTTTTCGTCAGCAATATCGAAACTGTCATTCGCATCCGCACCGAGGAATCGGGCGTCGAAGCAATCTAAATTTTTCCCGCTGGGTTTCTCCCAACGGGTCATTAGTTGCTGAATTACGCGGACTAAATTTGCGCGCCATGAAAAAGACTGAAAAGTTCCCGGCTGCGATATTGGCCTCAAGGCGGCCGACGACTCCCAGACCCGAAAAGCCGCCCAAAATGTTTACCGGGGAAAGCCCTAGGAAAGGCCTGATTTTAAAGGGTTTTCTTGCTGTGAATAACTCGTGAATAAGAGTTAATATGTTGTCCTCGTCAAGGCCGCGAATCCTTGTTTAATGGGAGCATGTCAACCGGCAAAGTAACGACAAGTTTCCGAGTCGGTCCAAAAAAACCAATGACCGAGAAGCGTTTCATGTCCCAACAGGCTGATGTTCAGCATGTTATATTTGGCACTGATGGTATCGCGGCACCGGGTTTTTGCGGGAGACGAAAAGCTGAGTTCAGCCCAAATTTTTTATACGACTGGCCCAGCCCGCCGGAGAGCAACAAATCCGGCTGGTGAATAATTGTTGAAAATTGACCAGTTGACCCGAGAAATGCACGAATCTGCCGAGACACTTTGGGAAGCGGCGCAACAATCGTTGCGCGGCATGCTAAACACCGATATTTACAACCTCTGGTTCGCACCTGTCAAAGCTACGGGGCTGGAAGGCGAGACGCTCACCTTGGAAGTGGCCAACGATTTTTGCGAGGTTTGGCTTAAAGACAATTACCTGGGTCTCATCCATGATATTCTGGCGCAGGCCACGGGCCAGAACCTCAAGGTTAAATTTCATATCAGTTCCGCGGTTGCCGCGCCCAATGGGGCGGCGCCGACCGAGGCCAAGGCCAAGGTCAAACCATCGACGGACACATCCACGTTCGTCGGGCGGGAAATCACCTTCAACCCCAAGAACACGTTCGAGTCGTTTGTCGTGGGTGAGAATAACAATCACGCCCATGCCGCCGCCGTGGCTGTGGCCCAATCCCCCGGCAAATCTTATAATCCGCTCTTTCTTTATGGCGGAGTGGGTTTGGGCAAGACCCATCTGCTGCACGCCATCGGCCAGCATGTCGCGGCGGCCAAAAGGAATTCGCGCATCATGTATCTCCCGGCGGAGAAATTTACGAATGAGTACATTGACGCCATCCAGAATAACCAATTGGTCCGATTTCGCCGGCGTTATCGGCTGGCCGACGTTTTGCTCATTGACGATGTGCAGTTTTTGGCCGGAAAAGAGCGCATTCAGGAGGAGTTCTTTCACACTTTTAACGCCCTGCACGAGTGCCACAAGCAGATTGTCCTGACTTGCGACCGGCCGGCGGCGGAAATCCAAAACCTGGAGCACCGGCTGGTTTCCCGCTTTGAATGGGGATTGGTCACCGAAATGCAACCGCCCGACGTGGAAACCCGGCTGGCCATTTTGCGGAAGAAGGCCAAGACCATGTGTGTGGAGTTGCCGGAAGAAATCGTCAACTTTCTCGCGGCCCGCATCCGCACCAACATCCGCCGCCTGGAGGGGGCCTTGATCCGGGTCGCTTCCTACGCTTCGCTGACGGGCAAAAAGGTGACGGTGCCGGTGGCGGAGGGTCTGCTCCGGGAAGTGCTCCATGAAGAAGGCCGCTTTACGGTCAATATTGACCTCATCCAAAAAAAAGTGGCCGCGCATTTTGACCTGCGGGTCGCCGACATGACCAGCAAACGGCGTCCGGAAAACATCGCCTTTCCCCGGCAAATTGCGATGTTTCTGGCGCGCAACATGACCGAAAGCTCACTGAATACCATTGGCGAAGCCTTTGGCGGACGCGATCATGGGACCGTCTTGCACGCCTGCCGGCTGGTCAAGGATCGCATGGAGGTTGATGCCAATGTGCGCCAGGTGGTCAATTATTTGGAAAAGCAATTGCTCCGCTAAAGAGTGAATGCCGCTCATTGAAGTCCACGGATTGACCAAGTCGTTCGGCACTTACAAAAAAGAGCCGGGATTTCGGGGAGCTGTCCGCGGCCTTTTTCACCGCCGTTACGAACGCACGGTGGCGGTGGACGACGTCAGCTTCAACGTCGAAGAAGGCGAACTGGTCGGATTCCTTGGTCCGAACGGAGCCGGGAAAACCACCACCCTAAAGATGCTTTCCGGCTTGCTTTATCCGACCGCCGGGACGGCGCGAGTGCTGGGCTACGTGCCTTGGGAGCGGCAGGATGGCTATCGCCGCCAGTTTGCCCTCTTGCTGGGGCAAAAAAACCAGCTCTGGTGGGACTTGCCCGCGCGTGAATCGCTCGCCTTGAACGGCAAGATCTATGGCATCCCCACCAAAGAATTCGAGCGCACTGTTGGGGAACTGACCGAGCTTCTCGCGGTGCGCGAGAAACTTGATGTCATGGTGCGCGAACTGTCCCTGGGGGAACGGATGAAGATGGAACTGATCGCGGCCCTGCTGCACCAGCCCAAAGTCCTTTTTCTTGACGAACCCACGATCGGGTTGGACGTGATTTCGCAAAAGACCGTGCGGGAATTCCTGCGGCAGTACAATGCCCGGCAAAAGGTCACCATTCTCCTGACCAGCCATTACATGACCGACATCCAGGAACTCTGCAAACGCGTGATCATTATTGACAAAGGAAAGATTTTTTTTGACGGCCGCCTCGGGGAAATCATCGACCGTTTTTCCGGGGCGAAGATCGTCACCCTGACCTGGCAAACCGGCGTGAGCTTTCCGGGGGAAGATTTCAGCCGGTTCGGAGAATTGATCGAACAGAGCCCCCACCGCATTCAATTGAAAGTCAAACGCGACCAGGTCATCGCGGTCTGCAAAGAATTGCTTGACAAGGTTCCGGTCACGGACATCGACATCCAAGAGGTTCCCATCGAGGAGGTCATCCGGCAGATCTTCGCCCGTTGAGCGCGCCCGCAGCGCCCGCGCATTGATTCCGTGGAGGAAAAGTCATTGCTACGGCGGCTGATTTCTGCCAAATTAAGGCCGGTTGCGCTTATGGTGGAATTGGCAGACACGCTACTTTGAGGTGGTAGTGGCGAAAGCCGTGCAGGTTCAAGTCCTGCTAAGCGCACCAATTTTCCATCGGTAGAGGCTGAAACTGGTGCCTGTGACACAGTTCTGCCACAAAAACAGCCCGAAAATGAGGCTGCCGTGAAGTTTCCGAAGAAAGTCCGCCACAAAGGGCAGACCGCTATGATTTACGGGAAATCCAAAAGTTATCCCGGCTACCGTGTGGCTTGGCATGTGGCGTGCCAGCGCAAGCCGGAACGGTTCCGCACCAATGGCGAGGCAGTGTGCCGCGCGGATGCCTTGGTCAAAGAACTGGCCAAAGGTTCGCACGTCACCGCATTGAGCGCCCAGCAGACTGCGGATTGCATGGCGGCAGTGGAACAATTGAGGGGCCTGTTCCTGCAGACCGAGCGCAAGGTGCCGGTGCTCCGGGCGGTCTCTGAATGCGTCGAGGCGGCCAAGTGAGCTATTTGGATTCAAACGGCAATTCAGCGGCGATGTCAGCTTCACGCCGATTTCTCCTATGGTTGGTCTGGGTCGCCTTATTCAGCGTTCTGCCCCTGGCTTTCGGCGCCACGTTTTTCGATTCGGAGTACTTGATTGATTCGTGGCAGACGGAACAGGGACTGCCGGAGAGCACGGCCAACGCCATGGTGCAAACCGCCGACGGCTACCTCTGGATAGCCACTTTCAATGGATTGGTCCGGTTCGATGGCATGAAGTTCGCGGTCTTCGATCGATCGAACACTCCTGAACTGCCCAGCGACGGCATAGTCAACCTCCATTTAGACCAGTCCGGCCAGCTCTGGCTCAGCACGTTCAAGGGCATTGCCGTGCGCAAGGACAACAAATGGAGCGTTCTAAAGAAATCGCAAGTCTCCCAGAGCAACTTCATCCGGATTTTCTCAGACGCTGCGGGTGTGCTTTGCGCCACGACATTTGACGGCAAAGTCTATCGAATCCAGGACGGGCATCTGGTTGAATTGCCCACCCCGCCCGGACTGGAGGGAGAGGGTTACCTTGGGCATGTGGATCGCAAGGGGACGATCTGGGTGGGGCAAGCTCATTTCTTCGGCTTTTGGGATGGCCAACACTGGATTGCATCCCCGCTGGCCCCTGTGGTCACCAACTATTTCAGAGGCATGGGCACCGGACACGATGGCAGCCTGCTGACGGTAAGCGGCAATACTCTTTTGCGGATCGAGGCCGGGCAAGTCACGGCCAAATCGGTTTTAGCCGAGGACCCCAATCTTCTTTGGCGAGTGTACGAGGACAGCCGGAGCAATATCTGGCTTTGTACACAACAAAACGGCCTTTACCTCGTTTCCCCATCGGGTGCCTTGCGACACTTCTCGACGACCAATGGTCTTACGGAACAAGGAATCCGTTCAGCCTTTGAAGATGGCGAAAAAAACATCTGGCTTGGCTCCAGTGGCGGCGGGTTGATGCGAATGAAGCGGAGAACCTTTGTCCAGCCGGATATGTCGCTCTTTTCGCCAACGATGCGCATGACAACGCTGGTCGAGGAGTCACCCGGAAGAATTCTTATTGGCTCCTACGGCAATGGTCTGGGGCGGAGGGAGAACGGGCGGCTGGATCGAATTGAGGCGCTCCAGGGCGGTTTCATCCCAAAGTATATCCAATCCGTGCTGGTGGGTCGAGACGGAAAGCTCTGGATTGCCACCTATCATGACGGCGTCTATGTGCTGGATAAGAACCGGGTACTGCACAGAGTGGCCACAGGCGAGGCGGGGGGCATTGACTCAGCGGCGCTTTTTGAAGATACACACGGGCGCATCTGGATCGGCGGGGACAAAACGATTTCGCTCTTCGTCAACGGCCAGTTTCAGCCCTTGACCAATTCGCCGGGCCTTTCTTTGGGGGGAGTAAAGTGCTTCGCAGAAGACGCGGGGAGCGGGGCCATTTGGGCCGCCAGTGCCGAAGGACTATTCCGCTTTGAAGGCGGGCGATGGAGTGAAGTCAGAGATGGCACCGGCCATTCCCTGGACGAGACCATCTGCCTGCGTGCCGACGCTGATGGCACTCTCTGGATCGGCGGCTCAACCGTCCCTCTGCGCCGACTGCGGGCCGGATTGCTCACGACCATTGCAGAAGCCCAGGGTCTCCCGGCGCGGGTCATAACTTGCCTACTGGATGACGGTCTGGGGTATTGGTGGCTGGCATCGAACCTGGGCGTGATACGGGTCGCCAGGAAGGATTTGGAGCAGGCGGCAGGAGGTGGGGCGGCCAAGTTGTCCTGCCAGTTGTTCAATCTCAGCGACGGCTTGCCAAGTGTCGAATGTGTGCCGGGCTTTCAGTCCACCGGCCTGAAAGACAGCGAAGGGCGACTTTGGTTCGCAACCTTGAAAGGCGTCGTCACGGTCGATCCAAAAACGCTCAATCTCAACACCAAGCCTCCGCCGGTGTTTATCAACGAGTTCCGCGTCGAGAAAATGTCCGGCGAACGGACATCCAGTCCAACGTCCGGCCTCCAACCCATTATGGTTGCGCCTGGACAACGGGAGATCATGGTGGGTTTCAGCGCCCTGAGTTACACCGCGCCGGAGAAGGTGCGCTTTGCTTATAAAGTAAAAGGATTTCATGACGACTGGATGGATATCGGCAACCGCTCTGACCTTTACTTTTACCCGCCCCCGCCCGGGGAATACCGTCTTCAGATCAAAGCGGCCAACAACGACGGGGTCTGGAACGAAAAAGGCGCCACGCTGGCATTCACGGTTCAACCGTTCCTATGGCAGACCGTGTGGTTTCGGGTGCTGGCACTTGCGGGAATGCTCGGCGGCACCAGTTGGACGGTTTGGTGGGTCGGCTTGGCCAAGACGCGCCGGAAGATTGACCGGATGGAACAAGAACGCGCTCTCGAACGACAACGCGCCCAACTGGCTAGCGTGATGGAAACAACCAGTGATTTCGTCGGATTCTCGAAACCGGACGGAGAGGTGCTCTTCATTAACCGAGCCGGACGGCGCATGTTGGGCGTCGGGGAGGCAGAAGACGTCCGCACCATCAAGGTCGCTGATCACTACCCTGCGTGGGGTGAGAGATTGGTGCTGACAATCGGATTGCCCACCGCGATTCGAGAGGGAACCTGGAGCGGGGAACTGGCCCTGAAGCATCGGGATGGCCACGAAATTCCCGTCTCGCAGGTGATCGTCGCCCATCACGGGCCGGATGGCACCCTTGATTTTATCTCCACCATCGCCCGCGACATCACTGAACGCAAGAGGATGGAGACCTTGGCCAATGGCCAACGTGAAGTATTGGAAAAGATCGCCAATGATGCCCCGCTCAGAGAAACGCTGGAAGGCCTTCTCGGCATCATGGAATCGCAGGACGAAGAACTGTATTGTTCCATCCTTTCGCTTGAGGCGGATGGCGCTCATCTCCGACACATCGCCGCCCCGCGCCTGCCGGACGCCTATACCAAGGCCATTGATGGCAACGCCATCGGCCCCAGCGCTGGCTCCTGCGGCACGGCGGTTTTTCGGCGCCAGCCGGTATTTGTGCAAGACATCGCGACCGATCCCTTGTGGGAGAATTACAAGGCCATCGCCCTGGCCCACGGTTTGCGCGCCTGCTGGTCCAAGCCCATTTTCGACGCGCAGCAAAACATTTTGGGCACGCTCGCCATTTACCGCCATCAGGTCGGTTTGCCGACCGCGCGCGATCTCGAGTTGATGGATCTGGCCACGCATACAGCAGCCATTGCGATTGGGCGCGACCGGGCCAAAGCCGCATTGCGGGAAACTGAAGAGCGATTGCGTCAGGTGCAGAAGATGGAGGGGATCGGTCAGCTCGCCGGCGGCGTGGCGCATGACTTTAACAACATGCTGGCCGCTACCATGATGAATTTAAGTCTGCTGCAAATCAATAAAGACCTTTCCCCCGGGGTTCAGGAAACCGTTAAAGAACTGATGCATGGGGCCGAGCGGGCGGCTAACTTGACCCGGCAATTGCTCCTGTTCAGCCGCCGCTCCGTCATGGAAGTGAAGTTGCTGGACTTGAATGAATTGGTCACCAACCTCCTTAAAATGCTGGGTCGAACGATCGGGGAGCACATTATTTTGCAGTTTGACCGCCGGGAAAACCTGCCGGTGCTGGAAGGGGATGCCGGGATGATCGAGCAAGTGATCATGAATCTGGCCGTCAACGCGCGGGATGCCATGCCGCAAGGAGGCGCATTGAGAATCGGCGTTGAAACGATCCAGGTGGATGCGGAACGTGTTAAAGACAAACCTGGTCTGCCGTCCGGGCAGTTCCTGTGTTTGACTGTGGCCGACAGCGGCTGTGGTATGGATGAGGCCGTTCGCCAGCGTGTTTTTGAACCGTTCTTTACCACCAAGGAAATGGGCAAAGGGACTGGGCTGGGGCTGGCCACTGTTCATGGGATCGTCGCCCAACATAAGGGTTGGGTGGAGGTGGAGAGTGAAGTAGGAAAGGGCACCACTTTTAAAGTCTTTCTCCCGGCCAGCCCAAACTCGGTAACCGAAGCGCCGCAGACGGGGAAGTTAGCCCCCATCCGAGGGCACGAGACGATTCTTTTAGTGGAGGATGAAGCTGGTGTCCGGCGGTTGGCTGTGCAGTGCTTGCAGTTGCTGGGATATACGGTCTTTGAGGCTGAAAATGGCCAGGCGGCCATAAGAATGTGGCAGCAACGGCAAGGGGAGTTTGATTTGCTGTTGTCCGACATGGTGATGCCGGAAGGATTGACTGGGTTGGATTTGGCAGAGAAGTTCAAGAAGGAGCGCCCCAACCTCAAAGTCATTATCTCCAGCGGTTACAGCGAGGAGATGGCTGGCCAAGCAAGGCTGGCAGCGCATGGGATTGTTTATCTCCAAAAGCCCTATAAAATCGAATCCTTGTCGAAGGCCGTCCGGGATTGCCTCGAAGGGAAAAGCTGAAGACGTGGCACAAGCTCCGGGTGCCCAGACTTGTTTGCGCCTGCAAGTCTTCAAACAATTCACTTCCTGACACCGCCCCCAGAGAGAGACAACCGGGTAAGCGCGGGCCAACCCAAGTTCGTCATGTGTGAAAAAGCATGGGTTGATTTAGAACACTTCACGAGTTTTAAGGCCCGTTTTTCTCCACTACATTGTGCATGATTTTGGGCGCACGGGGCAGGTCCAAGCCTAGGCGGACCAACAGTTCGGCCACCGGCCGGTCAGGCCGCGCCACCACCCGCAAGCGCACCTCCCGTCTC
>Ga0182016_10005213_pt1 | contig 14083 bp, 12 predicted proteins | sample 712S2MmetaG_FD_120491 | JGI IMG/M metagenome (GOLD analysis project Ga0182016, IMG submission 120491) | Permafrost microbial communities from Stordalen Mire, Sweden - 712S2M metaG | ecosystem: Environmental > Terrestrial > Soil > Wetlands > Permafrost | place: Sweden: Stordalen | collected...
AATCTGCTTCGACTTCCGGTAGACATTCAGGACGGCAAGGCTCCAGAAAGGCACCAGATCGACTCCGGGAACGAGCTTTCCAAGGAAGGACGGCAAAAACTCCCAGTGCCAGCCAAGAAGGTAAGCCAGAGCCGCGCCCAAGGCGAAATCAAGCACATCGTCGGCAGGCGACTCAGCGCCTTCTACGAACAGAGGGAAAACTGCGATCTGCAGGGCATCGGCGAGGATGGCCAACAGCATCGCGATTCGAAAACGCGCATTGTGCGAGAGAGCCATGGGGATTCCGGGGCCGGCAGCCCACGGACTTATTCTACGCTCCAGGCAGTTGGACGGTTCCCTTAGGACTGCCGGACGGGATGAAGCGCACTTCGCTTAAGACAGGCAGAATGCCGGGCGATCCGCATTCAAACGTCGAATTTGCGGGAACGGTATGCAATAGCTGCGCTCAGTCTGTGGTGTAGCGGATTTCCAGCTTCCGGATGCGCAGGCAGGAGTAGAAGAGGACGACTGCGATCAGGGCCATCAAGCCCAACGTCGCTTGCCACGCCGGAACGGGTTCGGTTTTGACCGTGAGAAGAGCGAAGATTCCCTCGGCGCCAACCTGCACCGGCATGAGATGCCGAAGGTACGAGGCCACGCTCAACTTCTGCAGCAGGGAAGGAAGGATTGGGTTGATCGCCTCCCATCCAAGCACGAGCATGGCTGCGGGCGTTGGATTGCGGAACATCATGCTGAGGAGCAGGAAGACAGCTCCATAGCCCAGGCATGCGAGAACGATAATGGCCAGGTACGACTCCATCTGGCCGAGACCGGGACCGTTGAAGATGTAGTCGCTGCCGGCGGCGCCGAATCCCACATACACCAGCACGAAATTCGCGAGAATTGCGCTCGCGAACAACAGGATCGCTGCAATCGATCCGGCCGCGAACTTCGCCAGTAGCTGCAGTTCGCGCCGCACCGGCGACAACAGGTAAAAGTGGATGCTGCGCTCGATCATCTCTCCGCGGATCAACCGCGAAAAAATGCCGAGGCATCCGAAAAAGACGCCGAGCCGTATGTAGTAGAGCTGCACGATTCCCGCCAGAATACTGGTGTCTTCGCTTATTGAGTTTCCTGAATGGCGATCGACGACGAGATGAATGAGAAGAATGAATGTCGGCACGAACGCGAGAAAGTAGATCCACGCAGCTCTCCACGAGAAGAGATTGCGGCGCAACTCGATGCGCGTGAGCCGGTAGCCCTGAATCCACCAAAGACCCCAGGGCGCCTGGGAGAGTCGTTCTCGCATTGTTGCCATTGAGGACGCCATCAGGAAGCGCTCCCTTCCGTACCGATCAGATATTGATAAATGGCGTTGGCGTCGTCGTCTGCCGGTGCGACGGAATCGATTTTGATTAGACCCTCGGCCGCAATGCCATTCAGCATCGAGTAGAACTGATCGAGCTCGGACGTGCGCAGGAAGACACCCTTTCCATCAGCGTGAAGCCGGGCCTCGACGCAATGGTTGACCGAAAACATTCTGGATGCGAGAACCTCGGGCCGGTCGCAGCGAATGAGCACCTGCATCGGTTTCTCGTGAACTTCCTGCCGCACCTGGTGAATGTCGCCCTCGGCGATCAGGTATCCGCCGGTGATGAGAATGACGCGGTCCGAGATGCGGTCAACTTCGTCAAGAATGTGGCTGGAGATAATGACGTGCATCCCCTGCCGGCCAAGATCTTCAAAAAGCGCCATCGATTCGGCGCGGGCCATGGGGTCGAGTCCGTTCAAAGGCTCATCGAGAACAAGAACGCGCGGATGATGGGCGATGGATTGCGCGAGGCGAATCTTCTGGCGCATGCCCTTGCTGTATCCGGCGATCCTGCGGCCGGCCGCTTCGCCAAGCTGAACGCGGTCCAAAGCCTCGACGGTGAAATCCGCTGCCATCGCCTTTTCCATGCCATAGAGCATCAGGCTGTCGTAAACAAACTGCCATCCGGTGATGTTGCGCGGAAAAGAATCGAACTGGGCACAGTAACCAACGGCGCTGAAGAACTCTGTCGCGTCGGCAGGGGTAAGTCCAAGAACCGAAAGACGGCCGCGCGAGGGTTGAATGAGTCCGGTCATCAGGTTCATCAACGTGGTCTTGCCCGATCCGTTGGGTCCGACCAGCGTGGTAATTCCGGGGGGAATCGAGAGCGTGATGCGATTCACGCCCAGGACCTCGCCATAGAACTTGGAGACATCTTCGAAAATGATCTGGTCGCTCATCCGCGGACCACCTCGCGCGCGCGAATGCGCTGGTTCAGCATGGCGAAGCAAACGAGGCAGGCCAATGTGAGCATGCATGCGATGGAGCCATTGGGCAAAAAATTGTCAGTATTGAAATGCTCCGGGGCTCCGAGGAGCCGTTGCCAGACGAGCGTGATCATATAGGGGATATTGAGCAGAAATCCCCACCTCGTCCGCAGTACAGCACTTGCGATGGCTCCCACGCCAGCGGGGATGAAAACGGCAGCAAAGATGACGCCGGTTGCCACGACACGCCACTTCACCCAGGCCGACAAGGCGAGGCCCAGGATAGAGAGCAGGATGATCCAGATGAAAGAGCCAGCGAGAATGCCGAAGGCAATGCGCAGATTGCCGGCCATCCAGGGCAGGGTCGATGTGTATCCCTGATAGATGAAGAGCCCGAGACAGGGAATCCACGTGACGATCGAGAGTGTTGCGAAGAGCGCGAGGAACTTGCCGAACAGATAGCCGAACCGAGAGATGGGATGGCTGAGCAGGATCGGCAGTGCGCTGTCAGCGAGGTCGAAGGTGATGACGCGTGGAGCGACCCACGAAAGGAGAACCAGGGCGAGCCAGCATTGGCCGGAAAGAACCTTCAGAAAGAAGCCTGCATCGACATTGATGAGTTCGCTTGCTTTCCCGTTGATCAGGCTGCGGACCAGGGGATTGTTCGCCGCATAAATTCCGACCAGAGAGATGAGGCAAGGCACGAGGCAGAGGATGAAGAGAGCGATCGTGATCTTCGAGGCCCATGCCTCGGCCCATGCGTAACGCGCAAGCACGAGGATACGCTCTGCCGGAGAGGTAACAGGGCCTTCATAGGCTCGGTAGCTGCGCTTATAGACGGCCATTGGCAATCCTTTCCTTGTCGTTGTCCATGGCCCGCAGGAAAATGTCTTCGAGTGAATCGCGGCGCTGATTCATGCGGCGAATCTGAACGCCCTGTTCCGAAGCAATGACGTAAAGATCGCGGACTTCCACGTTTTCCGGGAGAATGAGTTTGATGCGGCCGCCGGGAAACACGGCGCACTCGCAGCCCAGGCCGCGTACGCTGACTGAAAAGCGTTCCGTGGCCCCAACCGTCTCCAGCTCCATGAAGCTGCGATTGGAACGGCGTTCCTCTTCGATATTGCAGAGCGCCGCCAGATGGCCGCCTTTTAAAATGAGCACCTCGTCGCACGTATCATCGATGTCGCGAAGCAGGTGCGAGGAGATGAGGAGCTGGATGCTGCCTTCCTTACGAATATCTTTGATGAGTTGAAGCATGCGCAAGCGAGCCACTGGATCGAGGCCATTCGTCGGCTCATCGAGAATAAGCAACCGCGGCCCGTGAGCCAGCGCCTGGGCCAGCTTGACGAGCTGCTTCATTCCCAGCGAATAGGAGTTGACCTTGCGGTAGCGCACCTCGCCGAGGCCAACATAGAAGAGCGCTTCGTGGGCGCGCTCCAGGGCCACCTCCGGTGGCAAGCCGGCAAGCTCAGCCATGTAGCGCACAAAACGCACGCCGCTCATGTTTCCAATGAACGAATCGTTCTCAGGCATGTAGCCGACTTTACCGCGAATTTCGGCTCGATTCAGATGCGAGTCGAGACCGAAAACGCTGGCCGTGCCTTTGGTGGGGCGATGAAAACCAAGAAGCGTGTTAATCAGGGTCGACTTACCGGCCCCGTTCGGTCCAAGAAGTCCGATCGCCTTTCCGCGCAATTCACCCGTGAGCCCGTTGAGAACAACACGGTTGGCGAGCCGGACTTCCAGGTCCTTCAGGTCGATGACGCCCATATCAGTTCTTTACGACAAACTTAGGGTTCTTGTTCCCGAATCCTAACAAAGTTTCGATGGTCAGAAAGTCGACATTGAAGAGACGGCTGTCGGTTGCGGCCACAATGCTGTCTTCTTCGCCACGCACACACACGGCCGTGGGCTTTGCATCTGCCGCCATCTGCCGCAGCGCGTCCGCCGCCTTGCCGCTCATTTGCCCCAGAAGCGGCGTTAAAACAGGCGTCAAGTTCTGATACGCAATGGCCGAGTAGTTCTCGTTCGCATCCTTGGGCAGCAACGAGATGAACGACGTAGAGCGGGCAAGCGAATCTCCGCTGGCGTAGATTTTGAGCGACTCCATCAAGAGTGCGCGATCGGGAGCCACAACCATGTAGCCGTCGGCGAACGTGTACTGCGCGACAACAGTGCCGGTTCCTGAGTCGTGCACAGAATAGTAGCGTTGCCCGTCGACCGTGGTCGAGTCGATGGAGATATGATGCGGATGCTGACCGTTCGCAAAATTGTTCGACAATGCGGCCAGATGTTCCAGCGTCTGCTCCAGGCGCGCCGAGTCGTTGACCTCAATCACCGCTTTCCATGATGGGGTTGGAAGAACAGGCCCATCGAGCGCAACTGTGAAGTCCCCGCCCAGCGAAGCGGCCACGTCCTCGCGAAGGTCAAGCTGCAAATTCGCTTGCATGTCCGCGCGGTCCTTATTCTGCATCTCTTTGTCGGGGACGGCCATGTTCAGAATGTCATCGACAATCGTCTTCGGATCTTTCGACAGCACCGCCACCGCCGCGGCCGCATTCGGAGACACAAACTGCAGAGAGCCGATGGCAGCGGGTGCCGCGAGCCAGGATGCAACGCCTTGACGTGCTCCGGAGAATTGCAGCTTTACCTGATTTTCCGGCTGGCCATTGATTTCGCGGTGTTCCGCAATCAGATATTGAACCTGGTCGAGCCCGCTCGTATTCACCGCGCTCTCAGCCCGTGCGCCGCCATGCACCAGCATGGCCTTTGCCCCAATCATCTCGTGTAGATCGGCGGCCAGGAATATGCCCGCCCCGCGGCTGTATGCGCCCGCAATCTGCTTTCCAAAATCAGCCTGCGCAAAACCGCTGTCTCCCGAGTTCAATTGACGGTTAACCAATTTCAGGGCCGCAACATCGTTGGAAAGGACGATGTGATTTCCCGCGATAACCGCGAAGCCGCCGTTCTTTTCCTCCGCGGGAACACTGTTCAAACTATTCTCGTCGAGCACCGTCAGGCCCTTCATCGAACCGGAAACGGGGAACTGATTCTTCAACAGATCTTCCAGACCAGCCTGCTTCACGTCCGCCACAATCGCGAATACAGGATGGCCAGCCTGCTTCACGCCCACAACCACGATCTCATTGCCGAGATAGGTGCTAACCTGGTGAATCTTGTCCACCAGCGCATCGAGATCCGCAGTGTTCTTCTCATGCCCCTGGTTCCACCATTGCTGCAACTCAGGGCTTTGCTTCAGTTCCTCGTGGAAAATCTGATTGGCCTGCGCCACAAAATCGCCAAGATTCGGAATACTAATGTAGAGCAGCGTATCTGCCGGCACTTTACCAACCAGGTCGCTCGTGTAGCGAGGCTCGGGAAAGGGGATTTGTGCAATGCGATGCTGCAACACTCCCAGTTCGGCAAGCAACGGCAGGTACTTCTCGCGGTCGTGGCTCCACGCAATTTGCTGCTCAACCGGCGCCGGCGCCAGCGCGCTGCTGGTCGACACCTGGTCCCCGGCGTGGACAACGGAATCAATCCCGCCATGCGACACATCCACCGCCCCCTGAAGCACCGCGACGCGAGAACCTTTGAGGCCGGAGTCTACTGAGAATACCGTGCCCGTGACGGCCACGCGGCAGTCCGGCGTCTTGACATAAAGGTGACCGGAGGTGCGCTTCACCGCTTGCACAATCACGTCGCCATCATCCAGAGCGATAGTCGTGTTCACGCCGCGTGCGCCGATTGCCAGCACGCTCCGCTCGTTCATTTCAACTGTCGATCCATCGGACAGGCGCAGTACCGCATGACCACCGCCGCTGGTGCGTAGACGCTGATCCTGCGAGAGTTTATCGCCGGGCGCAAGCTGGCGATCGCCATTGTTCGAAATCAGATAAGCAGACCCGTCAATCGACTCAACCTCGGCGCGAACTCCCGGTGGAACCTGCCAATAGGCCCGATACACAAAAAGACCCGCAAGCAGAAACGTTGCCGCGGTGGCAAGTGCCCAGCCGAATGTCCGAGGACGCCACGCATCGATCCGGACAGTCTTCGGAGCGGACCAACGCACGGCCGTTGCTGCCGAACCTGCCTGAAAGCGGAGGCGGCAAGCCTGGCACTCAAGCAGATGCGCGTCAATCAAGCGCAATGTCGAATCAGGAACAACGCCTGCATCGCGCGACAAGAATCGCCGGCGCACGTCTTCGCACGTGACCAGAACGCTGCTCGGCGCGTGAACTCCGTGGTCCAGGCCCAGGCGCTCGGCCACGCGATCCGCCGATGCGGAAAGCTGATCCGAAGTAGGCCTGTCGGCGTGAATGGCTTCGATTGCGGACTCAAATAGAACTTCGTCTTGTCTCATCGTCTTCCCCGATTCAATTCCGAGAGTCGTTTCTTCAGCCGGGAGCGTGTCTGATGCAGCGTAACGGCTACGACTGCCTGGGACGTGCCGAACCATTGTGCAATCTCCCGATTGTCCATCTCTTCCAGATACCGCAGCGTGAACATTTCAGCTGCGCGTGGAGGCAATTCTGCAATCGCTTCTCGAACCAGATCGCTCAACTCCCGGTTTGCCACCGTTCGTTCCGGCGAACTGCCCGAAGCCATCGAGGCGGCTGCTTCAAGCGGCTCGGCTGCGGCAGAGGCGCGCCTCCTCAGCAAGTCGAGCGCTCCGTTAATGGCAGCGCGATAGAGATAGCTGCCGGCGTTGGCAACAGGGGCGTTTGTGCTCGCCAGCCGCAAAAACACGGCTTGCGCCACGTCCTCCGCATCGGCCATGTTGCCGGTAATTCGATAGGCCGACATGAGCACGCGCCTGTTGTGCTCCCCAAATAGAGAGGAGAGATCGTGCGTAAGCGGCAGGATTGCGTTGCCGACGGCCACCGGACCACCTTCTTGACTGTTCATAGGGATGACGCTCGAATCGGACAATTCTTAATCGGACAAGGAAGAATTACGAAAAAAGTTCTACACACGTTCCGAAAAGCCCAGTTCTTGGGCATTTAACTTGCGCAGGCCGCCATGTTGGTCGAATAGCCTGCCAAGGGGTTGGCAGGCCGGTTTTGTTGTCAAATTGCCAGGCTCGAAGATTTACGGAGCGTGCCATGACCCTGTGGTGAAATCAGGCGGAACACTCTTCACGACCAAGACTATCAGCGCAGGGTGTCCGTAGAAATCGCTGCTTCCCGCGGCATCAGCGAGCCATCCATCCGCCATCGACAACAAGAATGTGCCCGTTAATGTAGTCGCTCGCAGGGGACGCAAGAAAGACGGCAGCGCCGGCGACATCTTGCGGCGAGCCCCACCGTCCCGCGGGAATGCGCTCGAGGATTTGCCGGGAGCGCGTTGAATCGTCTTGAAGCGCCTGCGTGAGTTCGGTCGCCATGTATCCCGGAGCAATGGCATTGACTTGTAGTCCGCGCGCGGACCACTCATTCGCGAGTGCCTTGGTGAGTTGAGCCACGGCGCCTTTGGCAGCGGCATAGGCCGGCACCGTAATGCCGCCCTGAAAGCTCAAAAGCGACGCCATATTAATGATTTTTCCCGAACCTCGTTCGAGCATGGGACGGGCGGCCTGCTGGCAAAGACGAAACAGGCTAGTCAGGTTTGTATCCAGAACCTCGTTCCACGCGGCAACGGGAAAGTCGATGGCCGGTGCGCGCCGTGTGATTCCGGCGTTGTTTACGAGAATATCAATGGAACCCAGGGCTTCAATCGCCTCTTCGATGAGACCCACAGCATTCTCCGGGTTCGTCAGGTCGGCAGCGAGCGCGGCATGGCGCACCCCCGTCGCTCGCACTCTATCGATCACATCGAGAGGCACGGATTTGGAACCGTGCAGCGCCACATTGGCCCCCGCCTCTGCGAGTGCCACCGCAATGGATGCCCCCATGCCGCGCGACGATCCAGTAACAAGAGCGTTCATCCCGGTAAGTCGAAAAGAGTCGAGAATCAAAGGGTGTCTCCCAGCCGAGTTATCCCCGGCGTGACTAAAGAAGGTCAGCTAGTTGAATGGGATCCATGTCGGTGTAAACCTGGTTTTCACCACCCATACCCCAGCAAAAAGAATAACTGGCCGTTCCGACGCCTGCATGAAGCGACCATAACGGCGAGATTGCCGCTTGTTTGTTTGCGACCAGCAGGTGGCGCGTTTCATGCGCCGGCCCCATCAAATGAACCACGCGCTGATCTGTCGGAAGATCGAAGTAAAGGTAGACCTCTGAACGGCGCATATGCGTATGCGGCGGCATCGTATTCCAGACGCTTCCTGAATGAAGGGTTGTGAACCCGAGCACAAGTTGGCAACTTGCGATCCCATCGGCGTGGATAAGTTTGTAAATCGATCGATGGTTCGCTGTAGCCGGACCGCCAATGGTCTGTGGCGCCACATCCATCGAATGGACAGATGCAACAGGATACGCAGCGTGCGCGGGATAGCTCAGCAGATAGAACTCCGCGGGCGATTCTGAATTCAGGCTTCCAAACGTGATGGAATGCTCGCCGCGTCCCACATACAGCGCGTCGCGATGATTGAGCTCATAATGCGCTCCGTCAATGCGGACAAAGCCCTGAGCACCGATATTCAGGATCCCAAGTTCACGGCGCTCGGTGAAACATGATACGCGCAATTGCGGGGGGCACTGAAGTTCGAGCGGCTCGGAAAGAGGCGTCGCACTGCCAATAACGGTCCTGTCCAGATCGACATAGACCAGTTCGATCGAACCAGGCTTGAACAGACTGTCGACGAGGAAAGTGGACCGTAGCTCCTCAGTAGACATTCCCGCAAATCGAACTTCATCGGCGAGTTGCAAAGTCCTCATGGCACTTCCTCAGATTGCTTTGTGGTAAAGCCAATTGTCTCCCCAGTCTCAACAAACGAATTCAACGTCTAAGTGGAGTAAACGATCGGCCGGCCCAGAAACACCGGCGCAATATGCCGTGCAAACAGGTTCTCGGTAACGTTCCTTGCAATGATCTCTTCGTTCGACGCAAGCAGATCGAGATAGCGCGAGCCCGCCTTAGCCGCGACCTTGAAGCTCACATGCAGCAGTTGCCGAAAGTCGGAGTTGTAGCTGGCGCAATGCAGATTGTGCCGCAAGGCTCCCGCGAACTGCTGCCCAGACCATCCTGCAACCTCACGAGGGGAGGGGAGTCTTCGCGGATCGATGTCGATAACAGTCGCATAAGGCGCGCACAATTCTTCTGAGTGACTCACGGCTTCAGCATAAATCTCCTTTACGAGATCGAGACCGGCGCCGCCCGACTCGGCAAGACCGATGACTTCCTCAAGCCATGTTGTGCCTGCTGTCTTTAGATGGACCCCCGCGTCCATATGCACAAGAGCATCGTGAATAGCGGGATAAATTGAGAACTTATCGCTCCCGGAGTGAATGCTGAGTTTGAGATTCGCTTCGAGCCCATAGAGACCAATCGCGTGTTGGATGGCTGCGATATCGAGTGATAACTCGTTCGAGAACCGGGGCGGATCGCCTGCGTAGTCAACACCCTTATTAAATCGGCCGCTGAACTTTGGTGCAATTGTTTGAAGCGCGATCCGTTGATCGGCAATAGCGGCCAGAATTATGAGCAGTTCGGCTGGTGCCTGCGCGGCGTCTGTTTCATCCATGGAGATTTCAGCAACGAAGTTTCCAGGGCCCTTAGCTACCTCGATGTGGCGATAGATCTCTCCGGCTTCTTCGATAGCCACAAGGAACTTCGTTGCGGTATTCCGCAGAAGCTCGGGAGTGATCTCGATCTCTTGTTGCACCGCTTCGAGACGAACCGTGCCAGCGAGTTCGGCGTGACGTTTGACAAATGCCTCAATCGCCGCATTGGGCGCTCGTTTACCAATGGACTCGGCAACGTCAATGGTGTAAAAATCGCACGCGCTCAGAAATCGATCGACAGTTGTCAAGTTGATATGATCGGCATCGCAATAATACGGGAGCTTCCATCCCAGCTGACGCACTGCGGAATCCGCTGCCATGCGCACCGATGCGGGCTGCGAACAAATGATTGAATGCTCGCGATTCGACTTGTTCCAGACAGGGATAACATCGACCCCGGCGCGCGACGCCAGGATGCAGGCTTGTAACTGTGCCTTGGCCTGGTGCGCAAATCGGTCCCCCACGCCAATGGAGTACTTGCCGAGTCGAATCATGGATTCATTCCTTTACTTTGATGACAACTGCGCTGTAATGCGAGCCCGGAGCAACGAGAAGTTGATGTGGCACGCCGGCGGGAATATGAACAACGTCGCCAACCCCGATTGGGTGAGCCTTGCCGTCGAGAATTCCGGTTCCAGTGGTTTCTCCGTCGTCTCCTTTGCGGGGGTCGACAATCTGTCCACCGGTAATCAGTGTGGCCCTTCCCGCGGTGACATAGAAAATGTCGACGAAGTGGGCATGCATCTCGGCCCCGCCGCTCGCGGCTCGTTCGGAAATCTTGACGGCATGCGTTCCGTACTCACCCAGAGTCGCTCCACTGCTTCCGGATGACTCGGCCTGTTTTACAAGACCCTCCAGCTGGTCATGAATCTGGGCCGATGGGAAAACCTCTGCGCGCGGTTGAGATTGCGCAAATGCCCCTGTTGCGACGCTGGCGATGATTGCTATCCAAATAAGCTTCATAAGTATTTATCTCGCATTCCTCAATTCACAGATCAAGCCAGCTTGTGACTTAGAGCATCTTGTTTTGCGCCCTCTCCAGGGTTACATCGGGAGCCGCGCGGCTCCAGCCAATGCGAAAATCTTTTACGTTTTCAAGTGCAAACGCGCCCAGGGCCGAACGAGGCGCAGTCACAGCGAAAAAGTCCGCTCGCTCTACATTCGACAAATGAAATGCGGGTCGCTCATCCGGAGCGGCCGTGGCGATTTCGACATGGCTCATTTCAATTCCTCGCACATGTCGCAGGAAAAACCCGAATGCCGGCATTGGGCCGAACATCGAAGGCTCAGGATACTTGCTCTCAAGTTCGGCCGGTTGAACCTGTGCAACTGCGGCCGAAGCCCCGCCAACTGTCTCAATATAGATGTTTGAGAGCTTGACATCTTCGATTGGGAAGCCGGGAACTCCGCTCAGAATAGACGAAAGATTTTGAGGCGCTTGATAACAGGTCAAATTGCTGATGAGGATGCGTCGCATGGTCCCGACCTTCGTTGTCTCTTTTGGCCCGCGCAAGCGCGATCCGAGGCGCATGAAAAGTGGGCTTGACGAGAGATCGCGCATCGTCGTGTTGGTGATCGTGATATCCTCCACCAAAGCGCCGTCCACCGACTCCAGCGCATACCCCTGGCAACCGTCAAAAACGCAATCGGAAATGGTGATGTTGATAAATCCACCGTTGGATTCGGTCCCGCACTTGATGCGTCCCGTTCGCCATTGGTGCGCATCCGGAGAAAAGCGTTTGAACGTGCCGTCGAGCACCGTACCCATTTCAAAATCGCCCGTCACCCAACAATTCGAAATCGTGACGTTTCGGGTAGGCCGCGCAAAACCAAGCGCATAACTCGACTTTGGGCAGATTCCGTCGTCCCAGGGGGAATTCACCGTGCAATTTGAAACCCGGGCATTCTGGCAACAGTCCAGGTCCATTCCATCGCGGTCAGTGTCGATTTTGAGGTTATCAATGGTGAGGTTGTCGACACCCGTGAGCAGCAAACCAAAATGGCCACCTTTGAGAATGTCGAAATCGCGAAACAGAACATTGCGGCAATTCTTCAACGCTATGGCCTTGTTTCCCACTCCAGGTTGCTCCGCAATAAATTCGCCGCCGCGATGGTTCTCCGATCGGCCATCGGATAACCCGTTGCCCCAAATCAAGCCGGGACCAGTAACACTCAGGTCATGAAGATCCTCGCCCCATAGCAGTGAGTTATGCCAGTGATTATGCCCGTAGTCCTGGTAGGCATCCCAGGCCGCTTTAGGCTCAGCCGCATCGTAGACACCGCTTCGATACCCCGTCTGCTCTCCAGGACGCGGCGAGTCGGCAGCCATAATGACACTTCCTTGCAAAAGCCTGAGATGCACCTGACTCTTAAGATGAATCGAAAAGCACAGATAAGTCCCTCCCGGAAATACAACGTCTCCGCCCCCTGCGCCTGCCGCAGATTCGATGGCGCGATTCACGGCTTGTGTATCGAGGGTCTTTCCATCCCCGACGGCTCCGTATTCGCGCACATTGAAGATTCCCGCTGACCCCGGGTTCACGCCAGAATCGGCCCGAAAAGCAAATGACGAAGCCGGAAGGGCCACTGCTCCTGCACCAAGTCCACCGGCGCGAAGAAAGGCACGGCGTTTAGTATCGATTGGATTCATTAGGATCCTTTTCCTCGAAAACTCTCGTTACGAACACAAAGTCCACGTGCCAAATCTGTTCACAAAACGAGTTACGGAAACTCACATCCGGATTACATCGTCTTTTAGTCTCAATCAAGATGAAATACCTCCTGAAGCGGCATCAGGCCCTCATCGGGCGCTCGGCCATCAACCTGTTCAAAGAAAGGCGCCATCTCTGCTTGCCACCGGCTATTCACGTCCTGAGAATTCATCGCCGCGCATGCACGATCGAAATCATCCGTCTCGAGATATCCCACAAGAAGGCCATCTGGATTCAGGAAAAGCGAGTAATTGCTCCACCCCGCATGGCGAAGTGCATCGAGCATCTCTGGCCATACCTCCGCATGCCTTGCCCGGTATTCATTGAGACGGTCCTTGCGAACCCTCAGGAGAAAACAAATGCGCATGGGTAACTCTCCGCGTGAGTGGTGTTGCGATCGTTGCTGATCATCCAGACCAAAGCACCTTACAAAAGTGTCTCGTGCATAACCAATGCCACCGCGCTCCGTAACCGCGCCCTGTTTCCTTCTTGCGCGGGACGAAGTCTCGGCTTTGCGACCAATGGAAAGCGATGCATTTCGTCTTCGATGAGTGGCCCGGCCACGTGCCAGAGATTAGCAATATCACCCACCACCACAATCTCCGCGGGTGCCAGCGCAGAAGCGATCATATGCATGCCACGCCCCAATGCGGCGCACATTCGCTGGATCGCGTGGATCGCGTCTAGATTACCCGCTTCGGTCAGGTGAACCAGATCTTCAAATGTGGAGCAGGATGCGCCGGTCCTCTCCGCGTAGTAGCGCAGCGCCGCGGGATTCGCAGCCTGCGTCTCCCAACATCCACGGCTTCCGCACGCGCAGGGTAACCCGTGGGGATCCATCTGGACGTGTCCGAACTCGCCCGCTGACCCGCCTTCTCCGCGCAGGATGCGCCCGTTAGCGAAGATTCCCGTCCCCAACCCCTCCGACACATTCACGACAACCAGGTCGTGCATTCCGTCACTGTCGCCGAACCACACTTCCGACAACGCGCAGGCATTCGCCACATTGTCGGCAACAACCGGTAAGCCAGTTGCTTCCTCGACTGAAGACTTAATGTCCTCTATCGGCCAGTGGACATTTGGAGCGAAGATTGTCTTTCCCGCTCGCTCCGGTCCCGCACTCCGTTGGTTCGCGCCAAGATCGACCCTTCCGGGTAAGCTGATTCCAATTCCGTCGAACGATCGATCTTTGCTTGCGGCGATCAACTGCTTAATCGCCTCAACAATGGCTCCAACCACTTTCTGCGGATCGTCTGGAAGAGCAATGAGACTTTGCGATACGATCCGACCACCCAGATCGGCGACAGCAAGGGTCGTCTGCGATGGATGGATATCGAGCGCCAGGACTCCACGCTGACTGTTCACTTCAAGAAACGTCGGCCTGCGCCCACGAGGCAATCGGCCCAGCGACCCCTCCACGATCCA
>Ga0182016_10005214_pt1 | contig 14080 bp, 7 predicted proteins | sample 712S2MmetaG_FD_120491 | JGI IMG/M metagenome (GOLD analysis project Ga0182016, IMG submission 120491) | Permafrost microbial communities from Stordalen Mire, Sweden - 712S2M metaG | ecosystem: Environmental > Terrestrial > Soil > Wetlands > Permafrost | place: Sweden: Stordalen | collected...
CGTCCGCAAGGTGATCACCGAGACCTTGAGCCGCGATCCGGATTTGGAAGTGGCGGGGATCGCCGCCAACGGAAGAATCGCGCTGCAAAAAATCCCCCAGATCAATCCCGATATTCTCACCCTGGACATCGAGATGCCGGAAATGGACGGCCTGGCCACCTTGCGCGCGGTGCGGAAGCTGTATCCGAAGCTGCCGGTCATCATGTTCAGTACGCTCAGCCAAAAGGGGGCGGTGGCGACCTTGGAAGCTTTATCTTTGGGGGCCAACGATTATGTGACCAAGCCGGCCAATGTGGGCAGCGTGACCGAAGCGGTGGACCGGCTGGAGCAGGACCTGATTCCCAAAATCAAAATCCACTGCCGCCATCTGGGGCTTCCACCTGCGGCGAATCTTCAGCCCATCGCGCCTTCTCAGCGGCTTCCCCTGGTTCCGGTTCTTCCCGCGCGGGCGGGGCCGATAGAAATTGTTTGTCTGGGCACTTCCACAGGCGGCCCCAACGCCCTGGCCGAAGTGTTTGCCTATTTGCCGGAGAACTTTCCTGTGCCCATTGTCATCGTCCAGCATATGCCGCCCTTATTTACCGCCATGCTGGCGGAACGGTTGACGGCGCATTCCCCTGTTCCTTGCCACGAGGGCCACGAGGGCCAGGTGGTCGAATGCGGCCACGCCTACATCGCGCCTGGGGGCAAGCACATGGAAGTCCAACAAGTGGGAACACGGACTGTCTTGCACCTGCATGAAGGGACGCCGGAAAACTCCTGCCGCCCGGCGGTGGATGTCCTGTTTCGCAGTGTGGCCAAAGTTTATGGCGGCGCGGTCCTGGGCGTGGTCATGACCGGTATGGGCCAGGACGGATTGCGCGGTTGCGAAATCCTCCGCGAGAAGCGCGGTCAGATCATTGTGCAGGACGAGGCCTCCAGTGTGGTTTGGGGCATGCCGGGGTTCGTGGCCAAAGCCGGTTACGCGGATCGGATCTTGCCGTTGGACCAGATCGCCGGCGAAATCGCGCGGCGCGTGCGCGAAAGCTGGGTTCCACTCAAACCTCGGGCGGTAATTTGAAAGAAGCTATCATGGCCATCACCAAAGCAGATTTTGATTATATCAGCCAACTCGCCCACAGCGAAGCCGCCATCGTGCTCGAACCGGGTAAAGAGTATTTGGTCGAGACCCGGCTGGGGCCCCTGGCGCAACGCGAAGGGTTTGCGTCCTTGGCGGCCTTCATTCAACAGATGCGCCTGGAAGTCCGAGTCAACGGAATTCATCACCGCGCCATTGACGCGCTGACCACCAATGAAACCCTCTTCTTCCGCGATTTTCATCCGTTCGAGGCCTTGCGCCGCTTTATTCTGCCCGAGGTGCTGGAGCAGCGGGGCGGGGCGCGGCGGTTGACCATTTGGTCGGCGGCTTGTTCCACGGGCCAGGAGCCTTATAGCCTGGCCATGCTGCTGCTCGAACATTTTCCGCAATTGGCGGGTTGGACCGTTTCGATTTTGGCCACCGATTTGTCTCCCACCGTCTTGCAGGCGGCGCGCGAGGGGGCTTACACCCAATTTGAAGTCAACCGCGGGCTGCCGGCCAATTACCTGGTCAAATACTTCACCAAGGAGGGCGAGAAATGGTGCGTGAAGGACGAAGTAAAAAAGCTGATCGAATTCCGGCCCATGAATCTGATCCAATCCTGGCCCGTCCTCCCACCACTGGACTTGGTCCTGATCCGCAACGTGATGATCTACTTTGATGTCGAGACCAAGAAAACCATCCTGCGGAAAATCCGCAATTGTCTCTTGCCGCATGGCTATCTTTTTCTTGGCACGGCGGAAACGACGACTAACCTCGATCCGGCCTTCCAACCTGTCACGCATGGCAAGGCGGTCGTCTATCGCGCCCTTCCGCCCGCACTGTCAACGTTTCTTGGTTCATCGTGAAAGCGATCCCGACATGGCCAACTTGGATGGCGCGCGTGTGGCAAGGGCTGGGCAGCTTGCGCCAGACCAGCCAGCCGTTCTTTGCCCGGTGGCCTTTCCTTCGCGAGCAGGCAGGGCCAACGAGAAGTCGCGATGGCTCCGCAAGCACGCCACAACCGCGGGAGGATTGGGCGCAAGGATTGCAGGAGGAAAGAGAATCCCTTCTTTCGCTGATCGCCCTGATGGAAGGCGAATTTGTGGCGATCAGCAAGGGGCTTATGCGTTTGAGCGAGCAGATGAACCACATTCAGGGGCAATGCCAGTTGCTAGCCGACCTGACTGCGGGGCGAACGGAAGACGCGGCTGTGCAATTCTCCTTTCAACTTCTGAAGAAGGTGGAAGACCTTTTGCTGGCCAGCTATGACCAATACGAGCACGTTTTCGCGGCCTTTCACGAGTTGCAATGCTGGCTCCGCCAACTTCCTAAACAACATAATGAACTGCTGCGCGCCTTGCTGCCCCTGAACATACTTACAACCGCCTTCCGCATCGAAGCCAGCCGGCACCCAGCGGAAGTCCAGGAGGTATTCTCCGGGATGGCCACGCAGGTAAATCGCATGGTCAACGAGGTCCGTGGCACATTGGAGAGTCAGTTTGACGAATTGGAGGCGAGCGAGCAAATCGTCCAGCGCCTGATGGAACAAGTCTCGGCGTCCATATTAGCACAACGAAAAGAGGCTTCGTCCACATTGGAGGCCAGCCGGAATCATTTGCGCGCCTTGAGTCAGGCCCTGGCCAGTTCGGGGGCCGGAGCGGCGGATCTGGCCCGGCAAAACCAGGCGGTCACGCGGCATATCGGCAACATTGTGATGGCTTTGCAGTGCCAGGACATCGCCAGCCAGAAAATCGTCCACATCGGGGAAGCGATGGAGGAAATGCGCAGCCACTTGCAGGAGGCGTCAGGGCCCGATTCCACGACCGTAGCGGACCCGCGACAATTTGTTTCCCGGGCGGCCCGCATTCAGTTGCATCAAATTCAAGACGTTTTTGAGCAACTCGACGGCGCCGCTGGAAGTCTTGAGAACGGGATGCAATGCTTGCGCGCCGAGGTCGGCGCCGCCGCCGCCGTGGCTGTCAAGATTGGCACGACCACCATGAGCGCCAATGTGGCCAGCCAATCCCAAGCCAGGATCAGCGCGATGCTCAACATCGTCCACCAAGCTGTCGAGAAAATCGGGGACATTCTGGCCGCCTTCGAGTCGTTACAGGCCCGGTTTGTCAACTGCTCCAAGGAGGCCACCCAATTGGCCATCGACGTGCGCTTTGCTTCGTTGAACGCACAGGTTTTCGCCGTGCATGTCCGCGACGGAGCCACTCTGGAAGTGCTGGCGACGCGGATGCGTGTCATATCGAATGATACGCTCCTGCAGGTCGAGCAAATGGCGGCCGCCCTTCAGCAAACGGACGAGATGATCAACAATCTCCGCCAGCGGTTGTCGGATTTTCAGTCGTTGGGAAAAGCCGAGCAGACGATCCTGACCGAGGAGTCGACGCTCTCGCAGCAAAAGCTTTCTGAGTTGGAGAGCGCCATCCCCAGCCTCGTTAAGAGCATCACTGAGCCACAAGAAGCTTTCGCTGAATCGGTGGAGAAAGTGCTGGCGAACGTCCAGTTTCCAGCCGCCGTCACCGAGGCCCATGCCCGGTCCGTCGGCTTCTTCCAAGATTTGGTAGTCTGGGGGGGTGATGGCAGTTTTCAAACCGGGTCGAATTCGGCCGCCGAGAAAATTGATTCACTCAAATCCCGTTATACCATGGAGTCGGAACGCCAGGCGCATGCGGCAGCGTTGCAAAATGCGGTGTCGATACCGGGCGCAGCCGATTCCCAGCCCGCGGTCGAGATGTTCGAACAGTTCGAGTTGGCCCCGGCTCCGGCCACCGGACCGGCCCAGACACCACCTCATCCAAGCAATGTATTAGAACCGCAATCACGCCCGAGTGATTTGCCGGTAGCGGTCTCGGCAGCGCCGGAGCCAGGCTCCCCGCCGGCGGCAGAGAAACCCACCAGCGCCGAAGGATTGGGCGATAACGTGGAGATGTTCTGATGGATAATGGCCCTTCATCCTCACCCGCGCCGCCCATCAGTCCGAAGTGTCCGGAAAGATGCACGAACCATATGTCTGACAACAAAAACCGGCGGGTGCTCGTGGTTGACGACAATCAGGCGGTGCATGATGATTTTCGCAAGATTCTTGCGCCGCGGCAAACGACCAAACCCGGCTTAGAGGAGAGTGAAAGGCGCCTCTTTGGCATTACTGCCGCAACGAGTGGGATGCCGCCTTTCGAGGTCGATTCGGCCTATCAAGGGGCCGAGGCGGCAATCCTGGTCCAGAAGGCCGTGGAGGAGGCGCGTCCTTACGCGATGGCGTTTGTGGACGTGCGCATGCCGCCCGGCTGGGACGGAGTGGAAACCACCCAGAAGATCTGGGAGATAGACCCTGACCTCCAGGTTGTCCTCTGCACAGCCTACTCCGATTATTCAAGAAGTGAGTTGTTTGAGAGGATCGGCCATCACGACGGATTGCTTGTGCTCAAGAAGCCCTTTGACCCCGTGGAAGCCTCCCAACTGGCCTACTCGCTGACGGAGAAATGGTGGTTGCACCAGGAGTCCTGCCGAAAAGCGGAGGAGTGGGAACAGCGGGTCAAGGAGCGCACCCACCAGTTGCGCCAAACCAATTGCGCGCTGGCGGCGGAAGTAGCCGAACGCAAACGGACGGAGTTGCAATTGCGCAAACTCTCGCGCGCGGTTGAGCAAAGTCCTGTCGTGGTCATCATCACGGACCGTCACGGGACCATCGAATACGTCAATCCGAAGTTTTGCTCTTTAACGGGCTACGGCTTCGAGGACGTGCGCGGGAAAAACTCCCGTTGTCTTAAGTCGGGGGCCACGCCGGCTGAAACTTTTGCGCCGCTGTGGGCTACCATCTCCGCGGGCCATGAGTGGCGCGGCGAATTCCACAACCGCAAAAAAAACGGGGAGACTTACTGGGTTGCAGCCTCCATCGCCCCGATTCGTGATGACGCGGGCGACATTTCGCACTTCATCGCCATTGAGGAGGATATTACCGAGCAGAAGCGGTCGGCGGAGGCCTTGCAGCGCGCCGAGATGGAATTAGCGAAAAGCGAACGCCAGCAAAAGACGATCCTGGACAATATTCTCGATCCCGCTTGGATGAGGGATCCGGAGGGACGATTTCTGTCGGTGAACCAAGCATGGTGTGATTTCTGTGGGATGAGCGAAACCCAATTGGTTGGGAAAACCATTGGCGAACTTCCCAGCATCTATTCGGCCGAATTGGCCCGGAAGCTACGAGAAGAGGACGAAATGGTGATGGCTTCGGGCAAACCTTCGCAACGCGAACTGCAACTTACCAGTGCCAACCTCGGCGCCGTCTGGTTGGAATCCATCAAAGCGCCGCTTTTTGACGAAAAGGGTGTTCCCTATGCCGTGGTCGGAATCGGACGCAATATTACAAAACGCAAGGAAGCCGAGGCCGCTTTGCAGCAGTCCCATCGGTTTCTCCAATCGACTCTGGATGCGCTCTCCGCACAAATCGCGATTCTTGATGAGCACGGATCAATACTCGCGGTGAATGCCGCCTGGAGCCGGTTTGCGCGCGAGAACGGCTTTCTGGGCAGCGGCTACGGCCTCGGCGCCAATTACCTGAGTTTCTGTGAAGCGGCCGCGGGCGATTGCGCCGGCGAAGCGCCCATGGTGGCAAAAGGCATTCGCGATGTCATGGCGGGGAAGTGTGGCGAGTTCCTCCTGGAGTATCCATGCCATAGCCCGCGAGAACAGCGCTGGTTTGTGGTGCGCGTGACCCGGTTTGGCGGCGAGGGAGCGGTGCGGGTGGTGGTGGCGCACGAGAACATCACGGCGCGGAAGCAAGCCGAGGAGGAGTTGCGCTGGAAGACGGCTTTTCTGGAGGCTCAAGTGAACTCTTCCATTGATGGAATTCTCGTCGTGGACGAACAGGGCTACAAGAAGCTGCAGAACCAGCGCATGACCGACTTGTTCAAAATTCCCCCGCACATCGCTGGGTCAACAGAAGATGGGCCACAACTGCAATGGGTTGCGCAGGCCGCCAAAGACCCCATGAGGTTTATAGAGAGAGTCAAACAGCTTAACTCTCAGCGAAAAGAAATCAGCCGGGATGAACTCGAGATGAAAGATGGGATGATTCTCGATCGTTATTCCTCCCCCATGACGGGTAGCGACGGACACTACTATGGCCGGATGTGGACCTTCCGTGACATCACCGAGCGGAAGAGGATGGAAATGCAAACGGAGCAACTCCGCGCGGAACAGGAACTCATCCTGAACACGATCGGGGAGGGCCTGCACTGGGTTGACACCGAGGGGCGAATCAAGTTTGAGAATCCGGCCGCGGCCAAAATGCTCGGTTATGAGGTGAGCGAACTTATCGGCCGGCCCGCCCATGCCACCATGCACCATACGCGAGCCGACGGATCCCCCTATCCGCCAGGCCATTGCCCCATTTACGAGACTTTAAGCGACAAGACTATTCGACGGGTCACCGATGAGGTCTTTTGGCGGAAAGATGGGACGAGCTTTTCCGTCGAATATACCTGCACGCCGGTTTACAATAGGGATGGACGGTCGGGCGGCACCATGGTTGTTTTCACCGACGTTTCCGAGCGCAAGCGAACGCAAGCCGAACTGGCCAGTTTGGAAAGGAGGGCTCTTGAACACAAGTTGGCCGAAGAGCATTCCCGGCTGGCCCTCGAACAAGAGCGGGAATTAGGCCGGATCAAGGGGCAATTTGTGAGCATGGTGTCGCACGAGTTCCGCACTCCGCTGTGCGTGATCAATTCAGCGGCCTCTCTTCTCCGATTTTACTCGGCCCAGATGACGGCCGAGGAGCGAGCGGAGCAAGGGGCGGAAATCCAACGTGCGGTCGAGCGCATGACGCGGATGATGGAGGATTTTCTCACCCACGAAAAACTGCAGAGTGGAAAAATGCGGTGCCAGCCCGCCCGGGTCAACTTGGATGCGTTTTGCCGTGAGTTGGTTTCGGAAATGGCCAAGCGAACCGGGGCCAACGGGGTGATCCAGTTTTCCCTTGATCCGTGCGCGGGCGACGCGCGCCTGGATGAGAGTATCCTGCGCCAAATCCTGTGCAATCTCTTGAGCAACGCGGTTAAGTATTCCGATAAAAACCAGACCGTTTTTTTCGAGGTGAAACATGTTGGCTGCCCGTTGCAGACCAACGGCGATCCCAAGCTGCCGTCCGGAGATTACATTCAATTCCGCGTTTGCGACACAGGCATCGGCATTCCCGCCGCGGACCTTGGCAAGATCTATCAGACCTTTCATCGCGGGGCCAACGTCGGCAATCGACCCGGCAACGGGATGGGCCTGGCCATCGTCAAGAAATTTGTGGACCTCCATCAGGGCCTGATCCACCTCGAGAGCACCGAGGGGAGAGGGACTTCCGTAACCGTCTTATTGCCGTCCGCTGCGGGCGAGGAGGCAACGGAGACCTGTTGCGCGCAGTTAAAGAATGGTAAGATAGGTGTAACGATGACCTAGAAGTTGGAATGGAGAAGTTTTGCAAAAAATAGTTTATGCAAAAAGTTTTAATCATTGAAGACGACCATGCCATCCGCAAACAGATGGCTCAGGTCCTGCGCTTTGAGGGCTTCGACCCGCTCGAAGCGGCTGACGGCAAATTGGGCGTTGCGAGCGCTTTGAAGAACCTGCCAGATCTCATCATTTGCGATATCTTGATGCCGGAAATGGACGGCTTCGGTGTGTTGCAGGCTCTGCGGGACAATCCGAGGACCATGATGACACCCTTTATTTTCCTGACCGCGTTGGCCGGCCTAACCGACCGCCGCCGCGGGATGGCGGAAGGCGCCGACGATTACATCACCAAGCCTTTCCAAGCGGAGGCGCTCCTGGCCTCCGTGCGCCGCCGGTTGGAAAAGAGACGGCGCCAAAATGAAGAGAGCCGTCTGCGGGCCGAGGAAGTCAGTTTGGCCGTGGCGACCCTGGTGCCCGAGGAGATTTTGGGCACGCTGGATTTCATCACGACCGTCACCAACCTCCTGGCCCTCAAGTACGCGGCGGGCGACACTGAGGTGGCCGCGATGCATGAGGCGGTGGCCAGGGAATCCGTGCGCTTGCGGCGCATGATTCGGCGGCTGCATCTCTACGCACAACTGCCCCAACTTTACGCCCGCCGTTTCGAGTTGACAAAGTCCGGCCAAATCGACAACTCCAAGGAGTCCATCGAACGCATCGCGCATGAGGTCAGCCGAACATGGCGGCGGGAGCCAGACCTGACGATCACGGCGGAACAGGTGAAACTACCCCTTTGTGAGGAATACTTGGGTTTGCTCGTGGAAGAATTGGTGGACAACGCCTGCAAATTCTCCCCCTCAGGAACGACCATTGAGGTCCAGGGCACCGTTCAGCGAGCGTTCTGGTCGTTAGCCGTGAGCAATCGTGGCGAGGGGCTGAGCGCGGAGCAAATCGCTCGGATGGGGGCTTTCAAACAATTCTGGAGTGGAAACAAGAAGCCGCAGGGCTTGGGGCTGGGTTTGGCCCTGACTCAAGGTATCGCCCGATTGCATGGCTGCGAATTTACCATCCAATCAGAGGCCGGCGTGACGACCGCAACCATCCTGGTTCCACTTGAATTTTAATGAGGCAAAGCCAATGAACAACAATACAAACTGGGTGGAATTAGCCCGCGTGCCCATCGCCAAGATGCAGGACGTGCTCCTGGCCAGGTTCGTCGGCCGGGATGAGGCGATGAAAATGGGCTTTCCGCCGATTGTTCTGACCCGTCTCTCTACCGCGATTTCCGAGACTACGCGCAACTTGATTCAACACGCGGGTTGTGAAGGCGATATTCAAATCGGTCAAGTCACTGACGGGGCGCGAATCGGCCTGCGCGTCATTGTTTCCGACAAGGGCAAGGGCATGGAACATCCGGAGCATTTTCTGACGGACGCCAAATTGACGGCCACCGGGGCGGGTTTGCCCGGCACGCGGAAATTGGTTGATCAATTTGCCATCCAATCCGCCCCCGGCTCGGGCACGGTTGTGACGTTCGATTTCTGGAAACAAGAGGCAAAGAGATGATTTGGCCGTTCCATTCCGGCGCGGAGGCGGACGCCGCATCAAGGCGGGCGCGAACCGCCTCCAACAATGAAGCAAACCTCCATCCACTCCCCATATGACCACAAAACCGAACCACACGGAAGAATTCGTCTTGAAACCGGATGACTTTAAGCGAGCCCTGCAGGCCATTGATGCTTTGGGAGCCACGCCCGCCGTGCTCCTGAAGGTAGCGGAAGCGGCCAAGGACCCAAACGTTGAACTCAGGACGATGGAGGCTTTGCTGCGCAATGACGGGCCGCTGGCGGCGGACATCATCCGCATCAGCAACAGCCCCTACTATGCTCCGGCCACCTTCCATAGCAATTTGATCTCGGCCGTCAATTTCATTGGCCTGCGGGAAGTTATCCGTGTGGTCAACTTGAGCCTGGCCCGGCAGCTCTTCGCCCGCAATCTGTGCAGTTATGGCGTCTCGGCCGACGAATATTGGAGTGATTCAGTCGCGGCGGCCCTCTTGATGGAGGCTTTGGCCAAATTGTCGGGACTGAACGCCGAAGACGCCTACACCATTGGAATTCTGCATGCGATCGGGCGTGTGTTGATCAACCGGGTGATCGAAGAACAGGGTTTTACGATCTATTGGCAGAGCCCCCAGCCGATCGCGGACTGGGAGCGCGGGGCGGTGGGCTTTGATTACGCTCAGGCTGGCGCGATGCTTCTGGAACACTGGAGCTTCCCGAGCGCCACTTGCGATGTCATTCGCTGGCAACTCAGTCCCGAGAAAGTGACCGAGCCCTTGTCGCTCCTCGGGGCCTTGCAGTTTGCCCAGCGTTTGCTCGACTTGACCGGTCCGGATATTGAGAACAAGGATTGGCCGTTTCCGGAAGACGACCCATTTGCGCGGGCGGCGGCCCTGACACCCGAGCTAATGGCACGAACGATCTCAGGCTGCAAAGACACCTATCAACGCATCCATCAGTCGGTTTACGTGTGACCAAGACCTCTTAGCATTTTCCATCCAGGCAATCCCGGACGACCTTCGCCAAATTCTCGGTGCGGTAAGGCTTCTGGAGATAGATGATCCCGTTTGCGGCCAGCCTCGATCGACCGGTTGTCTCCCCACTGTACCCGCTGGAAATAATGACTTTCAGGTTTGGTTTCTCTTTCCGCAGCTTTTCGCTCAAATCCAAACCCGTCAGACCTTCGGGCATCACCATATCGGAGAACAATAAATCAAATTCCCCGCACCGTTCCTGCCACAGGTTCAGGGCCGCCTGGCCGTTTTCGGCCACAAAGACCGCGTATCCCAGCTTCCGCAAAGTCAGTGCGACCAAGCGCCGCAAACTCGCCTCGTCCTCCACCACCAGAATGGCCTCTTCCCCCCCCTTAACCGCCGGCTGCGCCACGGGCGCCGCTTCGCTCCTCCTTTTCGTACTGGCTGGGAGAAAGACTTTAAACGTGGTGCCTTTGCCCACCTCGCTTTCCACCTCGACCCAACCTTTATGTTGCGCGACAATGCCGTGAACGGTGGCCAACCCCAAACCGGTGCCTTTGCCCGGTTCCTTGGTGGTAAAAAAGGGCTCAAAAATGCGCTGGCGTGTGGCTTCATCCATGCCACAGCCGGAGTCCGCCACCGAGAGGCACAAGAATGGCCCGGCTTGCACCGCGGGTTGGCCCTTGAGGCGCTCCTCATTTACTTTGACCACCTCGATCCCGATGTCGATCTCGCCTCCTTTTGGCATGGCGTCCCGCGCGTTGACCGCCAGGTTCATGACCACCTGTTCAATCATCCCCGCATCGCCCTCCAGCGGAGGCAATCCTGCCCGGCGGGCAAACCTCACCACCACTTGCTCTCCAATCAGCCGGCACAGCATTTTGAGCAGGTTGGTGACAAGATCGCTCAAATCCAGCAACTTCACGTCCATGACGGATCGCCGGCTGAACAGGAGCAATTGTCGGGTCAGGCTGGCTGCCCTCTCGGCTTCCTTGATCAATTCTGAGATGGTTTCGCGCGCTTCCGGCTTAAGCGTCTTATCCATCTGCAGGAGGCTTAAATTCATCATCGTGGCCGCGAGCATGTTGTTGAAATCGTGCGCCACTCCGCCCGCCAATTGTCCCACCGATTCCATCTTTTGCGCCTCGACCAATTGCCGTTCAAGTTGCACCTCGCGCGTCACGTCCCGTTTGACGGCGGCGTAACTGACAATCCTTCCCGCCACGTCCCGGACCGGCGAGATGGCCGCGTCTTCCTCGTAAAGAGCGCCATTCTTGTGCCGGTTGATGAAATGGCCGTGCCATACCTCGCCACGTTCGAGGGTTTCCCACATCGCGCGGTAAAACTCATCACCCTGCTTGCCGCTCTTGAGCACCCGCGGATTCTGTCCAATGGTTTCGGCGCGCGTGTAGCCGGTCGATTTCTCGAAAGCCGGATTGGCGTACAGAATCGTGCCTTTGGTGTCGGTAATCACGATGGTTTCGGAAGATTGCTCGACGACCGTGGCCAGCCGGGCATGGGATTCCTCCGCCGACTTGCGCTCCGTGATGTCAACCAAGCTGGTGAGCAAGAAGCGCCGGCCCTCATCCTCATAGGAACCAATGCAAAGATCCGCGGTAAAAGCTTCGCCGTCCAGGCGGTGCATCTCCGTGATGAATTGCTCCACGCGGCCTTGTGTCTTAACGAGACGGACCAGGCGAGCGCGTTCCGTCTCCGAAATCATCCCAATTTCGATGGAATTCCGCCCCACCATCTGATCTCTGGAAGTGGCTTTCATGACGCGAAGCAGCGTGTCATTGACTTCCAGAAATTTTCCGGTTTCAAATTCGCTCAGAGCCAGAGCCACCGGGTTCTCTTGAAAGATGGAACCAAACCTCAGCTCGGAGTGGCGCAGGGCTTGCTCCGCCCGCTTGCGCTGGGTAATGTCCTCCGAAAAAATGATGATCCCGCCAATGGAATTGTCCGCCTGATGCCAGGGCCGGATTTCCCAGCGAATCCAGTCCGTTTTTCCATCCGCTCTGGGAAACTCCTCTTCGTCACATTTCTCGACCGCCCCGGCCAGACAGCGTTGGTAAGTCTCCCGCCAGCGCTGAGGGACTTCGGGAAACACCTCGTAGTGACTGCGTCCAACCAGGGATTGGTTCCCCAGCCGGTAATCCTCCAACCAGCGCCGGCTGACCATCAGGTAATTCATGGCGCGATCGAACATGGCGACGGCCACCGGGCTGTGCTCCGCGTAGAGGCGCAGTTGCTCCTCGCGCACCCGCAGGGTCGATTCGGCGCGCTGGCGCTCCGTAATGTCCTGCACCGCCCCGAAAACACGGATGGGCTGTCCCGTGGCGTCTCGCTCGATCTCGGCCGAGAAAACCTGGACGACGCTCACGTCTCCATCCGGCCGGATGACACGAAATTCGTAAGGCTCAAAGGCTTGGCCCTGGGCATGAGATTCATGGGCCTTGAGCAGCTTCGGCAAGTCAGCCGGATGGACCAGCTTGGACACACTGCTGAACGTATGGTCAAACGTCCCCGGCGTGACCCCGTAGATCCGGTAAACCTCTGGCGACCACTCGACCAGCCCACTTCGGCAATCCCAACTCCAGCTTCCCACATGCGCGATAGCTTGGGCGCGATTGAGTTCCGCCTCGCTCTTGCGCCGTAACTCCTCGGATTGCTTTTGGGCCGTCAGGTCCCGGATGGCGGCGACACGCATCTTGCGCCCTTTGGAATCAAAATAACTGCCACTAATCTCGACCGGGAAAATAGTGCCATCCTTCTTGCGGTGGTTGCGGTTGGTCACGTACGTCTGGCCTTCAGTTGTGGCGCGGCTGGTTTTTTCCGGCTCGGCGGAGACGTCCTCTTGTTTCAGGCAGAGGAATTCTTGACGGGTGTAACCGTATAATTTAAGCGCACTGGGATTCGCATCGATGAACCGTCCCGTTTCCCCATCCACCAGCACGATGGCGTCGGATTCCATTTCGAAGAGGCGGCGGTATCGTTCTTCGCTTTCCGCCAAGACTTGCTCTGCTGCTTTGCGCTCCGTGATGTCAATCTCAATGCCGTCCCACAAGATGGCGCCGTCTTCCAGCTTTCGCGGCCGAGAAACGAGTTGAGACCAACCGACTTCGCCATTGGGCCGTCGCATCCGCAACTCCGTTTCGAAAGTGGCCAGAGAACTTATGGCAAGTTCTTCTTCGTCGTGCAAACGTTGCCGGTCTTCTTCGTAAACACTCCCGTAGATACAGGTGACATCAGTCAGGGCCTGCTCCGGGGAACAGCCATGCAAGGGACGAACACCCTCGCTCACATAAGTAAATTGGCGACGGCCATCGACCTCAATGCGTAGCTGGTAAAGCATCGTGTTCAGCAGATTGTCGTTCAGGCAACGCAACTGTTCTTCACTTTGGTCCTGCTTTTTCATAAGGCATCTCATCCGTTTGACTGAGCCCGTATCATTCATCAACTGGGAACGGTCGGCTCCCACGGACTCCCTGTTTTCGATAATCCGGCGTCCGTCGCGTCGGCAGGGCCGCCTCCAGTGCGCCTCTCGCGGCCTCGCGCCGCCTGTGGCAAAGCATCGGATGATCTTCCACGATTTGAATGCTGGACTTAAACATATCTGAAACAACAGCTTATGCCAGAATTCAATTGGCTGAAATCATAGAGTCCACCGCCATTTTTTGTTAATGGTTTAACATTCCTTGTTGGACGGCCACAATTCGGCTGATGCGCCCTCTGGAATCCCGAGCTCCCTGCCTTCAGGAAACGCGCTTGCGCCCCGTTTCGTCCCAATGCAGTCTTCGCTGTATGAATGCCACTTTACACAATCGACGTCATTTTATCAAATCCGCCGCTGTGGCCACGGTTTCCGCGCCCTGGATCAGCAGGCTCAATACCACCGCCCGCGCCGCCGATGCGGACCGCAAGCTGGGTTTTGCCCTCTGCGGCCTTGGCAGCCTGAGCACTTATCAAATCGCCCCCGCGCTGCAAAAGACCAAAAACTGCCGGCTGGCGGGCATCATCACCGGCCATCCGGA
>Ga0182016_10005217_pt1 | contig 14075 bp, 14 predicted proteins | sample 712S2MmetaG_FD_120491 | JGI IMG/M metagenome (GOLD analysis project Ga0182016, IMG submission 120491) | Permafrost microbial communities from Stordalen Mire, Sweden - 712S2M metaG | ecosystem: Environmental > Terrestrial > Soil > Wetlands > Permafrost | place: Sweden: Stordalen | collected...
CTAACGAGCAGGCATAGACACATGCCGTCGGTTTCGCTATTCGGACCGCAGTCAAAAAACAGATGACCAACGGGAAGTTATTAGATCCCGCGAGTTCAAGACGCGTCATGACGATAGGGCCCCAAATTTAACCTGACGGCGGATCGGTGGTCGCAAGCTCATGAAGGTAACGCTCTCAGATTGTTTCCGCTGCTTCGCCCCGATCAAAAACTGGCGTCTTTTCAATGTCTTCGCGTGGGACGCCAGATGCTGTATCCTCTGTGGCATGTCGTAGGACCTCGGTTTCTGCATCGAGGCCATCGGCTGTCTCGTTAGCCTGACTACCCGGATCATTTTGGCGTTCGGGAACCCGGACGTTACCGTCACCGGTCTCAACATCTACTTCCCTCAGGTTGAATAGCGTACTGTTCGTCTGGGTCATCTTATCGTTTCCTTGGCAGGACATAAAAATGGCGAGGGCTGTTCAATCTGCAGCGCTAGGCGGACCCCACTCGACCAACTAATGCGGCTACCAATAAGTTCCGTTGTCTTTCGGCGCATTCGCTCGCACGTACTTGTCCTGTTTGAGAAAGACTTGCGCCGTCACGGACTGAATGAAGTTCGTCCGCTGGGTTTCTACATGAGTCCGCAGGCGTCTGGAGCGCCAGCGCGCCCGGAGCCGGCTGAGCTCAAAACGGATATGGCGGCCAAGACGAAACTGTGGGCCACCGGAATTACCGACTGTTACAAGCCAAAAAGGGTCCGGTGCCGAATTATGGCGTAACGCGCCAGATGATCAGCAGCTGTTTTCGTGTCCCCGAGTTAAGACACAGGTTCGCAATGCGACGGCGTCGTGGTACGCATTATGGAGAACGCTACTTAGCATCGCAGAATCAAAGAGCGTCAAGTCGAGCAGTTCGAATACGAGCCGCGGCGAAGGCCATCGCCAGCCGGGGCCGCCTGTTATCATCACCAGCGACAAGTGGGAAATATCTTCGGGTAATCAGCGATTACCACCGGCTCCGAATCAGTACCAAGATACGAAGCCAGCTTCGTAGTCAGCTCACGTCGAGTAACAGGCCGCTTTTGCAAAACCGGCATCACGTGGTCGGCGACCCAAGAGGTAGGCCCTCGGCAGTTCAATGCCTCATAAAATGGCAGCCCACCCAGATCCTCGGGAACTAGCGCCGGCGAGAAATTGACCGCCAAACGTTGAACTTGGCAACGAGAAAATGACGCATTCTGTTGGCGTTCCGACCACACAGCCGTCGATAGTATAGCCTCTATCGATACAGAGGTGTCAATCTTGACAGAGTGCTGATCAATGAGCGAACGAAATGTCGGTGATAATGCTTCGGACGGCTTGAGTAGTTTCCGAACCTATCCAAGGCGATCCCGCAACCGCTACCTTCAGCACCGGCCTCAATCGCAATCGGCGGCGTGAGGCTGTATCAGGCAGCATCGGCGGTGGCTCTGAACTCTCGCTGCCGGCGATGCATCGCAAACGCTGGTGGGTCATTTTGCAAATTCGTCAATCAAAGGGTCACGCGAACGGCGACACGAGGCGTAAATGAATTCGCATGGTGGCTCTGAGGTTGACGGTATCATCAGAGAATTTGGGGCTGACCGAAGTCGCCTACTGGATATTGTCGAGCGGATTCAGCGCCGTTTTGGTCGCGTCGGCGATGATGCGATCCAAATTATTGCGAAAGGGCTTGGCATTCACCGTGTCGAAATCGAAGACATGGTATCGTTCTACGCCTTCTTCAACCGCGAACCTCGGGGCCGCTTCCGGATCCGCCTTTCCAAAACGCCGATCTCATTTATGAAGGGTGCGAAAGAAGTCGCGCTAGCGTTTGAGCAAGCGCTCGGGATCTCGTTCGGTCAGACTTCGACTGATGGCGCATTTACACTTGAGTGGACCAGCGATATCGGCATGGCCGATCAAGAACCGGCTGCCCTGATAAACGGGACGGTCCTGACCGAGCTTTCCCCCGCGGATGTGCCATACATCGTAGCCACGCTCCGACAAGACCGACCCGACGACGACCTGGGTGCGAGCCGACCATATGCGAGGCCAGAGGCAACACTTCCGAAAGCGACGATCCGGTCCAGTCTTGTAAAGGCTGGCCCGCTTTTGTCGGGGCTGTCCGGTCGCATCGAGGGTATCAGGTCCGCGCTGGAACTCGTGCCGGAGAAAGTCATCGAGGAGATCACCAAGTCAAAGCTGCGGGGGCGCGGAGGAGCAGGCTTTCCGACGGGAATGAAATGGCGTTTTACCCGCAAGGCGATCGGCGAGGATCACTACGTCGTTTGCAACGCCGATGAAGGCGAGCCCGGCACTTTCAAGGACCGCGTACTGCTGTCCGAGTTCCCCGATCTGGTTTTTGACGGCATGACGATTGGCGGCTACGCGCTCGGAGCGCGGCATGGGCTGCTTTATCTCCGCGGCGAGTATGCCTATATGTGGGACGCGCTCCAGGAGGTCTTGAAGACACGACGCCGGCTCGGTTTGCTCGGCCAAAATATCGGAGACCGGAAAGGGTTCGATTTCGACATCCGGATCCAGCTTGGGGCCGGCGCTTACATATGCGGTGAGGAATCGGCGCTTCTGGAATCGCTCGAAGGCAAGCGCGGCGCGCCGCGCGACCGGCCGCCATTTCCGACCGAGCGCGGCTATCTGCGGCAGCCGACCGCGATCGACAACGTCGAAACATTCGCCTGCGCGGCCCGTATCATGGAAAAGGGCGCGGCCTGGTTCACCAGCTTTGGCACGGCGCAATCGACCGGCACGAAGCTGATGAGCGTCTCGGGCGATTGCGCGCATCCGGGCGTGTACGAGACGCCGTTTGGCATCACGCTCAACGAACTGCTTGATCTCGTCGGCGGCCCGAATGCGCAATATGTCCAGGTCAGCGGCCCGTCGGGGCAGTCGATTGCGCCAAAGGACTTCGGCCGCCGCATCGCCTATGAGGACATGTCGACCGGCGGTTCGATGATGGTTTTCGGTCCTGGGCGGGACGTGCTAGAGATCGCGTTGCAGTTTGCCGATTTTTTCGTCGCTGAATCCTGCGGCTGGTGCACGCCTTGCCGGGTCGGTACCACGCTTCTCAAGCAGGGAATGGAGAAAATCGTCGCCGGCCGCGCCACCCTTGCTGATATCGCCGAGATGGAATCCCTCGGCAATACCGTGATGCGGATGAGCCGATGCGGGTTAGGCCAAACCGCACCAAACCCGATCCTGACGACGATGCGCAACTTCCCGGAGCTCTACGAAGCGAGACTCAAGGCCGCGCCGTTTACGCCGCGCGTCACGCTGCATGACGCATTGCGCGAGGCAGTCGCGGTCCAGGGCCGCGAGTCCGCGACCGAGGAGATCTAAGATGGACGTCGCAACCTTCCGCTTCACAATTGACGGGATAGATGTTGAGGCAACCGAGGGACAATCGGTCATCGAGGCCTGCGACGCGGCCGGTATCTACATTCCACGCCTATGTTACCATCCGGATCTCAAGACCTCCGGGACCTGCCGAGTTTGCACTTGCAAGATCAATGGCCGCAATAGTGCGGCATGCGTCACCCCCGCTGCCCACGGCCTGGTCATCGAAAACGATACGCCGCAGCTTACCGGCGACCGGCGCGCCATCATTGAAATGCTGTTTGTGGAGGGCAATCATCCATGCCCGTACTGCGTGGCGAGCGGGGAATGCGAGCTACAGGCACTCGGCTACCGCCTCGGCATGGTGGCGCCGCAACAGCCTTATCAGTCGCCCGTACGTAAGATCGATGCCTCGCACCCAGACATTTATCTCGATCGTGAACGTTGCATTCTCTGCGCGCGCTGCATCGACGCTTCGAAGATGGAGGACGGTAAGACCGTGTTCGGCTTCGAAGGTCGCGGGATCGGGATGCGGTTGAACGTTGACGCCAAGGGGGGCCTTGGGGACACCCAGATGGCTGCCATCGACAAGGCGGCCAGCGTGTGTCCGGTCGCTTGCATCGTTATCAAACGCGATAGCTACCGGGTTCCCAATGGAAGCCGTCGTTTCGACAAATTGCCCATCGGGAGCGACATCGAGGCGAGAAGGACGAGCCGCAAATCATGACTGTCGAGTCAGTTTTGAAAACGACGAAACCAACGCTTGCCACTTGCGCCCTGACAGGTTGCTTTGGCTGCCACATGTCGCTGCTCGACATTGACGAGCGGATCCTTGAACTGGTCGACCTCGTCGATCTCGACGTCTCTCCATTTGATGACAAGAAGGCGTTCGACCGACCGGTCGATGTCGGCTTCATCGAAGGAGGGTGCTCGAACGAGTACAATGTCAAGGAACTTAGGGAATTCCGGAAGCATTGCCGAATCCTGGTTTCGGTAGGCGCCTGCGCCATCAATGGTGGCGTCCCGGCGATGCGAAACACCGTTGGCTTGCGGGAATGCCTGGAGACCGTTTACCTCCACGGCACTTCACTCGAGGGCGGCGGCATGATCCCCAATGACCAAGACCTGCCCTTGTTGCTGGATCGGGTCTATCCGTCGCACGAAATCGTGAAGATTGATTACTTCCTGCCGGGTTGCCCGCCCTCCGGCGACGCCATTTGGGCAGGCCTCAAGGATCTGCTTACGGGCAAGGTGCCGGCACTGCCTTACCTTCTATGCAAGTACGAGTGATGCGAACCGCCAAAGGACTAGTAATGTAATGACCGATGTTCAAATCGACCGGCCAACCCGGAAGATCGTCATTGATCCGGTCACCCGTGTCGAAGGCCATGGCAAGGTGACGATCCGCCTCAACGAGGCCGGGGAGGTCGAACAAGCACGATTTCATATCGTAGAGTTCAGGGGATTTGAACGATTCATTCAGGGAAGGATGTACTGGGAAGTTCCGGTCATCGTGCAGCGGCTGTGCGGCATCTGCCCGGTCAGCCATCATCTCGGCGCCGCCAAGGCGATGGATGTCATCGCCGGCGTGGACAAGCTGACGCCGACGGCGGAAAAAATCCGGCGGCTGATGCATTACGGACAGATATTGCAGTCCAACGCGCTCAATTTTTTCCATCTTGCCTCGCCCGATCTTCTGCTCGGGTTCGCGGCTCCTGTCGCGCAGCGTAACATCATTGGCGTGATCGAAGCCTTCCCGGAGGTCGGCAAGTGGGCGATTTTCATCCGGAAATTCGGCCAGCAGGTGATCGCCGCAACCGGTGGCCGACGCATTCATCCGCGGCTGTGCGTCCCCGGCGGCGTCAACCAGAACCTTCCGGTAGAGCAACGTGATGCGCTCCGCAAAGACGTCGACCAGATCATAGAGTGGTGTGGAGAAGCCCTAGACATGCACAAATCTTTTATCCGCTCGCATGAGAAACTGCACGAGACCTTTGCGAGCTTTCCATCGAGCTATATGAGCATCGTGGGTGCGGACGGGGGCATGGATCTCTACGACGGCACGCTGCGGGCAGTTGACGCCGATGGAACGCCGATCTTCGAGGGCGTACGCCCTGCCGACTATCGCGACTACCTGATCGAGGAAGTGCGCTCCTGGAGCTATATGAAGTTTCCGCATATCCGCTCGCTTGGCCGCGAGGATGGATGGTACCGGGTCGGCCCCCTGGCGCAGCTGAACTGCTGCGCCTTCATAGGCACGCCGCTGGCGGAGGCCGCGCGCAAGGACTTCATGGCGCAGGGGCGCGGCGGGCTGGTTCATGCGACTTTGGCCTATCACTGGGCTCGCCTCATTTGCATGATTCACTGTGCCGAAACGGTCAGGGATCTGCTTTTCGACGACGATCTGCAGGGCACCGACCTGGTGGTGACCGGCGAGCGGCGGCCTGAGGGGGTGGCTATCATCGAGGCCCCGCGCGGAACGCTGCTTCATCATTACGAGGTGGACGACCACGGCCAGGTCACCCGTGCCAACCTGATCGTTTCAACGACCAACAATAATGAGGCGATGAACAGGTCGGTAAAAAAAGTCGCGGTGGACTATCTCACCGGACATGAGATCACCGAGGGATTGCTGAATCACATCGAAGTCGCGATACGCGCCTACGATCCCTGCCTGTCCTGTGCCACGCATGCACTCGGCGACATGCCGCTGATCGTCACGCTCGAAGATGCCGACGGCGCGGTGATCGCGACCAGGGTGAAGCAATGAGCATGGCCGCCCCCACCGCTTCATCTGCGCGCGAAAGGCGCGTCCTCGTCCTCGGCTACGGCAATCCGGGGCGCCAGGACGATGGGCTGGGCCCGGCGGCGATCGCTGAAATCGAAAGCATGGGACTGCCGAACGTCACGGCGTTCGACAACTACCAACTCAACATCGAGGACGCGATGGACGTCGCGGCCCATGATATCGTGTGGTTCATCGATGCCGCCAGGATCGGAGCATCGCCATATTCGGTGCGCGCCGTGTCGCCGTCACCCGGCATCGAATTCACCAGTCACATCGTGCGCCCGGAAGCTATTCTTGCCATCGCCCGTCAATGCTATGACGCGGCGCCGCGGGCATTCTTGCTCGCAATCCGCGGCTATGAGTTCGAGTTCATCGAGGCGCTGACCCCCGCTGCCAAGGATAATCTGGACGCGGCCTTGGTCATGCTCGCCGAGCGGATGCGCGCGATGCAGGCCGAGGCGGCGCCCATGGAGGCATTATGAACATCGGCTTGTTCGACCGGCGCAAGACCATCCTGCTGATCGACACCGATCCGCAGGCCCGGGCCGTGCTGCGCGTCGCGCTGGAGGCGGCCGACTTCTCGGTCGGTGAAGCGGCTGATGACCACGAGGGCGAGCGGACCGCCGCGCGGATCAAGCCCGATGCGGTAATCGCCGAATTCATTTTGGATTCGGGCGCCGGGATGACGATCACGGAGCGGCTCCACGCCGGTGGCGGCGACATTCCCTGCTACATCCTGAGCAGCGCCGCCGACGCCTTGATGGGGTCGGTGGGCCTGCACGAGATCGGGATATCCGGGGTGTTCTTAAAACCGGTCGATTCGGCAATCGTGATCCAGACGCTCAAGACCCGGCTCGGCGTGGCCCGGCGGGAAACCCGCCATGCATGAGATGTCCCTGATCGAAAGCGTCGTTGCATTGGTCGAAGACGAGCGGCGCAAACAGGATTTCTCACGGGTCCGTACCATCCGTCTGGCGGTCGGGTTGCTCGGCCATGCGGAGCCGGAAGCGCTGCGTTTCTGCTTCGACGCCGTGACGCGGGGGACCATCGCGGAGGGAGCCCTGCTGGAGATCGAGCAGGTCCCGGGCCAGGGCTGGTGTTGCTCTTGCCGTCAGTCGGTATCGCTCAGCGAACGATTTGCGGCGTGCCCGGTATGCGGCGACCCGCAGGTGAAAATGACGGACGGCGGCGAGCTCCGGCTGTCCGAACTGGAGGTAGAGTGATGTGTACTGTATGCGGCTGTGGAACCGGCCCGTCGATGGGCCGTACAGGATCGGAGAATCATGCCGAAACTCACACGCATGAACATGACCGAGATCATTCCCATGCACACCCGCACGGGCGCCATCATCACGACCACGTTGAAGCCAGCCTTGATTTTGGAAAGGGAGACGCTGGGGTCAATTTGTCCGGCGTGAGCCAGCAAAGGACGATCCGGATTGAGCGCGATATTCTGTCGAAGAACAACGCCTTCGCCCACGCCAACCGCGTTCGACTGCGGCGTATCGGCACATTCGCCCTCAACTTTGTCTCTAGCCCCGGCTCCGGCAAGACGTCCCTGCTGGTTCGCGCGGTCAACGACCTCAAGGCACGCTGGCCAGTGGCTGTGATCGAAGGCGATCAGCAGACCGACCGCGATGCCCAGCGGATACGTGCAACCGGCGCGCCGGCCGTGCAGATCAACACCGGCAAAGGGTGTCATCTTGATGCCCATATGGTTGGTCATGCGCTTGACCATCTGCGGCTTGCGGCGGGCAGCCTGCTGTTCATCGAGAATGTGGGCAATCTGGTTTGCCCCGCTGCATTCGATCTTGGCGAGGCGCACAAGGTGGTCGTGCTGTCGGTCACCGAAGGCGAGGACAAGCCGCTCAAATATCCCGACATGTTCGCCGCATCCGATCTCATGCTGCTGAACAAGGTCGATCTGCTGCCGCACCTGGAATTTGACGTTGACGCCTGTGTCGCGGCGGCGTTGCGGGTCAACCCGCGCATCCAGGTCCTGAAGATTTCGTCCCGAACCGGTGAAGGTCTTGCGGCGTTCTACGCCTGGATCGAGGCACGCGTTGCCGCAACGATCGAACCGGCGAGCCTGCCGGCATGAGAGACCTATGCCCGTTGAGCATCGCCGCAGCGCCGCTGGCCGCCCCCTCCGGCGATAACCGCGTGTTCCGAGGGGAGGCCGCACCATGAAGAGGCAGGACGGCGTGCCGCAGATGGAATACGTCGCGATGGAAATTCGCGTGCGCGGCCGTGTGCAGGGTGTCGGGTTTCGCCCGACCGTCTGGCGTTTTGCTCGCGATCTCAAGGTTTGCGGCGAGGTTCTGAACGACGCCAACGGTGTTCTGGTACGCGTCGGCGGATGTTCGAGCGCGGTTGACGATCTTCTCGTGCGCATCAGGAGCGAGCCTCCGCCGCTGGCTCGAATCGACGGCATCGAAACCCTGGCCTTTGTCGGCGATCTGCCGCCGCAATTCCGCATCGCCGGGACCCTCGCCGGAGATGCGCATACCCAGGTCACGCCGGATGCGGCGATTTGCCCGGCTTGCGCGCAGGAAATTACCAATCCGCTCGAAAGGCGCTTTCGGCATCCGTTCGCCAGTTGCACGCATTGCGGTCCGCGCCTGAGCATTGTCAGGGCCATTCCTTACGATCGCGGCAATACCACGATGGCCCCATTTGCGATGTGCGAGGCCTGCAGAATCGAATATTCCGAACCGGCCGACCGCCGGTTCAACGCGCAGGCAATCGCTTGCCCTGACTGCGGACCCAGGGCGGCCCTGATCCGGCTCGACGGTGGCGCGACAAATTCGGACCGGCATTCCATCGACAACGTTGAGGAGGCAAGCCGCCTCATTGCGATGGGTGAGATTGTCGCGGTAAAGGGACTAGGCGGATACCATCTGGCTTGCGACGCCACCAAGGCGGATGTGGTGGCGCGGTTGCGGCGGTTGAAGCGTCGAGATAGCAAACCGTTTGCGCTGATGGCGAGAGACCTTGAGGTCATCCGCCGCTATTGCTCGGTCGGAAGCGCGGAAGAGCGTTTACTTACCGGCACATCGGCGCCGATCGTGTTGCTTGCCGCCGACGGATTGGAAAATCTTACTGCGGAAATCGCGCCTGGCCTTTCGACGCTCGGCTTCATGTTGCCGACCACGCCGCTGCATCTGCTGCTGTTGCAGCGCTTTGATCATCCGGTCGTGATGACCAGCGGCAATATCTGCGGGGAGCCGCAGATTATCCGCGATACGGCGGCACGTGAGCAGCTTGCCGGGATCGCAAGCCACATGTTGATCCACGACCGCGAAATTGCCAATCGCCTCGACGATTCGGTGGTGCGCGAGATGGCCGGTCAGGGGCGGGTTTTGCGCCGCGCCCGTGGTTTCGCACCGGCCACGATCGCGCTGCCAAACGGTTTCGAAGCCGCGCCAGAGCTTCTCGCCATGGGCGGCGAACTCAAGGCGACGTTCTGTCTCGTCAAGGATGGCGAGGCAATTCTGTCGCAGCATCAGGGTGACTTGGAGAATTCGGAAACCCTCGATGATTATCGCAAAAATCAAGCGCTCTACGCCGAACTCTTCGACCATGCGCCGGTCGCGCTGGTGGCGGACCTGCACCCTGAATATCTCTCGACAAAAATAGCGCACGAGTGGGCGCAGGCGCGTGAGTTACGACTGATTGAAGTCCAGCATCATCATGCCCATGTCGCCAGTTGCCTGGCTGAGAATGCCTATCCATTGGACGCCCCGGCGGTGCTCGGCATCGTTCTTGACGGATCGGGATGGGGCAACGACGGGACGATTTGGGGTGGAGAATTCCTGCTCGCAAACTATCGCGGTTATCACAGGCTCGGCGCGTTCAAGCCGGTGGCGATGCCAGGGGGCGCGCAGGCCGTGCGCGAGCCATGGCGCAATCTGTATGCCCATCTCGTCGCGGCGATGGGCTGGGCGGATTTTGCGAGGGATTACGGTCACCTCGAAGTCTTCGCCGATCTGGCGGGCAGGCCACGTTCCGTTCTCAATGCGATGATCCGTAATGCCGTCAATACGCCGAAGGCGTCGTCCTGCGGCCGGCTGTTCGATGCCGTCGCCGCGGTTTTGGGCATCTGCCGAGAACAGCAGGCTTACGAGGGTGAAGCGGGTTCGCGGCTGGAGGCGGCCGTCGATCCGGACGCCCTGCGAGGCGTCAGCGACGACCTCGCTTATGCCTTCTCGATTCATGATCCGGGACGCTCAGGCTTTGCTTATATTGAACCCTTGGGGATGTGGCGGGCAATTCTCCGCGATCTCGATATTAGGACGCCCGTCCCGGTGATGGCGGCGCGGTTCCACGTCGGTCTGGCGAAAATCATCGTGACCATGGCCACAAAGCTGGCTTGCGGTGACACTTGCGAGGGCGCACCCCGCTTCAATACCGTCGCTCTGTCGGGTGGATGTTTCCAGAACCGCGTCTTGTTCGAACAGGTAGTGCGGCGCCTTGAACAACAGAATTTCGTTGTGCTCACGCATGCCCACGTTCCCGCCAATGATGGGGGCCTCGCTCTTGGGCAGGCCGCCATCGGTGCCGCGCGTCTGATCGACGCCGAAGCCATCGAAATGGAATCGGTCGGCCCCAATAGCTCGCAAACCATGGAAAACGGATCATGTGCCTCGGAATTCCAGGCCGCATTTTGAAAATCGATGACACCGCAAAGATGCTGGCAATCGTCGATGTCGGCGGCGTCAAGCGTAAGGTCAACATCGCCTGTATCGTGGACGAGGAGCATCCGATCGCCTCCTGCGTCGGCGACTGGGTCCTGATCCATGTCGGATTCGCCATGAGCCGCCTTGATGAAGCCGAAGCGGCTGAAACTTTGCGAATTCTGACCGAACTCGGCGAGGCGCAGGCCGAGCTCGAAGCGATGCGGCTTTCAGCCGCCGAATAGGGAGACTGCTGATGCACTGCGAAGGCGGTCTGAGCCGGCCCCAACTATTTTACGGCGGGAATATTCAGTGCGACCTCGTTCGCATCGGGCTTACGGACGATCGCGGATCGGCAATGACCAAGGGAGCCGCGGCATGAAATATCTGGACGAGTTTCGCGACGGACAGAAGGCCCGCTTGCTGATCAAGGAGATCGAGGCACTGGTCGCGACCATGACGATTCCGGTGGAGCGGCCGATCTACATCATGGAAGTCTGCGGCGGTCATACCCATTCGATCTTCCGCTACGGCCTCGAAGGCATGCTGCCGAAGGAGATCGAACTGATCCACGGGCCGGGCTGCCCGGTCTGCGTGTTGCCGATGGGGCGGGTCGATGACTGCCTGGCTATCGCCACAGACCCGAACGTAATCTTCACCACTTTCGGCGACGCTATGCGGGTGCCCGGCTCGCAGAAAAGCCTGCTGCAGGCCAAGGCGGAGGGCGCCGATATCAGGATGGTATATTCGCCGATGGATGCGCTGGAATTGGCGCGAAAGCATTCGGACCGCGAGGTGGTGTTCTTCGGGCTTGGTTTCGAGACCACGATGCCATCGACCGCGCTGACCATCCTGCAGGCGGAAGCCGACGGCATCCGGAATTTCTCGATATTCTGCAACCACATCACCATTGTGCCGACCATCAAGGCGATCCTCGATAGTCCCGGCCTGCAGCTCGACGGCTTCCTCGGGCCGGGACACGTCTCGATGGTGATCGGCACCAAGCCTTATGAGTTTATCGCCAATTTTTACAACAAGCCGATGGTGGTCGCCGGCTTCGAGCCGCTCGACATCCTGCAGTCGATCTGGATGGTATTAAAGCAGATCAAGGAGGGGCGCGCCGAGATCGAGAACCAGTATGCCCGCGTTGTTCCGGACCGCGGCAACGCGCCGGCGTTGCAGGCGGTATCGCGGGTCTACGAGCTGCGCGAGTTCTTCGAGTGGCGCGGGCTCGGCTCGATCGATCACTCCGGCGTCAAGCTGCGCAAAGAGTACGTTCATTTCGACGCCGAGCGAAAATTCGCGATTCCAAATCTGAAGGTCGCCGATCCGAAATCATGCCAGTGCGGCGAGGTGCTGAAGGGCTTGATCAAGCCGTGGCAATGCAAGGTGTTCGGGTCGGCCTGCACGCCGGAAACCCCGGTTGGGGCGCTGATGGTGTCGTCCGAGGGTGCCTGCGCGGCCTATTACCAATATGGCGGCGTCAAGCGCCACAAGGAGGCGGTATGAACGTCGCTCCGTTCATTCGAACCCGGCGGCTGGGCAAGGTCAACGTCGGCACCGTGACGCTCGCCCACGGCGGCGGCGGCAAGGCGATGAAGGACCTGATCGACGACGTGTTTGTGGCCGCGTTCGACAATCAGGCGCCAGCGCCGCTGGAGGATCAGGCGAGGTTCGATCTCGCCGAGCTTGCGCACCATGGTGACCGGCTGGCGTTCACCACCGATTCCTTTGTGGTTGATCCCTTGATCTTTCCCGGCGGAGACATCGGCAAGCTCGCGGTCTGCGGCACCGTCAACGATCTCGCGGTCGGCGGCGCCAAGCCGCTGTATCTGTCGTGCGCCGTGATCGTCGAGGAAGGCACCAGCGTCGATGTACTGCGCAGGGTCGCGCGCTCGATGGCGGAAACCGCCAACGATGCCGGCGTCCGGATTGTCACCGGCGATACCAAGGTGGTGCAGCGTGGCGCCTGCGACAAATTGTTTGTCACTACCACCGGCATCGGCATGATCCGCAAGGGTATCACGCTCGGCGTCGATGCCGCGCGCCCCGGCGACGCGGTGCTGGTCAACGGTCTGCTCGGCGATCACGGCGCCGCCATATTGTGTGCGCGGGGCGACATGGCGCTCGACAGCCTGATCGAAAGCGACTGCGCCTGCCTGGATGGCCTGATCGAGGCGCTATTGACGGCGGCGCCTGGGGTCCGCTTCATGCGCGACGCCACCCGCGGAGGTCTTGCCACGGTCCTCAACGAGATTGCCGATGCCTCACGGGTCGCGATCGAGATCGAGGAGGGCGCGACGCCGATTCGCGAACAGGTCAAGGCGTTCTGCGAAATCCTCGGATTGGATCCGCTTTATCTCGCCAATGAGGGCAAGATCGTCGTGATCGTGCCCATGGCGCAGGTCGACGCGGCTCTCGCCGCGATGCGTGCGCATCCGCTCGGTAAGGGCGCCGACATCATCGGACGGGTTAGCCACGGAGAAGCCGGCCGCGTCACCATGCGCACAGTGTTTGGCGGGCGGAGGATCGTCGACATGCTGGTCGGCGAGCAATTGCCTCGAATCTGTTGAGGGTAATTCAAGAACCCGGCATGCTCCCGATATGGTCGTGAGCGTTGGCGAGGATACGTTCGGCAGTCCCTGTCAGTGAAGCTGGTAATCGTCAGTCACTACAGCGGAGAATTCGCGGGCGGCGATGCAAGCTGTCGGATCGACAAATATGACAAAATCAATTCGCTGCCGCTTCGATTGGCCCGCTCGATGCTGGATTATAAGCCCGTGCGCCCAGGACATGGCGCCTTTGTGATCACTCCGCGCCAACCCGGGCCGAGAATTGCACGGGTTCTGAGTAGTTTCCGAGTCTTCCGTTCAAACTTGCGGCGACTAGGATCGCGATCGAAGCCAAGCTGACCTACGGACAGCTTACCAAAACGCCGGTTTGCCACGGGTCGACAGACGCCGTGATGGTTGGCGCAATCGCGATCCACGACAGCTTAGAAAGAGAAACAGCTCATGGCCTACCAAAGCCTTAATCCCGCCACCGGCAAGCTCCTCAAGAAGTTCGATGAACTCACCGACAAGCAGCTCGAAGAAAAGCTGGCCACGGCCGAGAAATGCTTCAAGACGTGGAAACTAAAGACCTACGCCGAGCGAGCGGTCATCGTCGCCAAGGCTGCCGGACTGATGCATGAGAGGGTCGATGAGCTTGCCCATACCATGACGCTGGAGATGGGCAAGCGGATCAGCGAAGC
>Ga0182016_10005220_pt1 | contig 14066 bp, 23 predicted proteins | sample 712S2MmetaG_FD_120491 | JGI IMG/M metagenome (GOLD analysis project Ga0182016, IMG submission 120491) | Permafrost microbial communities from Stordalen Mire, Sweden - 712S2M metaG | ecosystem: Environmental > Terrestrial > Soil > Wetlands > Permafrost | place: Sweden: Stordalen | collected...
AAAAATAAGGGACTCATATACTTGACTACTTCACACACGAAAAAGCTTCCATCCGCAATAGGTGGGGGCGTCTTTTGGCGTCGATCACTTTCCGTTACCGCTAGAGGGCCTAATTGCCCTCGACGCCCCCTGTCGCCGCTCTAGGCCGGAATTAACCAGGCACAATGAGCACGGCGAAACTTGCCCAGCTACTACTCCGCCAGCTTCAGTTTGGTCCCGTCGTACTCCACGCCGTCGATGGCCTCAAGGAACGCCTTGTCCTTGATGGTCGTCATCGCCGTGGGGCGATTGGGATCGCCAGTCGGGAAGAGACGAATCACCTTGGCGAGCAGGCTCTGTACGGTGACCGGGCCCTCGACGACCGCGTCGAGAACCAATTCAGCCAACTTGGACTTCACTTCATCGGCAGATGCGGGAGCGGCCGGGGCGGCAGCGGTGGACTTCTCTGCGGGCGCAGCGGCCTTCGGAGCAGCAGCGGCCTTCGGAGCAGTCTTCTTCGCGGCGGAGCCCTTCTTGTCCCAAGGCAAAGTCAGCACCTTGGTGATGATGATCTTCGTCGTATTGTACGTCTTCCCCTGCTTCGACGTGTGGGTCTTGGGTTTGCCCTCATCGTCGAGCACCGGTTCGGCCTTGATGTGGAACTTCCCGCTGGTCAGGCCGTCGATCAATCCGTGCTTGTCTTCATCCAGTTCCGCAATGTTGAAGCCGGCATTGGCGAGTTCCGTGATGAAGTGGTAGAACTCGGACTTCTTGCTGAGGCCCTTGGCGTCGGAGGTAAAGTCGAAGCTGGCGCCTTCTTTCGACACGCTGCAATACTTGCCGTCGCTGATGCGATAGCTTTGGTTGAGTTCTTTGTCGTCATCGGATCGGTAAGTGATGGCGAGTTGGATGACGTCCGACCCTTCCGGGTTGTAGTCATTGGGTTCAAAGTGATACTTCTCCACTTTCGACGCCGTGATTGTGACATCAATGTCGTCAAACAGGGCGGATTCAAAAGCGTTCTTCACTGCATCGGATACTTTGGACATACTAGGTCGTTCCTCCAGTTGTTGAGTTTTCATCCGCCTGTTCAGCGGAAGCGCCGATTGCTACTGTTGTTATTGTTTCTATGCGTCGATACCGCTGCATGTGTGGTACTGTAGCACGTGTTCATGGTTTGTCAAGCGGTATTTCAGATAATTCGGTAAGACTACACAGTTAGGCAACAGTTGATGTCTCATGCAATTTCACTGTGGATACGGCCATCCACCACGAGGCATGTGAGCCGTTTTATTTCGTAAACCTTTACGGGGATGCCAGCCGCGCGGGCTAGGTCGATCGTCGACTGCGTGCCCGCCGACCGGTTCACCTGGAAGGCCAATACTAAGTCGGGTATACCCTCGACCAGCATCTGTTTATTCCTAATAAACCCGGCTTGCTTCCCGTGCGTCTTCCAGTCCGCGGGAAATTTGAGCACCGGGATGTCTAGTTCCTCCGCCGCCCGGCGAGCGAGGGAGTCGGCGCCCTTGGCTTCACCCTCGATGATGCAGTCGATGGCGGTGTCGGCCATGATGTCGACGATGGCGTTGAAGATGGAGTCGTAGTGGGTCCAGACGCGGCTACCACAGATTAACAGTCTCATAATTTCACCCTATCTGTATTGCAGAGCACATGAAGTTCCAAGGAGTGGTCGCACTCATGCATGGATTCCGTGGTTGTACAGAACACCCGCTTCACCGGATGGTCAATGTAGTAAAATCCACACCATGCACAGATGTTGTCGCCACCGGCTCGGTAATAGTTGAACAGCGGATTTGGATCGTCCCACAGTTCATTGCGTTTGGGGTGAACCAAGTTCTCATAGATTGCCGCGGCAACTCTGCGATCCTGCCTGCCCACCGGTCGTACTGCGTCGAAGGTGTCAAACAGGTCCTCGTACCTCGGATCAGTATCTATCAGCCACATGTTAAACGTGCCGTTGTTATCGTTATCATCCGCCATCGAGTTTACAACCTCCATTTTGATAACAGCTCAGCCTGCAGACTCTATGCTTGCAGCCTCTATGTTCACTCAGTATGTACAACCTCCCACAGAACTCCGCGCAGACATAGTAGACGGAGTAGTCGCCGCTCTCGACCCCCTTATCATAGGCGATCCGCTTCCGGCCGAACAACCGGGCCACGAGGCGCCGCCACCAGGAAGCGCGACTGATTGCGGGGAACATCATAAGGTCACCCAGTCCAAAACCATTGCACCTTCAATTCCTGAAGTGATCAGTGCGTCCACATTATCCTTCCCGTAGGCAATCAGGGCGGAGGGTGCACGAGGGTAACCCACCTTAAATCCTCCTCGAAGGAAAGGAATTCGACGATAGGGGAATAATACGCCATTGGCGGTCTTCCACACATTGCGCCAAGTTGCTGTCTCTATTCGCGCAAAGAGAAGCATGATGCCGTTGCCGTGGGCTGCCATTTTGGCGATCCAGTGTTTGGGTTGATCCCCGTAAGGCGGATTACACCATACCCTTCCGTGCCATGAAAGCCGCAGACCGTCTTGGGGGAGGATGTACACCCTTTTTGCAAGTGGAACCTGACCGACACCGGAACATGGGTCGAGGTCAAACTCCCCAAGGCTTTGCACGATTTCAGGAGGGGTCCACCAGTCGTTCGTATCGCCGCCGCGGGCGTTCTCGACGAGACTCATTGGGTCACCAGCCATACGTTACTGGGCAGATCCACGGTCAGCGGCTCCACGTCACTCCACTTCAGTTTGCCGCAGCCGCAGCCGAGTTTCGGGATGCAGAAGGTCCGGTTGCTAAAGCCGAGCGCTTCCGCCCTTACCCACCACAGTGACTGCGTAATGAGCCCCAGTGAGGCCGTGGCATCATTATAGTGGACCTTGGTGGGCAAACCCCTGACCCAGTCATCGTCCAGCACGAACGCTTCATCCTCTTTGTGTGCGGTGATCTTCCGCCCCAATTCACTGGCGATTGCCGGAGCGCGCTTCTTCATCTCCAAGGCGAGCCCGGCGCCCATGACAGCGTTACCGGACATGTCGACACATAAGTTAATAGGAATGCAGATGACGTACCCTTCCACCCGCCAGAAGTCGAACAGGGAAACACCTTCTACAACCTCCATCGACTATCCTCCAATCGGTGTCCGCGGGGCTTTGCTGAATTTCAACTTCTCCCCTGACGGATGGCGCTCGATATTTACCACATCTCCTCCCCCCACCTGCTTCGTGCTGATCAAATTCGACAGGGGGACGACGACAAACTTCTCAATCGCCCGCTTCAGGTTCCGCGCTCCCGACTTCGCGTCCGTGCCCTCCTTGATGAGAAACCGGCGGGCGTCGGGGAGGGTGCGGAAGACGAATAGGCCCTCGTTAGGAACCCCTGCAATAATGCGGTCCTGTACCTTGCCGAGTTCAATCTCAAGTATCTGCCCGAGGTGCTCCGGCGTTAATGCCCGAAACACGATCAACTTATCAATACGATTCATAAACTCCGGGCTGAACTTCTTGTGTGCGGCGGCCTTCGATGTGCGGTAGATGTTCCGATCCATCTCATCCTCATCGGCAACCCGCGACTCAAATCCAATCGCGCCGATGGCCAACTTCTGCACTTCGCGCGATCCCAAATTGCCGGTCATGAAAATAATCGTCTTGGTGAAGTCCACAACCGTGTTGTCACCCAGTGAAAGTTTGGCCTTATCGAGAATGCCAAGGAGCAGATTGTGGAAGTCCGGATGCGCTTTCTCCACTTCATCGAACAGGAGCAAATTCAACTGCAGCGCGGGATTATCCCGCCGCTGGTGCCGATCGAGAGCCTCTTGACGCAGGAGGGGCAAGGTCTCTCTGTGTCCCATATAGCCGGCAGGAGACCCTGTCAACTTGGACACTTCATGCCCATGCTCGTATTCACTGCAGTTGATTTTCATAAAGGCATCGCAGGCGCCGAATAGCACAGCCGCCATGGCCTCTATCAGCAGGGTCTTGCCGGACCCTGTGGGACCAAGCAGCAGCAGATTGGCAATGGGCCGCATCGGTGGCCGCAATCCCGCCAGTACAGTCTGATACACTCTGCATACCTGCCTGACCGCCCGTTCCTGACCCACGATGCGCCGCAGCATGTCGCGCTCGAATTCATCGACAATCGGGCTGCGGGCGTCGGGGTCCAACTCGTGCACGGGATTGGCAAGGAGATTCATGCGGGGACCTCGGCATAAAGGGTACTACTGTTACGGAAGTTCGGCAACGGTTATTTGTCCCCCTTTAGGGATGGCGGCTCCGGGATCGAGTCGCACCAAATAATGGCGTCCAGAAAATACTTCGGCGCAAAGTGCCGGCAGGGTTTGCCGTGGTACTTGCGGGTGCAGGTGAGCGGGCGGCCGCACTTGCAGCCGTACTGAGAGATGAACCACGAGAAGTTATCGTCGACCACAAATGTCTCAGAAAAATCGGATTCACTTCTCGTCGAGCGCCCGTAACTCTGCGTGATGGTCTGCATTGCCAAGTGGAAAGCATAGTCCGGATCCAATTCCCTCCACGCCTTGATGACGGCACTGTCAGTGGCGGGGAATGGGACCTTGGCGATAATTTGAAATCTCGCGTCTTGGTCGGGAAAATCAAATCCTGTAGTGACCGCTGGGCTCACCAGCACCAAGGGGGGATCGCCCGCCTTGAACTGTTCCACCTTCGCACGCGTGTTATCCCTTGTGGGGACAATCAAGATATCGGAGTATTGCGAGTTCTTTTGTATCCTCTGCGCCAATTTGTAGCTGTGGGCGTGGATAATCCCTTTGCGGTCCAATCGACTGCCGATGATCTGGTCGATCCGCATGTCCCACTTGCGCATCTTATCTTCCGGCGTATCGAACTTCACGCTCACCGTGGGGATACGATAGACTGGCCGGCGCTCCACAGGGAAGGTGGACGGGTACTCAAAGTAATCCATCTCATCCGTGGGGATGTCGAGTTGCTCCCCATCCTTGACGGTGAGTGTGGCCGACATGATGATTACCTTCTTAATGCCGAGGAACAGGCAGCGCTCCGCATACCGGGCCGGGCGCAGCGGGTCAAACCTTACATACCGATCGCGGAAGTCGATGACCCAGTCTCCCTCGGCATCCGTTAGCGACGTTAGCCGCTTGGTTAAATCCTTCAAGTCGTGAATCTCGTGCAGCATCCCGCGCAGAAGTTTGCGGTCTGCACAAGCCGTCTCCTGCAGTTGCGTGAGTTGTATCTGCAATGCATCCAAGCGATCCTTTACGCGCTCCAATGCTTCCTTTCCCCAACTCCGCCAATCCCGCAATCCAGCAGATAGGGAGAGAAATTTGCGTCCCACTCTTCCCGCATCGACGGCATCGAATGCAAAGGCGAGAAAGGACTGCAACATGCGAACGGCGGAGTGACCCTCGTCGCAGATTAAAGTGTCGAACTTTCCTAGTCCACCCGACTGGCTATAAGCCGCTTGCGTCATGAAGAAGCTGTAATTGGTGGCGACAAGATCGTGCGACTTTGCGGCATTGACTGCGTCGAAGTAACCACAACCGGACTCCATGTACTTGCAGCGGAATCCGCCATGGCAGGCGCCGGAATCGACCGTGACCGGCCGCCCGTTATCGGTGTAGTTTTCTTCCGCAGCGAGGCGGCACATGTAGGCGTTCTGCCCCTTCACTTGCCGCAGCCCACTGACTTCGAAGTCGTCCATCAACTGCTGCTGGAGGGCCTTGGTGGAGGTGAGGTAGGCGAGTCGGCCACTGAGGAGGAACTGCTGAACCATTCCGGTCAAGGTTTTGCCGCTGCCTGTAGGGAGGGCGACAAGGACGAAGCGTTTGTTGGACGCGACAATGTCGAGTATCGCCTCGGCTTGGTATTTTCGCCACGCGTGGAACTTGGCTGGCGCTCCCAATTCACTCGGCGGGGGCAGCAGCGGTTCGGGTTGGATAAGTCTGCTCATTCGGATTGGTGGTATCCTTCTTCAATCAAGTCCACAAGTATGTCGATCTGCTCGTCTGCCTCCGCTTTGATCTGCTTGAATGCCGCCAACTTCGCGCGGCGTTCGGCATCCTCGATCAAGGCGTCCACACTCTTGCGGATTTCATCATCGCCGCTGCGACCGTAGTAATCGGCGAGGTCGGTGCGGATGGCGTAGACGGCGTAGTTCCAGCCTTCGCCGAGGGCTTTCATGCACAAGTTGACCAACAGGTCCATCTGGTTGTCGACCTTGAGCCCCAATGTGTATTCAATTTCCTCGCGATACTGATCGCGCATCACCATTTCATTCATTAGATTTCTCCTCTACAATGCATCGCCCGGATTTCACTCCGGTGCGCCATCCAGATTTTGCCGAGATGATTTTCACCTTTTCCCTTGCAGACTCCCCAGAATGTATCGCCCCACCAATTACCTTCGACTATTTCTTCATCGCCGGTACCCATGAGGAGAGGCATTATCTCATCACTAATGGCCTTCTGCCAGAGAAGATTGTTCATGACGACCCATCTGGCCCAATCCCAATCCTTGCGTACAAACTCACTGAGTCCACCCTTGGGTCCACCGAGACGCTTGGCATCTCCCGGCTCCAGGTCCACGAAGCACAGGCGTAAGTCGGGCTCCTCAAACTTCGCGGCTTGGTAGGCGTTCTCGACAGTGGGGAAGGTGACGTCGAGGAAGGTCACCTTGCATGGCCAGAAGTTCGACAACCATCTCCACTGTCCACGGAAGTGATCTATCACTCTGCACCTCCTGCAGTCAACTCCTTTTGCTCTCCTACCACTTCCCCCACAATCTCCGGCTTCTCCAAATGCGCAAACCTCTCCCGCAGCACCCGCTGCCACTTCCTCTTCCATCGGCCATCCGTCATCGCCGCGACAATGACCATGACCTTATTAACCATCAGCCGCGCCTCGCCGCGCATTCCCATCTCGACGGACTTCTGCGCCGCCGCTTCCATCTCCGCCAGGGTGGTCTCAAAGTGGTGCTGCCTCTGCTGCTCCCGCACCACCTCAATCACCGCTTCCGTCTGCAGCCACTCCGTGTCGATCGGCGCCCCCATGGTGTGCAGGTACTTCAGGTGGCGCTCCAGGGAGTGGCGCAGCAGGTCGGATGGGGTTTCGTAGTAAGGGAACTGTTTTGCCGCAATGATCTTCGACACTTCATGCTCATGCCCCTGTTGGCACTTAAACTGCAATCTGGCCGGCGGGGTGCGGGACTTTGGATTCGTCGCCGGGACGAGGAACTCTCGCGGGTTATAGGGCAGATCCCTCGGCTCCCCCGGTTTCTGCTCCGGTGGCGCCTCCTTCTGCTTTCCGCGGTGGAAGAGTTCACTGATTTTGGACATGATTGGTCGTTACGTTGTCTTGAGCCCGGCTAACTCCTCCTGCAATTCCTCCACGTGCGCCCGCAGGGTGGCGACTTCGTCCTGAGACGCTTCGAAGTCAACCTGAGACGCTTCGAAGTTGGCACGAAGAGTGGCCACTTCATCACAGGCTGGACACGTCTTGCGTAATCCACCATTAACTCGGCTGTCGTCATAGGCAATGTCTACACCATGATCGCTGCAAATCTGCACCCTACACCTCCATCCCCCCATCAGGCGTGGAAGCAGGCGGGACTTCATGCGTGTCAGGATGGCTTTTGGCGCCACCACCACATCCGCCTGCTTCTGTCTTTGGGGTAAGATATTTGTCCATTTGCTTAACTGTACACTTGTGCAGCAGGGGCGTCAAGGTCCCGTCTGCAGCCAAACCCAAATCACCAAGGCGTCAAGGGCGATCTGTCCGATGATGATGATGCCGCAAACGACGGCCAGCAGTTTCCACCACCACCAAATCGTCCCGCGCACGACATAGAGGATCGCAGCCACGTTTAGAGCAACTGCCGCCAGAAGAATTACGCAGGTTGCGGCCAGAATGGAAAACAGCATTTACTTCCCCCCACGCACCACTCTCTCCGACTTATACGGCCAACTTACCCTCCGCTTTACCCTCCAGCACCACAGTCCCACCTTTTCATCAATCTTCCTGCCCATGGGGTCCGTGTCCGGTATCTGCCCTTCGCAGAGGTCGCAGCGCACCCAATTCAGCTTGGTCTTCAACATCTCCGGCAGGTCCACCCATCGCATTGCTCCACTCTCGACGGCGATGACATACCGCGTATACTGCCGCACATGCCCCAGGAGATACCGGTTAAGCCGTATGGGCCTTCCGCCCGCTGCCGTTTGGAGCTTTGTCACTTGACCGCATCCGCAGGCGCATGGGGGAGGCTCCCACGTGCGCCGCTTGGTGAAGCGGGGCTGCGGGACATACTCCCTGCCTCCCGCCTGCGCCACCAGCATCCTGCCCTGCTTCTTCCTCAAGGAGTCCAGCGCGAGCCTGTACTCATCCGCCTGGCGCCTCGTAATAGTCAACAGGCGCTCCAGTTCCATAATCGTGCGGGCCATTTGGACGGGGTCGGTGAGGGTCGGCAGGTTGACGGCATTCAGAATCGCCGGGGGCGTGCCGCTCCACACTTCATTTGAGCTGAGCGGACCCGCCGGGCCCGGATGCCCCCACTGCATTCCCTCGAATGCCGGATCGTCGGCAATGTCCTTCCCGGGCGGGGGGAGCTGCACAACTCGCTGGTCGACGTCTTGAGCAAATCGGCGGATGCGCTCCCGGGTCTGGTCCAGCACATCGTCGGGAACTTCGTTGAAGCCATTGTCGCCTAACTGATTACGGAGCAGCCGGAGCATACGGGCCCAGCGCTGAAGAATGTCGGCCATAGATTACCAGGGCTCCTTATCAATTTGCTGCCTCAATCGGCGCTGGCAATCCCTGTGGCGGATTGCGTCGAACAGCATAACGGCGGAGTTCTGCAGGTCGGCGAGGGTGCCGTGATTGCTGATCGTATAGTCGAAGGTGAAGTCGTCGAGAGCACACTCTGAGAGGTGAGTCGATGGGATGCTGGACCAGACCCGAGGACGTTCAACCTTTACAGTGGTCCCCTCCACCGCCTTGACCCATGCGAACTCATTGGGGAAACGCATGTCGCCGATGACCGCCCATGGGGGATGGACGCGGTCAAGTTCCCGTGCAAGAGTAGTTATCCAGTAGTCGCAGTCCTTCGCACGCCGGTACTCGGTCCCCCAGAATTGCAATAGTGAGCGGTACTTCCCGAGCGGGCACAGGGGGTCGTCCATGGGCGGATCGGCGTCACGCACGACCCACTTCGGACGCTTGGGTAATGCCGCCACTTTTCCGGCATCCCATGCACGGAAAGCGCCATCCACTCCGCCCCAAGCTTCAAACCAAGCCTGAACCTCCCGCTTCACCGCATCCGCGAATCCAAACTTCCGTACTCCGGTGAACGCCCGGGCCTTCACCATGGCGTCGCAGGCGGCATCCTTTCCTTGTCTGGCACGATAGCCCAGTGCGATGAGTTTCACAGTTTGCCTCCCAACGCCACAAAGCGATCCAGAAACCACTGCTCCGCCACCTGCGGCGATACAGGGTAGATTTTCTGTGGTAGTGGCTCTACATCTCCCAACTGCCACTTGTGCTTCCACGAGCCGTCGCCGTAAAGCGCAGGCAGTAGCAGGTCGCGCTTCTCCGTAACCAGTAGGCATCCGTCGGCGTAATGCACAGCCGGATCCATCACCACAGGCACCTTGAATGCCGCCGCACATACCCGCCAGACGCGGTCCTCGGCGTTCCGTACTCCCACATACTCATCACTATACTTTAGCGGCCGTGCAATATCATTCAGGTAGGCTTCCGTGGCGTCATGCACTAACGCCTGCAGCGTGGGAACGATGAAACTAACGCGAACGGAATGCTCGCCGACACTATAAAACGACTTTACAGCTCCGGTAAATCGGCAAAGCATACTGAGGTGGTGAGCAATGTCGCGGATGTTCACATCTTCAGGCCTCGGGTCGAGCGGATAAAATCGGCTTCCCGTGTACGTGCGGATATAACTGCAGTCGTCTCCATGCATTTCCCCTCCAATTTACTCCGGTGTCAGCGTATCCAGTAAATCATCCAGCGTCACATGCAGGACCTTGGCCAACTTCATCGCCATGTTCAAACTAGGACGCCCTCGACGCCCCGACAGCAGCATGGACATGTACGACGGAGTAGCGCCCACAAGGCAGGCCAAATCGGACATATTGAGCGGTCCCATGAGGGTTTTCAGCCTCGCCTGTTTAACCGGACTGAGCGCCGACTTCATCAACGCGCGCCCGCCGAGGTACGGCTTTTTGCCTTCCACAGGTAACTCATGTGCAGCAGATTGATCCAATATAGATCGTGACATGCAGACAACTGTAACACCGAGTTACACCGGTGTCAAATAAAAAGGGCCCCTGCGGAGAGGCCCTGTGGAGGATGGGGACGAGGAGAAACAACCGGAAAACTTAGTCGGACGTGTTGAACGCCGTGGTCATGGTCGCCGTGCCTTCATTGGTGCCGCTGATACCCCACTGGGTCGCGGAGATTCCCCACACATGGAAGTGGCTGCCGATCAATCCACCCAGATGCGCACCGTCCATTTTCAGCGCAATCGTGGAGGTTCCGTTGGCGTAGAAATCCAAGGGAGCAATGCCGGAAGCGGCATGTTCGGCTTCACCCAAGAAGTAGATGGCGGATCCGCCGCTCTCGATTTCATTGTAGTTGCTGGTATTGCTCACCGTGATGGAGAAGTCAAACCAGCATCCGGGGGTAGGCGTCGCAGGCAGCGTGATCACTTCGCCGGTGGTAGCGCCGAAGTAAATCAGCGAACCGGAATTGGCGGCGCAAGTGGGCGACAGGGTGGCGGCCGCAGCGATCGTGGGCTGAGATTGAACCAGGGAAGTGAGTGTATTCCCCGCGGTGGGGACGATATTAAACAGGGCTAAATAGGTTGCAGCGCCGGACGTGGTGGCGCTCATCACGCGGCCGAGAACCTGGGAACCGTCGCCGGGGAGTGTAGCGCCGTCATCATGGCAATCGCCGGCTGTAGAGGTCGACACGGTAACGAAATCATTCTGGGTGACGGTGCCGTCGAATACGCAGGAGGCGACACCGGTCGTCAACAGAGTAGCGCTGCCGGTGGTGCCGGCTCCGGACACAACCACGCCGACAATCACGCCGTTTTTATTGTCCGTGGTGGCGGCAATTAGCGCCGTATTCACGCCGGTCAGCTTGGTCAGCGTGGCCAAGGTGGTGCCGGTGGTAGTGGCATTGATGACTACAGGAAGTGAAACCAGGGGGGCCGTGCTGGGGTGGAACGCTGGGCTAACCTGGGCAGATGCAAACGGTACGGCCAAGGTCAACAGGAACAGGCTGATAATCGCCGAGCAAATCTTTTTCATGATCGTCTCTCCTTCAAAATGTGCGGGGCGTCCAGTCCTGCGCGTCCCCAGTCTCATCAGTTAGGATTATAACCGATGGTCATGCCTAAATGCAATAGGTTCGAATTAGATAATACCTGGTTTATTTCAATGAGGTTGTAGTTGTAGTAATGGGCGATGCGTGGTAAAATTTCCTTGATGTATCTGAGTTTGTTGGGAGCGAAGAGTTGGCGTCTAAACTTGGTCACAAAAACGATGTGGAAGAGAAGCCGGTGGACGCAATGTGCGTTAGTACCGTAATCCGCATTCCCGATTCTTTTTTCCCCATACTTGACTCTCTGCTGGTGCGGATTCGGGAGCGCACCCTTCCCAAAATGTTGGAGCATCGTGACTTGTCCTCCTCCAAGTATTATAGCGAAATCCCTTGTGTTTTGTCAAAGAGTTTAATCCGTAAGTATCAGAAAAATAAAACACTTAAACAGGTTAAGCACATCGTTTTACCGATTTGTGGGGATAAGGGTCGGCAAATCAAGTTGGCGGACGGAGGAATTCGAGTTCCTGTTCTTGGTAAGGCAATCATCCCGATGCAGTTTCCTAAGCCTATTTTAGGGCATGTTCTCAATATGGAGTTTTTTAAGCGGAAAGACAAGTGGTTGGCTTCCGTGCAATATAACACTCTAAAACAACCGCCTATTGAGGTCAATGGGTGCGTAGGGGTGGATAGGAACTCAGTCGGGCATGTCGCCACTTTGAGTGACCCACAAAACGGAAAAGTTCATCACTTCGGATATAACCCCGCTGGAGCTAAAAAGGCTTTTCGCCAGCGGCGAGCAAACTTGCAAAGTTTTGGTGCCGGAGGTCGGCGTATTCGGCACGCATTTCGGGTTAAACAATCACGCCGTACCAAGTACGAGAATCACCTTGTGTCTAAGCAAATTGTTTCCTACGCCAAAAAACACTGTCGGGCAATCGCTGTAGAAAATCTTGAGACCATCGGCAAGGGCAAGGCGAAACGCTATGTCCAAAAGAGCCAGTGGGCATTCTACCAGCTATTGTTGTACATCACGTACAAAGCCGCTTTGCTTGGTGTGCCTGTAGTTAGTGTGGAGGCTTCCTACTCATCACAGGAATGCTCCCGTTGCGGGAAGAGAAACAAGCCAAACGGGAAGTCTTACGTTTGTGCTCACTGCAAGCACAAGGACCATAGAGACGCTAACGCAGGGTTTGTGGTCGCCAGCCGTGGTAACAAACTCTTATCTATGGGAATCGTCAAGGACTCAGAGAGCCTTGGCGGGGCTATATTGGTGACGCCCATTCTGGAGGCTGCGTAATTTATGTCTGGCGGACAAAATTACAAAGCTAATAGGAATCCCGCCATTTATGGCGGGAGCATCAAACTTAGGGTGAGTCGGTGCGGGCATCACTTCCCCGCGATCACGCTCAGAAGTCCCTTATTTACCTTCAGCCCGTCGACAGGGTAGTCGATAAATCCAAGCTTTCTAAACTTGTTCAGGAAGTAGCTGACGCGCGACCGGGTGGTGCCGACCATTTGCGCCAAATGCTCCTGATTGATTACAGGATGGACCGTTGCGGTATCGCTGTCCTTGCCAAAATGCGCTTGCAGTAGGAGAATCCGCGCCAGGCGCTTCTCCGCCGAGCTGAGTAGCTGGTCGATCATATCCTCTTCAAATCGAAGATTGCGGGCGAGCAGATGAGTGGTGAACAATTCGTAAATCCCCGGCTCCTCGCGGAGCAGGCGCCCCATCAGCGATTTCTCGATCCGGTAAAGGGTGCAGTCGCTTATCGTAACGGCGGTGGAGACGCGCAAGGGCTGATGGGCCAAGCAGCTCTCACCGAAGAACTCGTTGTCGTACAGCATACGGATGACCGCTTCCTTACCCTGCTGGGAGGTCGCCCCCAGCTTCACTCTGCCACGGTGAAGATACCATACGGAGTCGGCGGTGTCTCCCTGCACGAAGATAGTACGCCCTGCAGGGTATTCGAGAATGCACCTCCCATGGGATATTTTTTCGATGAATGCCGCGAGCGGATCGGCAAGGGGAAGTCCAGTGTCTGCGTCATCTAGCATTACGCCTCCATAGAATTTAAGCCTCGGGGACTGTCGCCTTCAGGCGACAGCGGAAGAGGCTTTCGGCAGCGTTCGCGGCATAACGTAGAGGTTGTCGACTCATGCGTGCCGCGAGAAGCCGTCTGCTTTAGCTGACGGAGTGATCACGGGTTGCAGCAGTTGTGAGTAACGTCTACGCTTTTGGCAGCTCCTGCATAGTGCTTGTCCTGACCACAGACTCAGTTGCCGTCTGACCAAGGTCAGGCTTCGGTGATGACGCTGGATCCGCCCGTGAAGACAAGGCGCCAAGCAATGCTCCGGCAAAGCCCATGAGCAGATTGGCGAACGTGGTCTTCATGGATGCACTCACGGAATCCGGATAGTGCATGAGTCCGATGTTGATTCCGATCAGCAAGAGGGTGAAAAGCGCCAAAAGCCAGATGCTGCCGCCGGCGGAAGTGAGACTTGAAAAGAAGTTATCGAGTCGATTCATAGCCACCGGTTATCGCCGCGGAAGATGTAGACACAGGCAAGGATGATCAGCACGAAGCCGAATACTCCAATACCCCCACCATACCCGTAGTTATGATAGCCCCAGTTTCCCCCGAACCCACCAAACAGAAGTAACAAAAGTAGCAAAATTACAAGCATCTGTGTCCTCCACTCGCCGAATTTTACGCCTACACCTTATGTTTGTCAAGCCGA
>Ga0182016_10005221_pt1 | contig 14066 bp, 13 predicted proteins | sample 712S2MmetaG_FD_120491 | JGI IMG/M metagenome (GOLD analysis project Ga0182016, IMG submission 120491) | Permafrost microbial communities from Stordalen Mire, Sweden - 712S2M metaG | ecosystem: Environmental > Terrestrial > Soil > Wetlands > Permafrost | place: Sweden: Stordalen | collected...
CGCGGCGGGGTCGGTGCTGGCCACGACCTTGGGGATGTTCCCGGTAACATGGAGTCCCATGTCCTCTAACTGGACGACGGCGGCTGGGCCAAGGGTCCCTTGCAGATCGGGGACGACCGGCTCTGTGAGGGCCAGTGCGGCCTGGGACGTAGGCAAGGGGGTGGGTAGCGTTCCAGCCAGGTCAGCGGACATGGTTTCTTCGAACATTTCTGCTGGAAGCGTCCCGCCGTACACAGGAGAAACTCCGTCGACGTCACTTAGTGGGTGACTTGGGCCAAGGGGATTTCCCATCCACACCGAGGTGGCTAAGGTAGAACTAAAGCCGTCGAACCAGGCCGCCCCGTAATTTTGGGTGGTTCCGGTTTTTCCGGCAATATCGTATCCGGGCACTTTGGCGGCGGTTCCTGTTCCGAAGGTCACCACGCCCTCAAGTAGGGTGGTTACAGATTGGGCCACCGACGCCGGGACTCGTTGGGTGCACCTTGGGGGGGTGGGCACGGTGACGTGATCTCCGAAGGACACGGAGGTGATGGTGCGGGGCACACAGTAAAGACCTGAGGCGGCTAGCGTGGCGTACGCGGCGGCCATCTGCAGGGGAGAAAAGGACCAAGCACCCAGGGTCAGCGAGCCCGATGTCTTGGTTACTGCATCTGGCCCACTGAGCGGCAGGGTGTCGAGGCCAAGCGCACGGGCCACTTTGGCTATGGGTATGGTCCCCACCATCTGTTCTAATTGAACAAATGCAGTGTTGACTGAGTAGGCGGTGGCCTCTGCTAAGTCTATGTTAGCAAAACTGTACGGGTCGGCGTTGGAGTAGTAGCCAGAGGGGGGGTTGTCGAGGGTTGTTGAGTGGTAGGTGGGGCCCCCGGGCAAGATGGTGGTGAGGGGGATGTGGTGTTCCAGTGCGGCTATTAGGGTGAATATCTTGAATGTAGATCCCACCGGGGCCGAGGAGGTGGCATAGTTTACCTCACTTTGATTTTCGGAAGTATTTAGGCCGTAATCGCGGTTCTGGGCCATGGCCAACACGTCCCCAGTCCCCGGCTGGATTGACACTACGTCGTTGGCTACTGGATCTTTAATGGAGATCTTGGAAACGGCTGCGGCCTGGGCATTGGCTTGGTCTGTTGGTAGAAGGGTGGAGTGTATGCTAAGTCCGCCCTCATAGAGTTGGGTGAGGCGTTCGGATTCGCTGGAGCCAAGTAGGTTGGAGTGGAGCAGTTGGTACCACACCAGCGAGCAGAAGTAGGGGGCAAGAGACGACGCACACCCACTGGCGGGAGGGCTTGATGGATGCAAGGACAACGGCAGAGAGTTCACTAAGATGGCTGTAGCGGGAGATATCTTTTTGGTGGAAAGGAGGCTGTCTACAACCCTGGTGCGGGCTTCTTTAGCGGAGTCTGGGTTGCTCAGGGGGTTGAAGTACGTGGGGTTGCGGAGTATTCCCACCAGGGTCGCTGCCTGACTTAGGTCAAGGCTTTTGGCGGGGATAGAGTAGTAGGTCTGGGCGGCGGCCTGGATGCCATAGGCCCCATTTCCAAAATAAACGGTGTTGAGGTATCCGTCTAAGATGGCGTCTTTAGAGAAGTGGTGGGTTATGGCCTCGGCGTAGAGGACTTCTTTTAGTTTTCGTGAAAGCGTCTCAGGGGGTGGGGTATTGGTGGACAATTCGATTAGGTTTTTTACGTACTGTTGGGTTATGGTGGAGGCTCCTTGGACTGGGAGCCCTCTGAGATCGTTCAAGGTGGCGCGGGCAATAGAGCGAGCGTCTATGCCGTCGTTGGTATAAAAGGTGCGATCTTCGTCGGCGATGAGGGCCTCTGTTACCCACGGGGATATTTGGGAGAGTTTTACGGGCCGGCGGTCGGCGTAGGTAAAGGTAGCGAGGGTTGACCCCGTGGCCGATAGCAGGCGCGACGGTGCAGGGGCGCGGGGTACGTCGAGGGGAGGTAGGCTGATAAAGTGGCTGTATACGTTGGCGGCTCCGGTAACAAGGTCGTCGTCTACGGAGGGGCTAAGGACGATGGAGGCGGTGACCACTACTGGTACCACCAAGGCTAGGGCGAGGGTTTGTGGCCAGGTGAGATAGGGGGCGCGCACTTCTCATATCGTACTGGCGGGCGCGGAGGCGCCACTCGTTGGGGGTGCGGTGCTCAGGGCGCATACTCTTTTTTCGACACTAGGGTGAGTGCTGGTATTTGTGTAAATGAACTGGTAAATAAGGCTCTTGGGGTGGCCGGGAGATCCCCTCCTTCTGAATTCCCTGACTAGTGCTGGCCCAAGGCCAAGGAGTGCGGCGGAGGCGTCTGCGCGCAGTTCTAGCTCCCTGGATGCGGCCGAACTGGCCAAAAATCCAAGGCCGTAGGCCATGGTTGCCGCGGCGAGAGTTAATACCAGATGTGAGGCACGAGGCCACGTCGGGGCTACGGCCATGGTTGCCGCGACTTCATATATCGAGGCCGTGACGAGAAGGACCGGCCAGGTCCCTCTCGTGAGGGTTGTTATGTAGCGCGCGGCGGGGGACACCTCTTGGCGATGGGCGATTTCGTGTACTACCACCGCGGTGGCGGCTGCGGGGTCGCTTTTTAGGGTCCGGAGCCACTGCTCGGTCACTATCAGAAAATCTACCGAGGAGTCGTAGGCTACCTCATCGTGGTGACTTATGAGAGCTCCTCGGGGGACACGCAGGCCTTCTTCGTCTCGTAATTTTTGCAAGAGAGCCAGCGCTTCGGGGCACCTTGAGCCTCGTGCATGGAGTAGTCGGCGGTTGCGGAGGCGGAGGTAATTTAGGGCCGCAAGGCTCAAGGAGGTGGCCGCCGTGACTGCTGTGCACAGGACTGACTGGAAGAACAGGGTAGCGGCGCAGAATGCTACAAAGGGCAGAACGGTTGCTATACGTAACGCTTTGGTACTGAGCAGGGGCCTATTCACTGCTATCATTGTATGTTTTGGGGCAAAGAGTACATTCTGGGTTTGCATCACACGAGATAACTCCCACGGTAAAGCATATGCGAACCCCTACCACCTTGACCCGTGTCCTTGCAGTTACGTCGTTGTGCCTATTAGGTAGTGTTGGTATGGCGGCGGACGCAGGCGCCCAGAGCGTGGCGAACCCGTCGGTAAACATAGCACCCAGCCCCAATTTCTTTGACAGCGGAAACTGCTATGGGTCGCCGGGCAGTTACGCCTGTGCAAACCCGTGTGTGAGCGGGTCTCTTTCTTGGCCAACGGACGCGAGTTCCCCGGGGTGTGACACATATGTCTTAGGGGCCATCAACGCGGCCCGGGGTGCTCTTGGAGAGAGCGCTTTGGTACTGCCATCTAATTGGTTCTCCTTGAGCGCTCAGGAGCAGTTGTTTGTCATAATCGACATGGAACGCGTCGGTGACGGGGCCACTCCCATACTCGGGATCAATACTGCGCTATCTACCCAGGCGATGATCGGCGCGCAGGGCAGCAATGACCCCACCCCGGCGCCGGGATTTTTAACGGAGAACGGCGCCGGTGGGGGGAGTTGGGGTTCGGTGTGGGCGCAGGGATACAGCCCTCTGGTGGCTGACTACTTGTGGATGTATGAGGACGGCTGGTCCGGGGCAACTACCTCTAACATATCGTGCACCTCGGCTACTTCCGAGGGGTGCTGGGGACATCGCGACATAATCCTAGGGGTGGGGGTTGGTATGAACTTTGGGGTTGGTACCACCTGCACTACTTGTGAGATTGGGGTTGGTTACGCACCATCTGGACCCACGGGGTCTTGGACGGCTCTTATAGAGGTCGCGCGAGGAACCCTCCCGCCCATGACATTCACATGGGCGCAAGAAGCACCCTACTTCTCTTCTTCTGTCACCAGTCCGAGTACCATCCCCGTTACCACCATTCCCGTTACCACCATTCCCGTTACCACCACTACCCAGGCCGCCCCTGTAGCCGGCCTACAGGCCTATGCCGCCGGTATAGGAATTAACACCGCGAGGGTTCACTGGAGTCTTTCCAGTGGGGTAAGCCCACACATTGTGCTCATGGTCTATAAAGGGACGTCGTGTGTAACCCGGGCCCACTCTGTAAGTGTTACCTGGTCTGGGCCGGGGGTGTCTTCAGGAAACCTTACCAGCACCGGGACGCGATTCTATACACCAGTCTTTAAATACAGCGCCGTGGTGAGCGTCTCTACACCAACGGGATCTCTTAGCAGCGGCTGTATACAACTGGGCCAAGGGTAACTCGCTGTAGTGAGTGCGTGTTAGGAAGATGGACTCACCTGTAGAGTGGTGGGCGGCAAAGCACTCTTATTCTTAGACATCGATGGTGTACTCAACGGGGATAGTCGACGCTTCAGCGAGCGCCACCAGGTCCACGTCAGTGCAGAAGAGTTACACAGCAGCGAGTCTCCGTTTTCTAAAAATTTTACAGAAGAGGGCCTTACTTTTGATGTCAACTTAGATCCTCGGATGAGAGCATGGATGGATCAGCTGTCCCAGGTCTTTGAGTTGGTGTGGGCGAGCACGTGGGAGCACTTGGCTAATACTTACATATCTCCACTACTTGGCCTCGGTGAGCTCGGGGTCGTAGAGCACTCCAAGTTCCCCCCAACCCCAGATGAGGTGGCCAAGCACGATGTGGCGCTTTGGAAGTGGCGCGCTATTGTTCCCTACGCCGGGGGGCGGCCCTTTTGTTTCGTGGACGACCAGGCGGGGCTCTTGAGACAGAGGCTCCGCTCTGGCAAACTCTTCGATGGTCCGAGTGTGCCGCTAGTGCTTTCTCCGCGACACGGCCTGACCGGGACCGACCTGGCACATTTGCTGGATTTTGGTACCACGCACCTACTGGGTGGCGGGGCACGGTAGGATAAATGCACACACGAACAGAGGGCTCGGGGGTCAGCGCTAAGGGCCTTACCAAGATATACGGCGGTAAGGCGGCCGTTAATGATCTGAGCTTTGAGGTAACCCCGTCCATGGTGACGGGGTTTCTCGGACCCAACGGGGCCGGGAAATCCACGACGATGCGCTTGATTATGGGCCTGGACCGGCCGAGCGGCGGCAGCGTGCTCGTTGGTGGGCGGGCCCACCAAGATTTGAAGTGGCCTCTGCGTGAGATTGGGGGCCTTTTAGAATCCGAGGCACTCGTCAGCGGTCGCAGCGCCAGGGCCCACCTTCTTGCGTTGGCGCGCTCTAATGCCATTTCCAAGAAGAGGGTAGCGGAGGTTCTCGAGTTAGTGGGGCTGGCCTCGGTAGCCAAGAAGCGGGCGGGGTCTTTCTCTCTCGGGATGCGCCAAAGGCTGGGGCTTGCTACGGCCTTGCTTGGAGACCCCGGGGTGTTGATCTTAGACGAGCCATTCAACGGACTGGACCCCGAGGGGATATTTTGGATGCGCACCCTGCTGAGGGGCCTGGCCAAGGAGGGGCGTACGGTACTGGTGAGTTCTCATCTTATGAGCGAGGTCTCCTTGGTCGCTGATAACTTGGTGGTTATCGGACAGGGCCGACTGCTCGCATCCAACAGCGTTTCTGGGTTTCTGGCCGAACACGGAAGGTCCACTCTGGTAGTGCGCTCAGACGACCAAGAGAAACTGAGTAGGGAGTTGCGGCGACGCGGCGCTGTCGTAGAGGAGTTGGGAGATGAGTTAGTGGTACACCACAGTGACGGAGCGGTAGTGGGGGCATCGGCTCTTGGCGTTGGGGTGGTGCTTAGTGAGTTGTCGGTGCGTAGCGACTCCTTGGAGGACATCTTTATGGAACTCACGAGCGGAAGCGCTGAATATCAAGGGGTACACAAGTGAGCGCGTGGTGGTCTCAGGTTAGGGCGGAGTGGGTCAAAGCCTACAGTTTACGTACGACTTGGGTGTGTTTAGGGCTGGTGATACTAATCAGCATAGGACTTGGGGCTTTGATATCGTGGGTTAGTGCTTCGTCATGGGGAGTCGGGTCTACTGCTGACCGGCTGCAGTACGACCCCGTGCGCACCGCGCAGGCTGGGGTTTTAGTGGCCCAGTTTGTTGTGGGGGTTCTCGGAGTGCTGCTAGTTAGTACGGAGTACTCCAGTAAACTGATCACGGTTAGTCTGTCGGCATTGTCGCGGAGGCGGACTATAGTTCTCGCAAAATTATTTGTTACGGCGTCTTTGGTGGTGGTGGTGGGTGAGGTGGTGGCCTTTAGTTCATATTTCGTAAGCCGAGCCGTGTTGCTTGGTTACGGAGGAAAGGTTGTGGCCCACGATAGCGCGGCTCTTCAGATGCACAGCGTCTTCATCCCAGTACTGGCTCTCTCCCAGGGCGGAGTTCTGCGTGCTACGGCTATGGCTGGGGTATACTTGGCGATGCTTAGCATGATCGGGGTCGCACTGGGCTTCTTATTGAGATCTGGGGCAGCGGCTATTTCGGTGTTCGTTGGGGCCTTACTACTCCTGCCTATCATCGTTCAGTTACTCCCCAGCGGTCTCGGTGGGGACATCAACCCATTCTTGCCGACTAATTTAGGTAGTGCAATGATGGTAGACGTGCTTAGCCATAATGCCTACGGGGGAAACTTCCTGTCTTGGGATAGTGCGCTCGGATGGCTCGGTCTATATGTGGTCGTGGTCGTGGTCGCTGGTATATGGCGCCTGGTGCGCAGCGACGTCGGGCGTTAAGGTTCTTGTTAAAGTGTGACACCGGACCCCCAAAGGGGGTCCGGCATCTGTTTCTGGTGCGCGCTATGGACACTTGCGTGCCACGGGAAGTCGCCACCAGCGGCCAGGAAACCTGGGCCAAGGTCCAAAAGGATCCTTTGTGGCTTTACGCCAGCATGAGACACCGTTGGCGTAGGCTTGGTGGATGCAAGGTTTCAAAGGCCAGTAAGGTCGGTGCCGCACCCCTCACACTCTTTTACCACGGGAGCTGCAGAGAGGTGGCACTTGGGGCATGAACGCTTTGGTAGCACACGTTTGGCGGCTGCCTTGGCGGCAGCCGCCTTGGCCACTACTTCTGGTGCCCGCTCACGAGTGCCCGTCATGGCAGCAAGTATCTGCTTTTCTTGATCTTCTCGAGTGGTGTCCGCGTAGAACTTAGCCCACGCCGCGATTGTTGCAAGGCGGCGTGTTATCGTCTCGGGGGAGAGTCCATTTTCTTTCTCCCATGACGCTCGCAGCGCCTCGGTGCCGTCACACGTATAGGTGTCAAGCCACTCTATATCGCTTAGAATGTCGTTCAGGCGATCCACTCGTGCGCTGGAGTTTAGGCCAACAAATTCCGCGCCCAAGGGGGACAGGACCCACTCGTGCACTGGCCCCACGCCGGCTTCGGTGACCAACCCCAGTGCTTGTGCGGCACTGGGATAGTAGGCCCCTTGTCGTCCAGATAGTCCTATCGCCTCGGCGATAAAGCCAGTTGTGGAACACCCATCAGCGATGGCATCTACCACCGCGGATATTACGGAAAGAGAGTTTGCTTGGGGAATAAGAGACTCTTGGGCAGTGGCGTCGGGGTCAATAAAAATCTGTGTCATTTTTCATGCTCCTGTTTGTTGGCACTTGGTGTCGCGTCAGATTCGCTACCTCCACAGTAAACGCGGGGGCGTTACTCACCAGTCTTGCGGACGTGTGGCAAACGTGTGGCTTTTGGTACCAACCACACGGCTCATGTGTGGTTGGTGTCACCCTGGGTGTATTACTCAACCAGCAGTGTGCAAGATCTCAAGTGCGGGGGCCTGAGTCCGCGAGTCCGTCCACCAATGAGTTTAGGGCGGAGACCAGATCGCGGGTACGCCCATCTTTCGTAAGATCGGAGTACTCATCCAAAACAATTATGCCGCCTTTGACAAAGGCTTCAATAGAGGCTCTCGAAATAAGCAAGGCCTTTAATTGATCTGTTGTCATTGGAAGTATTTTAACGGCTGGTGAGGCGTCACTTATAGACTCCGCGGAGCCAAAACCTAGGTGGCTTACCATCCCCAAATCAAGCGTTGGGGCTACAAATAGTGTGACTACCTTTTCTCCATGCTCTTTTACGAAGTCGCGCGAATGCCTAAGCACGGGCTCCAGTTCCTGTCTGATCTGGTTTCCGGCCTCGGCGCCGGTAACCTCTATTAGGATGTAGTTCCCGTCCTCACAAAGACACCAACCGTCCGCCCCCTCTCCCGGGGCGTGGCGGATTGACTCAAAGGAGTGGTTTACCTTGGTGCGCAAACCGCTGAGTGGGTTGTAATTGGCACCCAAGGTAGCCGAGGCCATGACCGAGTATACAACGGCTGCCTCAAACGCCCCGGCCTGGTGCCGGCCTCGGTAATTATCCCAATCGAGTTGCTGGGCTAAGCGGGTTCGGCCCTCCGCTGTTTTGTCATTGGCAAGTTTTTCCCTGAAGCGCTCGATGCGGTTCTTAGTTCGATCTTTAAAAGGAGTCTCCGTAGAAGATCGCAGGTGGCGAATAGCTTCGTCGTAACTAAGGTCTTTTTCTGGTAGTGAGGCTACCGCCTCTGCGCCAAAGTCAGTAAGCGATATTCTCTTACCTGCTTTCTCGGAGCCTGGGAGCATGTCGATAAGGCCAACGTCTCCCAAATATTTAAGCGCCGTACAAATTAAATCAAAGTTGCTGTCTAAGCCTATGGAGGTGATAGAATCCCACGTTAGTTTGATTACATTATCGCGGTCTCTCGCCAGTACGGACTCTGCGATACGTTCCGTGTAGGCCTCAATCGAACTCTCACGAGATCTCGGCACAAGATCCGACCGTAGTTCAAGAACACGGTTTCCAACATCGGCTTTGTTGGTAGGGTCACTTCTCATAAGAACATCCACAGAGTCCTCAACAACTTTGCGATAATGGCCGCCTCTGTCAAGGAGGCGCTCCCATGCGGTTGAGGAGATTGCGGTATGGCCCTTTTCTGTATGTTCTTTTAGTTGCGCGGCCTCCTTCTTCCAGTTCCTGCTGTGTTTACGCTTGGAGGCCATAAAGTAACTAAGCTGATCTACGCGAACCGTATCTATTCCTTCGGACACACACGCACTAAGAAATCTCAAAATCTCAATATTGTACCGGACCGGCAGGGTCTCGCTAAAGGGGACCTGGAGAAGTAGCCACGTTAGCATGCCGTCGGGATCTGGATCGCTAAGTAGTGCCTCGCCGGCGGGGTACACACAATACCAGTTGGTCCTCGATCCCGAGCGCTGCCTGCTTAGTATTCCGAGCCGCTCGGCCAGCAGCATAGTCTTGTTGATAACACGGCCGTCCACCGGCGGGGTCATCAACGCGCCCAGGGCTGCTTGGTATTCTCGGGTAGTTGGATACGCAGCGACGTCCATGGATGCTGCATTATCACAAATAATAGATATCCGCTTGAAGGCGGCCTTTATGTCCCGGGTAGTGGTATTAGCCCAAATATATCTTGGTATCTCAAAACCGCTGTCCGCGTCGTGAGCGATATCTGGCATGTTTACAGTATGTCACACCAGCACCCCCGAGGCACACGCTGTTGGGCTAACTTTTGGCTTTTGTAGTTAATTTTTGCAAGCTTTTTAGGGATTTGGGGTCCCTGGTCTCGGTTGGGGAGTAGCTTATGCCAAGAACCTCCTCTACCTTAATTCTACTGGCTGAACTCGCACCTACTGATCTCTGCGCGGAGACCGCATAAAGAGTCAGGCTCTTTCCAAAAATAAGGCGGGTCAACTCCGTGTTAGAGTTGGAGAAAAGTACCCGCACCCCCCTGGAGACCAGGCCATCTATAACCCCTCGCAATGCCCATTGGTCCAATTCCTTGAAGTCGTCCTTTGCGTACTTAGAGAAACTGGCCGTAACGCTCAAGGGTATGTACGGGGGGTCTAAGTAGACCACGTCGCCAGCCACCGCATCACTGACTGCGGCAGTGTAGTTGCCGGATCTAAGTTCTGCGTGTCTCAGCCACGCCGAGCATGCCCGCAAAACAGAACCACTATATATGGACGATTTCGCAACTTGTCCGTACGGAACATTAAACTTACCATCTCCACGGACGCGGTGCAGTCCATTGAAACTTAACTTGTTAAGAAAGATGGTTCGGGCGGCTTGCTTAATTGGATCTTCGGGAACCCTGTCGCGTGCTTTGTAGTACGCAGCCTTTGAGGTGTCCTTTTCCAACTTGGCCAGCAATTTTATCAACTCGTCCACGTCATTTTGTATAACACGATAGGTGTTTATAAGGTCACCGTTTACATCGTTCAAGACGAGCGGGCGACCCGTCTTTCGTTTTGTCGCCACCAAATCAGCACTCGCTGGATCGGAGGCCAGCGCAAAAGAGACAGCCCCGCCTCCGACGAACGGTTCAAAAAACCGGTTTTTTGATAGATCAAAATCCTTGGGAAATGCCGGCAAGAGCACCGGCACCAGTTGCCGCTTTCCTCCGGCCCAGCGTAAAAAGGGTTCGGGACTGGTCATTTGCAGTACTGTCCCCTCGCGAGCACGGCGTGCACACTGGCGTCGTTATTGGGGCACTTCGATCCTGAATGCCCTTGACCAGGGCCCAGGTGGCAACCATGTACCGTGCCACACTACAAAAACGTTGGTGCCCACACCCGCCTCACGGACACTCCTCGAAGAAGGGGAAGTGTGTGGACCTTGTAGCAGGCGGCGGCGGGCCTCGGTCACGAGGGGCCTGGGTGCGGCCACGGGGGATCAGGTGTCGGTGTCTCTGATAGATGTAATCGGGCTCTCCCTGTCGTCCACGGCCACTGGGTCCAGCACAAGTGAAAAGAGGACAGGTTGGCCGAGTACCGCTTTGGGGTGCGGTCGGCGGCGCCACAGCCGGGGTGAGGTCGTAGCGCGGGGCCAAAGAGCATGGAATCGGCATCGTCCCTGGTCACGGCCTGCTAGCAGGGGCGGGCTATGGCAAGGGCAACCTGGTCCGGCGAAGGTGCCGCACGGCCCGACATTGGCTCGTAGTTCCCCACGTGGGCAATTACGACTCAACTCTTAGTGCACCGGCGAGGGCCTCTCTGTACAATAGGTGGCCAAAGGAGATAAATTTATGAGTAATAATCGGACGTCTAAGAAAGCGTTACTGCGATCAACGTTTCTATGGACAGCCCTCGTCTGGGCGTTGGGACCGTTTGTCGTAAGCGTCTACTGGCTTATACTGACGTTGATACTCCCAGGCTTTGGGGGTCTTCACCAGAGTTTCTGGTTGGGCATTCACGCGGAAACGTACACGGGCGGCCCCGTTTTCTGGTTCTGGGTATTTGGGTGCTCAGTAATTAGTTTTGCCATCGTCCAGACAGTGTATATGTCGGCGGCGAGTTACGGGAGCGGTTACGGGTCACCTGAGTCCGGGTCCAAAGGCGCTGGTCGTGTTGTTAGCAGTTTCGCCACCGCACTCCTGGTGTTCTTTGGTGGGTTCATGGCCATTCACTTGGCCTGGCAGGGCCCAAAGAACGTGGCGCGCTACTACGACCAAGCAGCTGCGGTCTATACGCCTTCTCTCTCGAATACTCCCGGGTCTTTAGAATTTTTGGTCCAGGGAGCGAAGAGGGGCACGAATGGTTGCGCCCTGGTGGCGAGTAGCGACGTGGCGAGTTGCATCAAGAAAGGTACTCTCCCTGAGGCTGGATTTGATCCGCGGGTATCTTCGGCGGCCGGGGCTGAGATTGTTATGCAAAGGACTAGCGGCAGTCGCCAGAATGTCAACTTACTCAGCAGCTCTCTTACCTACTTGAACGGTGATGGAAAAGATGGCGTTTGGTCTGGTATCCGTGATGGCTTTGGGGCGTTCCAACCAACCGAGGGGGTTGTTGAGTGGAATGGTGTAAGTCTTCCGACTGAGTGCACCTTCGGGGGAAAAAACGATAAATTCAACAAGGCGATTCGTGGAGTCAAGTCCGACTCGCTGGTGAACTACATAACCAACAAGTACCCCAACGTGTACTGGCAACAAAGTGACGTGTGGGGGTACTGTAATGGGAGCAGGCCGACCTTGGTTATCCCGGTAGAGGAACAAACACACTATCTTTCTCAGGTGGTCAGCGTTCCAGCGGGTGTAGAGATCGTCACCGGGTCTGCGTCCGGTAACCCGAATGTGGTGTACAAGCAAGACGTGGCTAATCTTCCTGGCCCGGTCATTGCCAAATCCATGTATAATGTTCAAGAACAAGAAGTGAACTGGATGGCCGGCCGTGCGAAGGAGAATCGTTCACAGTTCGGGTTCGAGCCGACCAGTTCAAAAGCCCAGGCCGGAAATAACGGAGACTACCTGCTACGCAGTGCAGCCAACGGGCATACCTACTGGGTGACTCCCCTTACTCTGGTAAGTTCTCAGAGTGAGTTGTTCGTGGCCTTTGGCATAGAGCGTGCGGACACGGTCACTGCTGGTAAATTGAACACATTCCAGTTGTACGCGCTGGCTGGTGGTGACCCGAGAACCGTGAACATCGACCAATTAGAGGCGATTGCGCGTGATTTCATGGTCAATAACGCAGGTGGGTTTATTCCTTCTGGCGGTAGGCTCATTGAGTTCACCCCGGCAACTGGGGATACGTGGAGAGCGTTTGGGGAGATCAACGGACGTGTGATCTATCGCCTGGACATATCGGCTTCTGGTGACGTGGCGCCACGCTTGGTGTCACTTGATCCCAGTAGCGGTGACGTGGTCCCTAACCCGACTACCACTAACGCTGGTACCACGGCCCCGAGTGCCGGTGCTGGGGCCTCCGGCAGGGCCGGGATCCCGGCGACTTGTGGTAAGCCGATAGCGACGTTGTCTCAAGCGCAGATCGTGGCGTGTCTGCAGTACTTCGCAGGACACGTCAATGCTTCGTAGGATTTAACGACCCCAGCGTGACTCGTGGGGGGAACTGGAATGGGTGTCCGGGTGAAGTAGTGCCCGGCGCTCTCTCCAGCGCGTAGTGGCAATGACCGCACTGGCGTAGGCTACGCTCAGGCAGATACCTGCTGCGAGGGTGGAGGTGGCGAAGGTGGCAACGGCTCCTATAAGGGCGGCTACAGTAATCGAGGCTAACAGGGCAAACCGCGGGCTCGTTAGGCTCAATTTCTTGGCAAAGGGCTCAGCATGAAGAGATCCGGTTAGTTGCTCCCAGATTTTATTCTCGTGGTCACTTAGTGGCATATCTCTCCTATTGTCTCTTGTAGGTCATAGTCGTTGCCGAGGCGGTCTTGGCAAGTACGTCACGTATGCGTAGCAAATCCTTGGGACGGATCACTCCGAGGTTTTGGTGTGGGCAGGAGAGTGGTGGTTGTCTGGGCAAGGCGAGCAGTTCGGGGCGGACTCGGATGCTATCAGAGCGCTGCTCGGACCTGGATACTACACAGTTGGTCTCTTCTATCTCTTTTCATGAGTTGGCCATGATAATAGTGTATCACTCCCGCGCAGCGGTGCATAATAACTGAAATGGCGGTTTTGGCGGGGGAGGTTGTGTCGGTGCATGGGGGCCATGACAGTAATGGGTATGAGTACCACGTCCCCTAAAGGCCGCAATAAGCGATGTTCAGATCAAATCTGGGTCGGTGGGGTTCCGACTAAAAGTGGAGAATTGGTGTGGGCCTTGCGAGAGGGCCGGGTGGTTCGGGTTCGTAGCCGCCATCAATTGGGGGCGTACCCAGAAAACGTGGTGGTCTCCAGGGGGCAGGTGCCCGGGGTCGAATGGTTCACTAACACTGGAGAACTGGCGAATGGGGCCTGGCGTGGTCCGACGTCGCGGAGCCTCGGGCGCGCTGGTACGAGTCGGCGGCGAGGGCGGGCTATGGCCAGGGCAACGGGTGCTGCGTATGTGGAAGTTGGGACTCGGGTGCGCGTTGGGTCCTCGCCTCTTCACTCTACTATTGAGGCCCGGACCCAAGAGGTGGTTCAGGATATAGCGCGAGAAATTTCCATTGCGGGAGGGCGGGCCATTGTGGTAGGCGGGGCCGTTCGTGATATGGTGTATGCGGACTTTACAAAGAGCGCACTCGTCTCTAAGGACGCAGACGTTGAGGTCTTTGGTCTGGAGCCGGCACAACTCATGGGGATATTGGCGCGTGCTGGTCATGTCGATGAGACGGGGGCAGACTTTGCTGTACTCAAACTGAGTGTTCCCGGGCTCGGCACTGCCTTGGACATCTCTATGCCAAG
>Ga0182016_10005225_pt1 | contig 14063 bp, 8 predicted proteins | sample 712S2MmetaG_FD_120491 | JGI IMG/M metagenome (GOLD analysis project Ga0182016, IMG submission 120491) | Permafrost microbial communities from Stordalen Mire, Sweden - 712S2M metaG | ecosystem: Environmental > Terrestrial > Soil > Wetlands > Permafrost | place: Sweden: Stordalen | collected...
CGGCTACACGCGATCCGGCGTCGCGACTGCCGCGTACACGATTCAATAGCCGGGCGGATGTAGGGAAGATAGCGGACCTCGTCTAATGTCGGGGTTCCTTTTTCAGGTGGGCCACGGGTAGGAGGCTGCATCGATGAGGACGCATTTGGGACTTTTCCTGCTGATCGTCGGGTGCATGTGTGAATCCCAAGCATCTACCACCGACACTCCGGTCTCGCTGGTCAGAGCGCAGCGCGCGGAGTCCAATGCTGCAATCGCGGCGCATGATGCAGTTCGCCTGCGCAAATTGTTCGACGACGATTATCACGCGATTCTTGGCTCGACCGGCAACATCGACAGCGGCGCAGATGCGGCCACTCGCGGCTATTCCGATGAAGAATTCAAGGACCCGACCTTCGTCACCTATCGGCGCACGCCGACATCCATCGTCATCGCGGCATCTGGGAAGCGGATCGCTGAAACAGGACGGTTCGAAGGCGTCTGGAGAAGGCCGGATGGAACCATGAGAAGGACGGGAGTGTACCTTGCAATGTGGATCCCGTCCGGAGGCAGTTGGCGCCTGAAATCGGAGGCGTTCGTTACCTTGCTTTGTACTGGCAGCGCGGCCTGCGACAAAGTTGGCTAGTCATGCGATTCGCATGCGACTTTCCGACAACGGACTGTAACACCGGTTCGAATCCGAAGGGAGCCACAATAATCAATGACTTAGGGTCACGCGACGCGATCGCGACCTCCTCGCCCTGAGCACCGCGCACCTCCGCCGCCCTCATCCAGCTCGACACGACGCATTCGCGAGTCTCGAGCAATTTTTGCTTGCTGGATCTTCGACTACGCCCGAGCGTGGCAGTGTTTTGGCGAGCCCGATCGTTGTCGCGCATCGCGGTGGACTTCCCGACTTCCCGGTATCGCTGTAACTTGAAGATCCCCTCCCGACGTGTTTTCTTGTTTTCGCCTCGAATGGCCTGCGGATATGCTTCAGGGCTGCCGGTTAGCCGTCATTCGGTGGTTGCGGTAGCCAATGAGGAGCTTTCGCCTGAGGATTGCGTTACTTGCCCTGGGTTGTCTTGTGCAGACTCCGGCGTGGGCGCAAGAACATGCCCAAGACATCGTAACCGTCGTGGCGGACGATGTCTTCGGTACTTCGTTTGGATTGCAATCCGTGGGATTGTATTCCCCCACGGATGCGCGAGGGTTTAGCCCACAGCAAGCCGGCAACCTTCGCATCGATGGCCTCTATTTCGATCAAGAATCTGCCAACGTAGGATCGTGCATCGTCCGGCAAACGACGATGCGGATCGGGATCGCCGCGCAAACCTACTCCATGCCCGCTCCCACTGGAATCGCCGACTATACGCTGCGAATACCGGGGGATCAGTGGGCATTCAGCGGCACCATGAGTCGGGGCCCGTTCACCGGCGCAACCTTGCAGCTCGAGGAGCAAATGCCGATCGAAGCGAACAAGCTGAGCGCCGATATGTGTGTCGCCAATTACCTCGATATCACGCCCGACAATGACCGTCACGACGACTGGAAAATGGTTGGAACGACGCTGCGGTGGCAGCCGATAAGCGGCACGGAGGTCGTCCCCTTCTGGTCTTCGGTTCAGGGCGGCGATCGGGAGGTATTGCCCACCGTATACACCAATGGCGCGATAGCGATCCCGATGTTTCGTGAGCGGGATCTCCAGACTCAGCCGTGGTCGAGTCAGGGTTGGCAAATGAGGAATTTCGGTGTGGTAAGCCGCAGCACGTTCTCGGATCATTGGAAGCTGGCGACCGGCTTATTCCACTCGCAGGAGCACGATCCCCCATCGTACTACCCGTATCTGGACTTAACGGGAGGCCGATCGGCGGACTCGGTGCTCGATGTGCCTCCCCCCGTGAATGTGGAATCAAGCTCGGGAGAGATGCGACTGGTCGGGACTGCGACTCACGATAAACATCAACGGATTTTCGAAGTTTCCCTACGGGGCCGATCGGTGCGACGGAGCTTTGGCGGCGATGACACGATCGACTTGGGTAACATCACCTTGAGCCAAATGATCCCAGCGCCGCCTCCCGCCTTGAACTTCACCGCCACCAGCCTGGATCGCGTGCGCGAACTCGATGTGGGGAGCAGCTACGAGGAGCGATGGCAGGGCGTGGGGTCGATCGCGTTCGGCATCATCCGGGAGAACTATCGGCGCACCCTCACCATACCGGGCATAGACGCGGCGACGGATCGTCTGATGCCTTGGCGGATCAATTCGCGGTTTACGGTCGTCGCCACCCGCGACCTGCTGTTCTATGGCAGCTACACCCAAGGTCTCGAGGACTCCGCCATTGCGCCGTACAATGCGATCAATCGCGGTGAACCACCGGCAGCCAGCCGGACATGGCAGGTGGATGGGGGCCTGAAATACACGCCCCTAAAGGATCTGCGGTTGATTCTGGGCGGGTTCCGTATCGACAAGCCCTATATCAACCTCGATACCGCAAGTGTGTACCGACCCTTGGGTCGCATCCAGTCGTCGGGCATCGAAACGTCCCTGTCCTATGAGGCGGGCGGCTTCACTTTGCTCGCCGGCGGAGTACTGCTCAAACCGCGCATCGATTCATCCGTTCCGCAATCCCAGGTCATGGGTACCGAGCCCTTGGGTCCTGTGCCCCTGACGTTGACGGTTAATCTGGATGTTGCCCCGCCGGCCTGGGGTCCTTGGGCGGCCGGCATGGCGCTTAATCGGTTATCGTCCCGGCCCGAAACCCTCGATGATCAGATGTGGCTGCCACCCCTTACGACTCTGGACGCCAATGTACGGCGTCGGTGGAAATGGGGCGACGGTTCGGCAACGCTATCGCTCGGAGTGACCAATCTGTTGAACACCCAGGGCTTGCGGCTGACAGCCCCGTATTTCATTGTCTGGCCTGAACCGGATCGCGCAATCTCGCTGACTCTAACGACGGATTTGTGAAGGGCAGCGCTGGCAGATCGATTTTTGCGGACTTGACGGCAACGGAAAAGGATTTCAAGCTCGCGGCTCCACGGTAAACGAGGCGCCTACCCTCGCGTGCGCGAGGTTTCTCAACGGACCTTACAATCTGTGCCACATTCAAATTTTTGAACCGTAAATGAACGAGTTAGGTGACGACAAATGGAGGTGCAAGTATTTGAACAACGCTTCGTCACCCTCGGCTTAGTGGACGAGAATCCCATTTGCGAGCATCGAAAACCAACTTCCGCCGCCTCCGCCAAATGAAAGCCGGCGACGTTAAGCTTTTTATTTAGCGAGCATCGCCATTTACGGAAACATGCGCCGTGCGCTCCGGTAACTCGATCATTCGTTTGCCGCGCAGCGTCCAGAAATGGCTCGAAGCCGCTGCGCAAGAGCTGTTGAATCCTCCCAGCGGTCCGAGGGTCGACTTCTCTCGACCATTGGGAGAGAACGCGCTGCTGCCGGCTGACTCGATGTCCTGGCGAATCTTCAAGAATCCACTGGCGCTCCTGATCGGCGGGTTGGCCGCGGTGATTCTCGAACTGGCTGAGCCGTCGGTACGCACAGGAGTCTGGGAGCACTCCTCTTTTCGAAGCGACCCGATGCGCCGTCTGCAGCGAACGGGGCTCGCCGCGATGGTCACGGTGTATGGCGCCCGCAGCGTCGCCGAGCCGATGATCGCCCGGGTCGTACGCATGCATTCCAAGATTGCGGGCGAAACGTGCGACGGCGTGCCCTACGCCGCCAGCGATGCGCGCCTGCTGACCTGGGTGCAAGCCACGGCCACCTACGGCTTTGCAGAAGCCTACAGCCGCTATGTTCGCCCGCTGAATGTCGACGAGTACGACCGGCTCTTCCGGGAAGGATCTGCCGCATCGACACTTTATGGCGCCGTCCAGGCGCCCACCTCTTACGCTGAACTCCAGGCGCTTTTTACATCCATGCGCAACCGGTTGGAGCCGTCCCCCATCATTTTCGAGTTTCTGGACATCATGCGGAAGGTCGAGGGGTTCCCAGTGCCGCTTTGTTGGATGCAGGGGACGATGGTGCGTGCGGCCGTGGACATCATTCCGGGCTCGATACGCGAACGCCTCGGGCTCGCGCCTCATCTTGGTCTGCGCAACGCCGAACGGTGGCTGGTGAGGGCGGCGGGAGCCGCCGCGGACCGGATTTTATTGCCGGGGAGTGCGCCGGTACAGGCGTGCAGGCGAGTGGGCATGCCGACGCTGCATCTCTACGCCTGAACTGCGCCGAGGATCAGATTGGGCTGCCGTTAACCGCAGTGTGCCCACGGCCCCAAACCGGACCCTGGGCACACTGCCGCGCGAAATATCCCTCAGGCTTTGACGCTGATCCGGCCGCCGCTGCTTCCGCTGCCGTCGTTGTCGCCATCACTGTCGCGAGGCGCCTTCACGGCCGGCGCGGCCGCGGGCTTGCTGGCCGGGGTTGCCGGAGCAGCCGGCGCCTTGCTGCTCGGGGATGAGACAACAGCCGGAGCTGCGGAGGAAACACCAGACACGCTCATATTGACCTCACAGGTTATGTTACATCCATCGTTCGTACGCACTTTACCCGGCAAAGTAACGGCCGCGGGCGCGCGATCTTTAGCATGGCGCCGCTCGCCGCCGAGATGAGCACCGTGCACTTTGATTCGAAACGGAGTGGCGTATGGTCACGGACTGACATTGTAAAATCGCATGTGGCCTTCATCCGATGACAGATTCCGGCGCTCCCGTTCAATCTCCCTGCATTCGAAATTGCTGCCTGGACGATGACGACACTTGCCTGGGATGCTTCCGATCTTTGGACGAAATCAAGGAATGGGGGAACGCCGGGGACCATGAGCGACTGATCATCCTGCAGAATGCGAAGCGGCGGCGCCAGCAATATCGGTCCGCCTGATAGGAAGGGACGGGGGCGCCGCGCCGGTTGCTACCCTCCGGTAGCCCCAAGTCGGCGAGCATGCAGCGCCATGCCTATCAGGGCCGACCCGCCGAACACCATGTTGATGCCCACGAGCAGCCCGATGGCCCAGGCCGCCGTGCCCGGAAGCCCCATGACGATGATGCCGGCCAGGACGAGATCCACGATGCCGCTGAACAGCAACAGGCCCCAGCGCGACGAGAATCCGTTGCGGTGGCTCAATGCCAGCATGATGGAGGCAAATCCTTCGAAGAACAGAAACACGGTCAAGATGACCGTCAACGAAACCGCTCCGGAAAGCGGCCATGCAAGCAGCAGCACACCCGCGACCACGGCAGCCACTCCCGATAGGAGCGACCACGAAAGTCCGGGAGCGCCGCGCATCCGAAACGTGCTGATCAATCCGACGATACCGCTCGCCAAGAGGATCCACCCGATCAAGACCTCGACCGCCAGAGTGGCGATCGGTGGTATCAACACCGCAGCAAGACCAAGGATCAGGAGGACGATGCCCTCGCCGAGGAAGAAGCGCCAATGAGCGCTCAGGGAAGTCGCCATTGCCGCACGCATTTGCGAGCCGTCGATCGGCATTACCCTCTCCTTGCATGATGAACTCGTGCGGCCAGCATAAGCCCTTGGCCGGCCGAAGCGCCAGATAAGTGGCTCGACCTGCGTGGCGCTCGATCGGTCCATTACCACGCGCCCTGCTTCTGTCCGAACCACCAAACGAGCCCCAAGCCGATGGTCTGCTGTGAGGACTCGAGAACTCCCAGCGTGTTGCTCAAGAAATAATGTTGATTGGACTGATCGCGCCGGAACTCGCCGCGCATCAAGAAGTCGCCGGCGAGCCGGTAGTCGACCGTGAAAGTGCCTTCCTTGAGGTACTGGGTATTGCCCGTATAGAGGCCCCCGGCATCGGCGAGGTATTCGAGGCGCAACGCGACAGCCAGCGCGGGCGTCAGTTGGTAGCCGCCGTACAGCGCCCCACCCGCGACGTGGTCGGGCGATGAATAGGAAAACAAACGCTGTTGAACGTAGTCGGCTTCCGCCGCAAACGTCAGGGCCTTGGTTGCCTGCCAGGAGAGATAGCTGTCGAGGATGGCGAGCTTGCCGGTCGGCGGATTCGCAATCGGCAGGATGTAAGTACCCTGCTGGTCCGGCAGCTTCGTTTGCCCCGGGCCGGGCGAGGTGAGATAAATCACGTTCGGATGTTCCTGTCCGTTGTAGAAATTGACGGTCCACGAGACGTCGGGCGATGGCGTCAGTACGACGCCGAACATCTGATCCTTGTAGTTGTTGAACGCCTCCGTTTGATCGGTTCCGTTCGTGATCCACAGATTGAACGCGAGTTGGTCGTTGACGGCGTACTTGGCGCGCACTCCCATGTGATAAAAGGGCAGATAGTCGAACCAAAAGGAACGCGAGTAGTTCAACTGGTCCTTGGTGTAGTTGCCTTCGAGCCCCAGGGAACTTGCCCACTTGCCAAAATCGACGGTGAGTCCCGCGCTGAGCGGGAACACGTAGGTGCCGTAAGCTTGAAAGATGTTGCGGTAGACTTCCGGACGCAGTTCATTGGCGGGATTGCCCTGCAGGGTGGAGGTTGCCTGGCCGTACTGCAAATCGATGCGGAATCCCTCGCGCCTGCCGCCCGCCGGATCGGGTGCCCTTTCCAGGAGGACGTCCGCCTGGTTCAGACTGAAACTGTTGCTGCTCACGTCATAGGCGCGCAGGTAATTCACGCGGCCGATGGGATCGTTGGTGTTGTACTCATAGTAGCCGTCGAGCATGGCGTTGATGGTCACGCGGCGCAGCAGATCCCCCACGCCGGGCGCCGCAGAAGCGCCAGCCGCCGCCGCGCCGCCTGCAGGCGGCGCCCCGCTTCCGGCGGCTTGCGCGGGCAGCCTTGCGACGTTTGGCGGCGGGGCGGCGGGTGCACCCGCGGCGACGGCGGCGGCCGTCGCGGCTGGCGCGGCTGGCGCGGGTGCCGCTTGGGCCGCGAGCTGCGATTGCAGCTGACGCACCAAGGTTTTCAGCTCTTCGACCTCCCGGCTCAGATGATCGATTCGCTCATCCACGCTCGCGGCGCCCGGCACGCTCGCGGCGCCGGAGAGTACGCTTTGGGTCGGCTGAGCCGACACCATCGAGACGAGAACGATATTCGCCGCGACAGCGGCGGCAGGCCATTTCTGCAGATTCATGATGGGGGCTCCGCAACGACGACAAATCCCGCGACCCGGCGAATTATTGCCGCCCGATCAGGGGCGGGTACCGTAGCACCCCCGGCGCGTTCATGCAGTGGCGCGACCTGGGGCGCATCGACGATCGGCTGCGACGAGTTTGGGATCGCCTCCGGACCGCAATGCGCTTCGACCGCCGCCATTTCTTGAAGTACGCCGCGCTCGGCGGCGGTGTGCTGGCAGGAGCGGCCGGCCTCAATGCGCTCGCTCCGCGCATCTGGCGCGCCCGGCTGCCGCTCGAGGACAATCAGAGCTTCTGGGCTCGAAGTCAGGCACCGCTGAACCCGCCGCTGACGGAGGATCTGTCGGTGGACATCGCCATCATCGGCGGCGGCCTCACCGGCCTTTCCAGCGCTTACTACCTGCGAAGTCTCTCGCCCGAGAAGAGCGTCGCCGTGCTGGAGGCGAAGGGATGCGGCAACGGCGCGTCCGGTCGAAACGGCGCCATGGTGCTCACCATGACTGCGGACCGGTTCATGAGTTTCAGTCACGATCCGCACATGGACCGCGAGATCTACGATCTGACCGCCGCCAACGTCCGCTCATTGGCGGAATTGAGCGCCTCCACCGGAATCGACTGCGACTTGGATCTGGTCGGAACGCTGCAGGTGTGCGGCTCCGAGGCGGACGCCGAAGCCGCGCGATCCTACGTGGCTCGGGCAAGACCCCTCGGCATGCCGGTGGAATTCTGGGACCGCGAACGGCTGGCAACAGCGATCGGGAGCGAGGTGTATCGCGGCGGATTCTACGATCCCAACGGCGGCCACGTGAATCCGATGAAGCTCGTGCGGGCATTCAAGGCTGCCGCCGAGCGGGAGGGCGCGAAAATCTACGAAAACACCGCAATCGAGACGATCGAGGAGGATCGGGTCCACGCCATCCGGACGCGCGATGGGCATCTCGTCCGCGCCAAATCGCTGGTGCTCGCCTGCAACGCGTTTGCACCCAACCTCGGCTTTTTCAACAACTCGATCTTGCCGCTGCGCGAATATGTCGGCATCACGCGTCCATTGACGGATGAGGAACTCACCGCTCTCGGGTGGCGGTCTCGCGCGCCGTTCAACGACACGCGGACCGAGGTCTACTATTTCGGGCTGAGCCGGGATCGGCGTGTGCATATCGGCGGCGGCGTACCGCAATACGATTTCAACAATGCGGCTGCCGCTCCCGGCGATGCCGACCTTCATCGGCGGCAGCTGGGACGGGAGCTCGCCCGCGTATTCCCGACGCTGGCCGGCGTGCAGTTCGATGTGATGTGGAGCGGGATGATCGATTGGTCGCTGAGCACGGCGCCTTCCGTGGGACAGACCGGTAGGCATCGGAACATCTTCTACGGCATGGGCTACAGCGGCCACGGCGTCAATCTCACTTCCGTATTCGGCCGCATCATCGCGGATCTTGCGGCTGGACGGGAAGGTGCATGGCAGCGCTATCCCTTCGTCAACTCGAGCTTCGATTACGTGCCCAACGAGCCATTTCGATGGCTGGCCGCCAAGGCGGGGAGTTTGTGGTACGCCTCAGGAGGTTGACGCTTCGAGCGACGCGGCTGCTCGCGCGGCGCGGCTGCTCGCGGCGGTGGGGCTTGGGAATCGTCAGGGCCTCGATGACAACCCGGCCTCGCTTGGCGGTTGACGCGCGGCGCGACGTTCGGCGCCGGGCTGTTGCTCGACTGCCACGTGGCGTGGCTCTACATCCCATCCGCGCAGCGCGACCTCCAGGCACTCGTGGCCGCCCGGTGGACAACGCACGTCGATGTTCCTAACCTCCCCCGGCATCAAGGCGATGTAGTTGTCGCTGTAATGCACCGGCAGGACCCGATCGCCCTTGCCGTCGAGCACCGTGACCTTGGCGTTCAGCACCGGTGCGCTGCCGCGATTCTCGAGGGTGATCTCGACTCGGTCATCTCCCCTCCGCGCTTGCGCCCGAATCGCGACGGGTTGTGGCGGCAAAGAGTTCAAGCGTCGGTGGGCGGCTTCGTCGATGGCCGGCCAGTAGACGTTATCGGACATCATGGCGCCCTTCGGATCCTCGAGATCCAATTTCACGATCACCACTTTCTCGCGTTCCAGCAGCACCGCGAGATCGAGAGGCGCCGTCAGATGGGTTACCGAATTCGCACCGGCATCGACGCGATCCACGCGCTCTGCGAGGCTGCGATTATCCAGCGACAATACGCGCGTGCGCAGCGTCAAGCCCGGTCGGGGCACGCGGGTGGTATTCACCACCGCCAGCCGGTAGTCCGGCAACTCGAGCTGCGCGTGCACAGGCTCGCACGCCTTCTTCACCGCGTAGTAGGCGGCCGCCGTATCGTAATCCGAGCTGTAGATCTGCCACGTGTTGCTCGGCCATGCCGGATGCGTCATCCATAGGAGCCGCCCGCTGTTGCGGGTCCATAGGTGAGCCGCAAATCCTTCGAAGATCGCTCGGTAGGATACGTAATCCATGAGCTGTGCCTTGCGCTCGAAGTCCTCCAGGCTCCCGGCCGCACCGTATTCTTCCGCCATCGCCTTCATGAAGCTCGCCACATCGCCGTTGCCGCCGAAATGCCAGTCGTGATAGGCGTACGTGTCGCTCAGCGGCCAGCGGTCCCGCGGCGGAATCGACGCGTGCAGGGCCTCGAGCGTCGATAGTGACGGAGTGCCCACTTCGACCGAGAAGCCGCGCGCGAGGCGGGTGTAATAGTCTTCCGGCGCACGGTAGTTGTAGGGTCCGCTGCCCTGCAGATTGACCGAATTCGAGCTGCCGGTGTAATAGCGTGTGCCGTCGAGCTTCGCCACCAGATCGGCGAGTCCCTCGTTCAGAATGGGCTGCGGCACGCCTTCATTTCGGCCGAACCAAATCGCTATCGACGGATGATTGCGATACCGGGCGATGGTATCGCGTGCATTGTCCAGGAACAGTGCGGGGTCCTGGGCCTCGAGCTGAAAATCTTGGGTGGATTCCCAGAAATCGTTCAAGACCAGCAGCCCATACTCGTCGGCCAACTCGTAGAAAACCTCCTCCGTGTTCTGACCCAGCCAGTTGCGGATGATGTTGAGATTTGCCTCGCGATGCAGCTCGAAGTACGGTTCCAAGCGGGCGCGTGAGCTTCGCTTCAGGGCATCGTCCATGCCCCAGCTCCCGCCGCGCGCGGCGATGGGCACGCCGTTGACCTTGATGACCAGGAACGGCGACAGGGATTCGTGTTCCGCGGGTTGAACCGCCGCGGAGTCCTCGCCGGCCGCCGTGAGACTGGCGGCCCAGCCCCGAGGGGTGCGCTTGAGCGCCGCGTGCCCTACATCGACCAGGCGCTGTCCGAGTGCGGTGCCCAACGTCGGGTCGATCTCCACGCGGCGCAGGCGCCCGTCGTGATCGAACAGCGACAGCTCGTAGGTCAGCTCGCGGATGCCGAATTTGAGCGCCGTCGAATCCGACAGTACACCGTCTTCGTCGATGCGCAGATCCAGCGTGTACAGGTTCGCGGCACCGTAGCCGTTGGGCCACCACAGCCGCGGTGCTGCGATGCGCAGTTGCGGGAATTCCGTTGGATCGAAAACCACGCTCGTCGTTCCGGGTGGGAGTTCCAGGTTCTTCTTGACGACGCGCGCCTCGATCCGTGCGATCAGCGTGGCGTGAACCGTCGCCGCGCGCCGGTTCTCGATCCTCGCCTCGATCGAAACGTCGGCGCTGTCGAGGCGCGGAAGTGCCAGCCGCGTCACGATGTGCGGATCGACCAACCGCAAGCCCCCCGTGGCTCGAAGCTCGACGCTCTGCCAGATGCCGGTGTCGCGGTCGCGAACACCGGGAATCCAATCCCACCCTTCCGTGGCGATGAACGTCGGGCCGTCGAGCGCCAGCATTCCGCCGTTCTCGCCCGGGCCGGCGGCAATCGACTGTTCGTGGGGAATGCCCGGATGGGGCGGTGGTGATATGCGCACCGCAAGCGCATTGGCGCGCCCCGGTTGCAGGAGACCCGTGACATTGAAAATGCCCCGGGTGAACGCGCCGCGGATGCTGCCGACGCGGGTGCCATTGAGCCACACCTCGGCGGCGTAATTGACACCGTTGAACAGCAGCGTGAGCTCTCGATCGCGCAGATCTGAGGGCGCCTCGAATACGCTGCGATACCAGTAATCCTGGCGGCTCAGGCTGTCCGGAATGTCGAGATTGTCGAGCCCGAAGAGCGGATCGGGATAGATGCCCCTCGCGATCAAGGTGGTCAGGACCGTGCCGGGCACCACCGCGGCAAGCCATTGGCCTTCGCGGTAGCCGGGATGCGACAACACCGCACCCTCCTCGGCGACGTCCGGTGCAGCGCGCATGTGCCACGCGTCGATTGTCCAGAGTCCCGGGGCCTCGGGGGCGAGGCCGCCTGCGCGGGCCGCCGCGACGGGCTCCGATTGGGGGGCGCTCGGTGCGCTGCGCCTCTTCGGCAGCGTCCACGGATCCTGCGGCACCTGTAGACCGCGCCAGGCATGCTCTTGCAGCGGCCAGCCGACGCCTGCCCGATTGAAGGTCACGAGCGAGAAATCCGGCCGCGCATCGGCGAGCGAGTGCACGGCGTGCGCGTCGAGGGCGTACGGCTCGAGGGTGAGGCCCGCGAGCGATCCGCCGAAGTGCGGCGCGCCGGCCACGGCATCGGCTGCGATGGGCGCGATCCCGATTCGCGCTGCGACGGGAAGCGTCCCGGCCCCGAGAGTGCAGCACTCGCGACCGTCCAGGTAGAGCCGCGCGGTGGCGCCGTCATAGGTTGCCGCAATGTGATGCCACTCGCCGGGCGGCAACCCGACCCCGCCGGGCAGCGAGATGCCGGGCGCCAGGTGGAGGCTGAGTTGCCCGTCCTGCAACACGATGCCTCGCCACCCGGCCGAGGGGTCCTCTGTGTTGCCCACGGCCGCAACGATCACGGTCCCGGATTGCCGGCGATTCGACAGGATCCACGTGGTCATGGACCACGGAGCCCCGGACGCAGCAAGTCCGACATCTGAGGCCAGCGGACGCTGGATGCCGATGCCGCCTTCCAGCGAGGTTACGTTGTAGGGGCCGAAATTGGACGATGGCGGCAAGGGGCCGGCGGGATCATCCGCAGCCCGGGCTGAGGCGCTCGCGGCGAGCAGTGCGATCAGCGCTAGGATTTTAGTCGAAATGGAGCACTCCCCTGGAGCACGCAAAGCTCAAATGACATCGCTGCCATATTATCCCGAACCAGAAATGGAGTCGCGGCGACCCCCGGCGGCCGACACCCCGACTCCCTGGGGCCGATCCACAGGCTATTTGCACTTCCATGGACCCAAGCTCCCTCGGCTGTCAGCGCTGACACTTGCCGGCCGATTAAAAACAAAGAAAATATTTAATCGTTGACGGCCGGCATCTGGAGGGGTTAGCCTCTGTCTGCGTCGATCGCAGGCATAAAGGCCGCTCGATGGGGGATTCAGAGCGCGAAAATCCGCTAGTTTGCGGCATAAAACGCCATCGAGCGGCAGATTCAATGCGCCGAGTAAAGAACAACGTTCAAGATGGGGAGTGCCAAATACCATGTCGCATCGTAGGGAAAAGCGCGCACGTCGGGCTACTCGTTTAGCGATAATGACAGCGGTGTCATTGGAGGCGTCGGTTTTCGCGCATGCCGCCGTCGCCGACGACCAGGCGCAGTCGACCGCCCAGACCGCCTCGCAAACCAGCACGAAAGACAGTGAGCTGTCCGAAATTGTCGTCACCGGCTACCGTCAGTCGCTGCAAACCGCATTGGACACCAAGCGCGATTCGAATCTGTCGATCGAGTCGGTGGCTCCGGAAGACATCGGTAAGATGCCGGATAACAACGTGGCCGAGTCGCTGCAGCGCCTGCCGGGGGTGCAGATCGATCGCTCCGGCGCAAACGGCCAGGGCACCTCGGTGCTGATCGACGGATTGCGCCAGAACCTCGTCACCCTGAACGGTGATGTGTTCCTGACCGGCAAGGAATTCTACGTTTCGGGCGAAGCGTCGGGCGGCGGCGCCGGCGCCAACTCGCAATACGGCTCGCTTCAAACCATCCCGAGTGAGTTGGTGAGCGGCATCGATGTCATCAAGAATCCCAGTGCCTCGATCACCGAAGGCGGCCTCGGCGGTACCATTAATCTGAAGACAGCCGATCCACTGCTCGCGCCCGATGGGTTGTCCCTGGGTGGCCTGTTTCGCGAGTCGGACGCCCAACGCCAGAACGACAAGACGCCGGATGCGACTCTGGTGGGATCGTACAAGGTCAACGATCGCCTGGCAGTGAGCGGCAGTCTTACCTATTCGGATTTGAAGACCATGACCGACGAATACCAGGCCGCCAATCGCAGCGGCTGGACCATCTCGAATTCCGCCACGAAGCCTTATGCAGGCTCGCTGACCGCCGCGGACGTGGGCACGATCGGACAGAGCTACATCATCCCGCAGCTTGGCTATTTCACCAACGTCAACGATGAAACCAAGGATCGGGGTGCCTCGTTCGACATCGGCGTGAAGATCACCGATTCGATCCAAAGTAATTTCCTCTGGTTCTATGCCCGGGAAGAGGAAACCACGATCGACTATTCCGACAAGGCCTGGTTCAACGGCCAGGATACGAATCCGCAACCCGGCATCGATCCGACCAAGCCCTACGCCATCGATGGCAATGGCGTCGTACAAAACGCGACCTTCAACGCACTCGGCGCGGAGACGGCAACGCTTTATCAGGACAACATCTCGCAGGCCAACAATTTTCAGTGGGTGACCAAATTCGACGACGGCGGACCGCTCCGCGGGCTGTTCGATGCGTCTTTTGCCCATGCCACCTCGAACCTGCAGGCGGCCCAGGCGGATGTCGAGCACGGTCTGTACGACACGAACAATGGGGTTGCCACCTCGCCGAGCGCACCGGGCTGCAACAACGGTCAGCTGTGCCCGAATTCGACCACCGGTAACCATGGCTACGAGTTCAA
>Ga0182016_10005228_pt1 | contig 14056 bp, 12 predicted proteins | sample 712S2MmetaG_FD_120491 | JGI IMG/M metagenome (GOLD analysis project Ga0182016, IMG submission 120491) | Permafrost microbial communities from Stordalen Mire, Sweden - 712S2M metaG | ecosystem: Environmental > Terrestrial > Soil > Wetlands > Permafrost | place: Sweden: Stordalen | collected...
GCCGGCAGGAGCGCACCACCGAAGGCGGCCTCGACGTCGCGGGTCAGCGCGAGAGCCTGCGCGGCGTGGTCGGCGAATTGGCCGGCGCCGGCATCCGCGTGTCGCTGTTCATCGCGGCCGACTTAGCGCAGATCGAGGCCGCTGCCGGCATCGGCGCGCCGGTGATCGAAATTCACACCGGCGCCTGGTGCGATGCGATCGCCGCGGGCGACACCGCGGCCGCCGCGGCCGAATTCGAGCGCATCCGTCGCGGCGTTGCGCTTGCGAAAAGCGCCGGCCTCGAAGTCCATGCCGGCCACGGCCTCGATTTCGTGACCGCGGAAAAGATCGCGGAGTTCGAGGCAATCGCCGAGCTCAATATCGGTCATTTTCTGATCGGCGAAGCCATCTTTTCCGGGCTCGGCGCCGCGGTGCGGTCGATGCGTTCGTTCATGGACCGGGGCAGGTCGCATGCCATGGCGCGGGCCTTGGGGCATCATCCATGATCCTTGGCATCGGCTCCGACATCACCGACGTGCGCCGCATCGCCAAAGTGATCGAGCGCCACGGCGACCGTTTTCTCGATCGCGTCTTCACGCCGATCGAGCGCACCAAGGCCGACAAGCGGCGCAACCGCGTCGAGACCTACGCCAAACGCTTTGCCGCCAAGGAAGCCTGCGCCAAGGCGCTGGGCACGGGTCTGCGCGCCGGCGTCTGGTGGCGCGATATGGGTGTCGTCAATCTGCCGGGCGGCCGCCCGACCATGGAACTGACCGGCGGCGCTAGGCGCCGCCTGCAAAAAATCACACCCGAGGGCTACGAGGCCCGGATCGATCTCACCATCACCGACGAGGGACCGATGGCGCATGCCTTCGTCGTGATCTCGGCGGTGGCGAGTGCCGGGAGCTGAATCGCCGCCCTTCCGCGGCGCTCCGAATTGCGCGGATTGGCCGCGATGAAATATTCGTCATGTCCGGACGGACGCCGATAAGCTACTGAAATGCCTTGGTAAATTTGTCGTCCGCGGGGTGCGGCGAATCCCTGCCGGTCAATTGCTTGTGGTTGGCCCAGAGGTTACAAGATCGCGGGCGGCGCGTTGACAGAAGACCACAGGCGATGAGCGTGCAAACAGGAACCAAGCGGACAGAGGGTGGATTCGCCGAGACAGTTCGCGTGGTCATCCATGCCCTGATCATCGCGCTTGTGATCCGCACTTTTCTATTTCAGCCGTTCAACATTCCGTCCGGCTCGATGATCCCGACGCTTCTGGTCGGCGATTATCTGTTCGTCTCCAAATATTCCTACGGCTATACGCACTACTCGTTTCCGTTCTCGCCGCCGTTCTATTCCGGCCGCTTCTTTTCCTCGCAGCCGAACCGCGGCGACGTGGTGGTGTTCCGGCTGCCTAAGGACGACTCGATCGATTACATCAAGCGCGTGATCGGGCTGCCCGGCGACCGCATCCAGATGATCGACGGCGTGCTCAACATCAACGGCGTGGCGGTGCCGCGCCAGCGCATCGACGATTTCATCACCGACGACGACGGCGTGACGCAGCGCGTCAAGCAATTCCGCGAAACGCTGCCCAACGGGGTGAGCTACAACACGCTCGATCTCACCGACAATGGTTTCTACGACAATACGCCGGTCTACACCGTGCCGCCCGGCGACTATTTCATGATGGGCGACAACCGCGACAACTCGACCGACAGCCGGGTGCTGAGCCAGGTGGGTTACGTGCCGTTCGAGAATCTGATCGGCCGCGCTCAGATCATCTTCTTCTCTATCCGTGACGACGCCCACGCCTGGGAAGTGTGGCGCTGGCCTTGGGTGGTACGCTGGGAGCGCCTCTTCACGCTGGTACGATGAGTGGCCGCAAGAAAGCCAAGCCCGCCGTAGCGCCGCGCCAGGAACCGCGCCAGGAACCGCGCCAAGAATCGCGAGAAGCATCGCGAGAAGCACCGCGAGAAGCATCGCGTCAAGAAACTCAGGCCGAAACGCCGCCGCCCGCGGATGCTGCCGCCGGTGAAACGCGCAAGGCGCCGCGTCGCCGCAAGCGCGGCGCAAGCGCGCTCGAGACCCGCATCGGCTATCGCTTCACCGATGCCGAGATGCTCGAATGCGCGCTCACGCACATTTCCGCGCTCAAGGGCGCGCGCAATCGCGCTGGCAGCTATCAGCGGCTTGAGTTTCTCGGCGACCACGTATTGGGTCTTGTCATTTCCGACATGCTGTACCGCAGCTACCCGAAAGCCGACGAAGGCGAGCTGTCGCGAAGGCTTGCCGACCTCGTGCGCAAGGAAACCTGCGCCGAGATCGCCCGCTCGGTCGACCTCGGTGCTGCGATCCGGGTCGGTTCGTCGGAGGCCAATGCCGGGGCGCGCACGCGGCCGGCGATCCTTGCCGATGTGTGCGAGGCCGTGATCGGCGCGGTCTATCTCGACGGCGGCTACAAAGCCGCCGAGGAGCTCGTCGAACGGCTGTGGCAGGTGCGGATGCGGGCGACGGTGCAGCCGTTGCGCGATCCGAAAACCGTGCTGCAGGAATGGGCGCAGGCGCGCGGCTTGCCGACGCCGGTCTACCGCGAAGTGGCGCGCTCCGGTCCCGACCACAGTCCGGAATTCCGCGTCGCCGTCCAGCTTCCTGCCTTCGCGCCCGCCGAAGGTTCTGGCCGCTCCAAGCGCGTCGCCGAACAGGCCGCGGCCGCCGCGATGCTCTCACGCGAGGGCGTCGAGCCGGCACGCCGCAATGGTTGAATCAGCCGAAAGCGCGACGCAGTGCGGCTTCGTGGCGCTGATCGGCGCGCCCAATGCCGGCAAATCGACGCTGCTCAATGCGCTCGTGGGCGCCAAGGTCTCGATCGTGACGCCGAAAGTGCAGACCACGCGGACGCTGGTCCGCGGCATCGCCATCGAAGGCCGCGCGCAACTGATCTTCGTCGATACGCCCGGCATTTTTTCGCCGACACGACGGCTCGACCGCGCCATGGTCGGCTCTGCCTGGGGCTCGACGGCCGACGCCGATCTGGTCGCGTTCCTGATCGACGCGCGCAAGGGGATTGCGGACGACGAAGAAGCGATCTTGCGCGCGCTTCCCGAAGTCCGGCCGCGAAAGCTCCTCGTCCTCAACAAAGTGGATCTGGTGGCGAAACCGGTGCTGCTCGATTTGACCCAGAAGCTCAATGAGCGGGCGAGCTTTGCCGGGACCTTCATGGTCTCGGCATTATCCGGCGACGGTGTCGCCGATCTCAAACACTGGCTCGCCGAGCATGTGCCGGCCGGACCGTGGCTCTATCCAGAAGACCAGATCTCCGTCGCACCTCTGCGCCAGCTCGCCGCCGAAATCACCCGCGAAAAGCTTTATCTGCGGCTGCATCAGGAATTGCCCTATCAGTCGACGGTCGAGACCGAGGTCTGGAAGGAGCTCAAGGACGGCTCGGTGCGCATCGAGCAAACCATCTATGTGGCACGCGAGAGCCAGCGCAAAATCGTGCTCGGCAAAGGAGGCCAAGCCATCAAGGCGATCGGCGCCGCGGCGCGTGCCGACATTGCCAAGGAGATCGAGCATCCGGTGCATCTCTTCCTCCACGTCAAAGTCCGCGAGGGCTGGGCCGACGATCCGGAACGCTACCGCGAGATGGGCTTGGAGTTCCCGAAGGAATGACCGGCCACTAGATAGATGCCATGGAATGGATCGACGAAGGCATCGTGCTCGGCGTCAAGCGCCATGGCGAGACGAGCGTCATTCTTGAATTGATGACGCAAGCGCACGGCCGCCATCTCGGCCTGGTGCGCGGCGGCGCCGGCAGGCGGCTGCGCGGGGTGCTGCAGCCCGGGAATGCGTTGCGCGCGACCTGGCGGGCGCGGCTCGACGAACATCTCGGCCATTACGCGGTCGAAGGTCTCAATCTACGCGCCGGTGCGTTTCTGCCGGCGGCGCACGCGGTTCATGGCGTGACCCACCTCGCGGCGCTGTGCCGGCTCCTCGCCGAGCGCGAGCCGCATGCTGCGATCTATCATGCGCTCGACACCATCCTCACCTCCCTCGGCGATCCCACTACCGCCGCGGCGATGATCGCACGCTTCGAGCTCGACTTTCTGGCGGAACTGGGTTTCGGCCTTGATCTTACGTCCTGTGCCGCGACCGGCGCGAGAGAAGACCTCATCTACGTGTCGCCAAAATCCGGCCGCGCTGTCTCGCGCTCCGCCGGCGAGGCCTATCGCGACCGGCTGCTGCGGCTTCCCGGCTTTTTGCAGAGCGGTTCCGAGCCGGCGACAGCGGACGAACTCGCCGACGCCTTTGCACTCACCGGCTTTTTTCTCGACCGCCACGCCTTCGCCCCGCGCGGGCTGGCACTGCCCGAGGCCCGCTCCCATTTCGTGACGGCGCTGACGCGGCTGAGCCATTAGAGCATGATCCCGAAAAGTGGAGGCCGATTTTCGGATAAGATCATGCTCAAACAAAGGGCTTAGACCATGATCCGCTTCAATCGAATCGGATCATGGTCTAAGCGGCCGGGGCGGTCGCGTGGCCGTTCATCCCTTGTTCCGTCCCCCCAACCGCGCTAGCGCTTGCCGTCCATGAACAAGAAAGTGATTCCCCCGGAACCGAGCGGGGTGACCGAAATCGCGCTGCGCGAGGCGCTCGAGGAGCGCTACCTCGCCTATGCGCTGTCGACCATCATGCACCGGGCGCTGCCGGATGCGCGCGACGGGCTCAAACCCGTGCACCGGCGCATTCTCTACGGCATGCGGCTCCTTCGGCTCGATCCGGGCGCCGCGTTCAAGAAGTCGGCAAAGATTGTCGGCGACGTGATGGGCAATTTTCATCCGCACGGCGACCAGGCGATCTATGACGCGCTGGTGCGGCTGGCGCAGGATTTTGCCTCGCGTTATCCGCTGGTCGACGGGCAAGGCAATTTCGGCAATATCGACGGCGATAACGCCGCCGCCTACCGCTATACCGAAGCGCGCCTGACCGAAGTCGCGCGGCTTCTGCTCGACGGCATCGATGAGGACGCCGTCGACTTCCGGCCGAACTACGACGGCGTGTCGCAAGAGCCGGTGGTGCTGCCGGCGGCCTTCCCAAATCTCCTCGCCAACGGCTCGCAGGGCATCGCCGTCGGCATGGCGACCTCGATCCCGCCACACAACGTGGCCGAACTGTGCGACGCCGCACTTTATCTGATCGACCAGCCCAATGCGCGCTCGAAGACCTTGCTGAAATACGTTCCGGGCCCCGACTTTCCGACCGGCGGGTTGATCGTCGATCCGCCGGAGGCGATTGCGGAGGCCTATGCGACCGGGCGCGGCTCGTTCCGGCTGCGCGCGCGCTGGACCACCGAGGACACCGGGCGCGGCACCTACAACGTGGTGGTCACGGAAATTCCTTGGCAGGTGCAAAAGATGCGCCTCATCGAGCGCATCGCCGAACTGATCAACGAAAAGAAGCTGCCGCTCTTGGCCGATATGCGCGACGAGTCGGCCGAGGACGTGCGTATCGTGTTCGAGCCGCGTTCGCGCACGGTCGATCCGGCGCTGTTGATGGAAAGCCTGTTCAAGCTCACCGAGCTCGAAAGCCGGGTGCCGCTGAACATGAATGTGTTGGTGCGCGGCCGCATACCAAAGGTGGTCGGGCTCGCCGAGGCGCTCAGCGAGTGGCTCGCCCATCGCCGCGACGTGCTGCTGCGCCGCTCGCGCTTTCGCCTCGGCCAGATTGAGCATCGGCTCGAAGTCTTGGGCGGGTATCTGGTCGCCTATCTGAACCTCGACAAGGTGATAAAAATCATCCGTCAGGAGGACGAACCGAAGCCCGTCTTGATGAAGACGTTCAAGCTCACCGAGGTGCAGGCCGACGCCATTCTCAACATGCGGCTGCGCAATTTGCGCCGGCTCGAAGAGATGGAGATCCGGCAAGAGGAGAAGGATCTTCGCACCGAGAAGAAATCGCTCGAGGATCTCGTTCGGTCCGAGAAGCAGCAGTGGAAGACAATCGCGGATGAAGTCCGCAAGGTGCGCGACAGTTTTGGGCCGAAGACGCCGCTCGGTAAACGCCGCACGGGCTTTGCCGACGCGCCCTCGCACGACGAGGCCGCCATCGAGGAGGCTCTGGTCGAGCGCGAGCCGATCACGGTCGTTGTCTCGGAGAAGGGCTGGATCCGGGCGCTGCGCGGCCAGGTCGCCGACCTCTCCAGTCTGGCGTTCAAGACCGACGACGGCTTAAGGCTCGCCTTCTTTGCCGAGACCACGTCGAAAATCCTGGTATTTGCCAGTAACGGCCGCTGCTACACGCTTGAAGCCGCGAAACTGCCCGGCGGCCGCGGTCACGGCGAGCCGATCCGGCTCTTTATCGACATCGAGCAGGAAGCCGATGTCGTCACCGTGTTCCGCTATCAAGGCGGCCGCAAGCTGATCGTCGGCAGCAAAGAGGGCAGGGGCTTTGTGGTTCCCGAGGACGAATGCCTCGGCAATACGCGCAAGGGCAAGCAAATCCTCAACGTCAATCCGCCCGATGAAGCGCGCGCCATCGCGCCGGTCGATGGCGATCTGGTGGCGGCGATCGGCGATAACCGCAAGCTCGTGATCTTCCCGCTCGATCAGACGCCGGAGATGACGCGCGGCCGCGGCGTTCGCCTGCAGCGTCACAAAGATGGCGGGCTGTGCGACCTCAAGACCTTCAAGGGCGCCGACGGCTTGAGCTGGACCGATGGCGCCGGCCGCGTCTTCAATCTGACGCTGAAGGAGCTTGCCGACTGGCGCGGCAATCGCGCCGACGCCGGGCGGCTCGCGCCGAAGGGATTTCCGAAGACCAACAAATTCGACAATACACCGGCCCAGGCAACGATCGGCCGGAGCGTGAATGGGGTCTAAGGTCTCTGGAAGCGCAACACTGTCGATTATATTGTGAGGTCATGTATATCCGCCTCGCTCCGAAAGCGACCGAAGTCGTCCTTGGATAGGCGCTAGCGCAAGTAGCAGGGTCTTCGGTGGAACTTTCCCAGATGAGCGCCAGCCGTATTCCCCGGTTTCGATATTTGGTGTTACTTTGGCTGCTTGGCGGTCTCTGTATGGGGCTCGTGACCGGGTTTTGCTTCCGGTTCGGACTGAACATCAGCACGACTATTCTCGCCTATCTTATCGTGATTGTGTTTCTGTCGCTTCTGGACAGTCTCATTTCTTCCGTCGTTTTTTCGGTCATCGCTGTTGGTTGCCTGAATTATTTCTTCGTCCAGCCGCTTTTTAGTCTGCGCGTAGCGTACGGCCAAGACTTTTTGGTGCTGATTGCCTTCGTAGTCACCTCGCTAGTGATCACCGGACTCGTCCGGCGCGTCCGTCGTCTCGCCGACGCTCATCGTGAACAGGCGCGTCTACTCGATCTCACGCACGACACGGTGTTTGTCCGCGACATGAACGATGTAATTACTTTTTGGAATAGAGGCGCCGAAGAACTGTATGGCTGGACGAGGCAAGAAATCAGAGGCAGGACGTCGCACGAATTGTTGAAGACGACATTTCCGGAGCCCTTGAATGAGATCACGAAAAAGATAATCCAAACCGGACGGTGGGAGGGTGAGCTCGCTCAGACGAAGCGAGACGGCACGCAAGTCACCGTATCGAGTCGTTGGGCGATCCAGCGGGACGAACGTGGGAACATGGTCGGAACATTGGAAACCAACAACGACATCACCGAGCGCAGACGGGCGCAAGAGTTGCTACGCCGCAGCCAAGCTGCCTATTTGGCGGAGGCTCAGAAATTGAGCCTGACTGGAAGTTTCGGGTGGAATATCCCTGATGGTGGGATCTTCTGGTCCGACGAGAACTTTCGAATCTTCGGTTACGATCCCGCGAAAAAACCGACGATCGAAATGGTGCTGCAACGAGTCCATCCCGACGATATTGCCGCCGTCCGCGCAACCATCGAGAGCGCAACGAATGACCGGAAGGATTTCGATATCGAACATCGGCTGTTAATGCCCGATGGTACGGTTAAATATGTACATGTCGTTGCCCGTTTCACGACGTATGAGCCCGGTATCTCGCAATTCGTCGGTGCCGTCATGGACGTGACTGCCGCAAAGAATGCCGAGCGGCAATTGCATCGAACACAATCGGAGCTCGCCCATATTTCCCGCGTAACCAGCCTTGGCGAGCTAACGGCCTCGATTGCACACGAGGTAGGTCAACCGCTCGCGGCGATCGTCACACACGCAGAGGCGTCATTGCGGTGGCTAGGTCGCGAAGTGCCCGAGATTAACGAGGCGACTATCGCACTCAGGGGGATTATCAATGATGGTAACCGCGCGAGCGAAATAGTCCAGCGTATCCGCTCGCTCATCAAAAAGGCCGATCAAGAAAGGTCCACACTGCGCCTAAACGAAATGATTGAAGACGTCATCCCGCTGCTGCAACGCGAGATATCGGAGCATCGCATAACGCTGCAGCTTGACCTCGCTGCCGGACTACCGCCAGTGCTCGGCGATCGGGTTCAATTGCAGCAGGTCATTATCAATCTCGTCGTCAATGCTATCCAGGCTATGACGGCGATCGATGGCCGTCCACGCGATCTCGTCATCCGGTCGCGACAGGGCGAGAGCGGAACAGTGCTCGTTGCGATACAGGATTCCGGCGAAGGCCTGTCCGAGGCGACGATGAGCCGCCTGTTCGGCGCTTTCTTTACCACCAAGCCGAACGGCATGGGGATGGGTTTATCAATCTGCCGCTCGATCATCGAAGCCCACGACGGGCGCATATGGGCCACGGCGGCGGAAGGTGGTCCGGGTGCCAGCTTCCAATTCAGCTTGCCCGCGATGCCGACGGAGTGACAATGTGGGTGCCTCTCGAATAAGCCAGCTATCGTATGACAGAGTGCTGCCGTGACTGAGGGTCCGTCACGTCCAACGAGCGCCGCAGCGCGCGAAGAGCCAGTCGTTCTTGTGGTCGACGACGACCCGTCGTTGCGAGAGGCGTTACGGAGCCTGCTTCGCTCGGTCGGCTTGAGAGTCGAGTTGTTCGATTCGGCGCCTGCATTCCTGCGGAGCAACCCGCCGGCGGCGGCGGCCTGTCTTATCTTGGACATTAGATTACCGGGTCCCAGCGGCTTTGACCTCCAGTCCGAGCTTGCCAACGAGGACATTCGCATTCCGATCATTTTCATCACGGCGCATGCCGACGTGCCGATGTCGGTGAAAGCCATGAAGGCCGGTGCCATCGACTTTCTGACTAAGCCGTTCCGCGATCAGGACTTGCTTGACGCCGTCAAGACCGCTCTCGACCGCGACCGCAAGCGGCGTGTTGACGAAGAGCAAATGTCGGGAATGCTAGCCCGCTTCCAGGGGCTCACCCCGCGCGAGAAGGAAGTGATGGCCCATGTCACCCGAGGCCTGATGAATAAGCAGATCGCGCATGAACTCGGAGTGAGCGAGATCACGGTGAAAATCCACCGTGGCAACATGATGCGAAAAATGACCGCAAAGTCGCTGGCCGATCTCGTGAGAATGGCCGAAAGTCTTGGGGTGCGTCCCGCAAAATCGCCACAAGAGTGAATACGCTTCACGATCGGCGGCCAAGGCCGGCTGTCGGTATAACCCTATAAACCTATGTATAGCTTATGCGGCGACGGCTCGACGTCCATCTTTCTCCCCTGACCAGGCATTTCACGAAGAATGTCAAGGACACAGTGCACCAGATGGTCAGGTCGGCCCAACAATCTCTTTTGATATCGATCATCGACGACGATGAGTCGGTGCGCGCGGCTACGACGAGTCTTGTCAGGTCCGTCGGATTTGACGCCAGTACATTTGCGTCAGCCGAAGAGTTCTTGCGATCGCCCGCACTGCGGCATACGGCATGCCTGATCTCGGACGTCCAAATGCCTGGTATGAGCGGCCTGGAGCTGCAGATTGCCATGACCGCCCAAAATATTCACGCCCCGATCATTTTGATTACTGCATTTCCGGACCCGCGCATCCGGGAAAAGGCACTTAATGCAGGTGCCATCTGCTTCTTGAAAAAGCCATTCGACGGGCGCGCACTGCTGAAATGTATCGAAAGAGCCTTGGCCAGGCCAGCGACCTAAACCGCCACAGCGTAATCTAACGCAGAAACAAGCCGGCGAGTATTCCCGGGTGTGGCGACACGTCACGCATGCGGAACAGAGCCTTACGTCGCGCGGATCTGTCTCCGTCGCGACCACGCGCAATGGCCAGCTTCGGTCCGCACTTCAACGCTAAATAACCAATCATTGGTGATGGCAGCAAAGCTTCCGTGATCGTGCACAGAGAAGTACGCTTTGCTGACGTGAAAAGTGGAAAGCCTTTATGCGGTCTACCGAAACCTAAGTATGGGTTATTCAAACTAACATCGCGGACCAAGAAACCGAAGTTTGATGGAGCTAAGTAGTCGGTCGCCGTACCTACCTGGAACGGACGACGGGGTGACGAACCCTAGTTCGCTTCGCAACCAGGAGAAAGACTATGATCAACACATCAAAGCTTGCCGTTATCGCCGTGATCGCGGCAGTCGGCTTCGCAGTCCCGGCGTTTGCGCAACCGTACTCATTCCCGAACATTTCGCTCGAGAGCTTTGGACCCAGCGGCCTGCGGTCGTTCTCTGATGAAACGCCTGCTCCCAAGGGCGACAAGCTCAGGGTTCATAATCGCAGCCTGTACGATTCCGCCGCGGTTCCGACCAAATCGCCGGCTTTCGCTTCGGGCGACGCTCGGGGTAACTATCCGACCAACGGCGCAGGGATGGGTAGCAGAGGCCGCTAACGGATGAAGAAAACAGGGCGCGCTACGGCTCGCCCTGTTTTTGCTTCCCTCGCAATGTTATCCGGGCCGTCGCTGAACAATGCCGGTCACAACATCCTCAACACGGAGCGAGCCGGGCCGCCAGCTCGGCGTGCTTTTCGCGCCTGAAACCCGTCCCACTACAGCCGTTCTCAGGAGAAAGTCATGAATACGAACAGGACTAACGAAACCATCAATCAGGAACGCCGCCGGCTTCTGGGCACGGCCGCGATGGGCTTAGCTGTCGCCGGCGCCGCAACCCTGCTGCCGTCAAAGCTGACCGCTGCGCCTGCAGCCGATTCCATTCGTCCTTTCCGTGTAAACATTCCGGAAGCTCAACTCGCCGATCTTCGCCGGCGCGTGCTGGCGACGCGCTGGCCGGAGCGTGAGACCGTTCCCGACAGCTCCCAGGGCGTTCAGCTCGAAAGGCTTCGACCGCTCGTTCAATACTGGGGCACCGGCTACGACTGGCGGAAGGCGGAGGCGAAGCTCAATGCGCTACCGCAATTCGTGACCGAGATCGACGGTCTCGACATTCATTTCATTCACGTGCGTTCCCGGCATCAGAACGCCATGCCGATGATCATGACGCATGGCTGGCCAGGCTCACCGCTGGAGCTCTTGAAGGTGATCGATCCGCTCACCGATCCCACGACCCATGGTGGAAAGGCCGAAGACGCCTTTCATCTCGTGCTGCCAACCTATCCAGGTTATGGCTTTTCGGGCAAGCCCAGGAACGCCACGGAATGGGGTCCCGACCACATCGCGCGCGCTTGGTACGAACTGATGCAGCGTTTGGGCTATAGTCGCTTTGTCTCTCAGGGCGGTGATTGGGGTGCGATCATTTCGCAAGTGATGGCCGTCCAGGCCCCGTCGGGCCTGCTCGGGATCCACACCAACATGCCGGGTACGGTGCCGCAGAGCGTGCTGAAACTCATTCGCAAACGCGAGCCGGCGCCCGCAAGCTTCACTGAGGCCGAAAAGCGAGCTTTTGCCGGCCTCGAATACTTCTACCGGAAGGGCTTCGGCTATGCCGAGATGATGAACACGCGCCCGCAGACGCTCGGATACAGTCTCGCGGACTCGCCGGTCGGCATGCTTGCCTTCTTCTACGACAAGTTCGCCGAGTGGACCGACAGCGGCGGTCAGCCCGAGCGGGCGCTGACACAGGACGAGATGCTCGACGACGTCACGCTTTACTGGCTCACCAACACCGGCACGTCGTCATCGCGATCCTATTGGGACGCGGCGCAGGGCGGAGGTGGCCCTTTCAACGCCATTGAGATCGTGAAGGTGCCGGTCGCGGTGACGGTGTTCCCCGGTGAGATCTATCGCGCACCTCGGAAGTGGGCCGAGCAGAGTTTCCACAAGCTGATCTACTGGAACGAAGCCAGCAAAGGCGGACATTTCGCCGCGTGGGAAGAGCCGGAGCTCTTTTCTGCCGAGATGCGCGCTGCGTTCCGCTCGCTGCGCCAAGCTTCTTAAATGCCCCCGGCGGCGTGCGCAGTCGCACGCCGCCTCCGTCCAAGGAACACCCTACCTTAAGGCATACGCCTGCAGCTTCGCTGACGGCCTTCGGCGTCTGCCCGCTGGCGACCTGCAGTGCAATTCGCTCTCGACCGCGCGGCGTCAGACGGGCATTCTTGTACACGTTCATCCGGTTCTCCCTTGGAATCCTGAAGTCTCAGCAACCTCAGTCTCCTCGGTCAGAACCGGATGGACAACCTATTGAAAGCTCACATCTAGAGCGTGTCCCGCAAAACTGGTCCGGCCGGCGAAAGACGACAAACCGACATTTGTCGTTAGGCAAACGTCAATCTTGACGGATGGTTTTACGCGAAACTTCTCCTAACCTCGCGTGATATAACCAAATTTTCAGACGCGGCACCTACCCTTTTTAGAGCATGATGCCGAAAAGCGTAAATCGTTTTTCGGCGAAGAACGTTCGCACTTGAGAAGCCCTGCTCGTATTCCGGTTCAATTGAAAAGGGTCAAGGGTCCAGGCGAAGGAAGCCGCTCCGCGGGACGAGGCGAGATCATCGGATGCATGTACAACAAATCGTCTGGAGTCATCGATCGGGTTGGACGCCAGCCGGACCGGGGGCCGACGAGGTCCCGCTCGTGCTCTATTTCGGCACCCGGGAAGCGCTTTCGACCGGGGTTCGCTATAACGAACTGCGCATCATGTTCCCGGCTGCTCATATTTTAGGCTGCAGCACCGGCGGACAGATCAACAACAACGACGTCAACGACGATGAAATCGTCGCCGCCGCGATAAGCTTCGATGCCACCCGGTTACGGCTGTGTCGCGAAGAAGTCACCAATCCGAAGGGATCGCGAAGTGCCGGCGAAGCAATCGGGCGCGCGCTCACGGCGGACGATCTCGCCGGCGTGTTCGTGCTTTCCGACGGTCTGAACGTCAATGGAAGTGAATTGGTAGCCGGCATCGGTAACGTGATCGACCCGTCGATCCCATTGACCGGCGGCCTTGCCGGCGATGGCGCCGACTTCAAGGAGACATTGGTCGGCGGCGACTGCGCACCGCGCCCGCGCACCATCGCGGCGATCGGCTTCTACGGCGCCGCCATCCGGGTCGGCCACGGCAGCGCCGGCGGCTGGGATCTGTTCGGACCGCGCCGGAAGGTGACACGGTCGGTCGGTAACGTGCTGTTCGAGCTCGACGGCGAGCCGGCGCTTGATCTTTACGAGCGCTATCTCGGCCCCGAGGAATCCAAAGGCCTGCCGGGCTCGGCATTGCTGTTCCCGATTCAGGTTTACGACATGAAGGCGCCCGATTCCGCGGTCGTTCGCACGGTGCTGGCGATCGATCGCCAAGCGCGGTCGATGACGTTTGCGGGTGACGTTCCGCAGGGCTGGACGGCGCAACTGATGCGCGGGAATCTGGATCGGTTGGCGGCGGGTGCCGCGGATGCGGCGCGGCAGGCCCGCGACGGCCTCGCCGTGCAAGATATCGGCGCGCGGCCGGCCAATGAATGTCTTTCGATCCTCGTCAGCTGCATCGGCCGCCGCTTGTTGATGGGCCAGCGCGCGATCGAGGAAGTCGAGGCGGCGGGGCTCGAACTGGGCACCGACACATTGCGGCTCGGCTTCTATTCGTATGGCGAGATTTCGCCCCATGCCAAATCGGGCCATTGCGAGCTGCATAATCAGACCATGACGGTCACGACCTTGGCCGAGGTTGCCTGAATTAGGTCCTTCTGAGGGTAGGTGATCGTCGTGCACAAACTTCTTGCCCAGCAAGTCGCCAAGACACTCGACGGCGACGGTGCA
>Ga0182016_10005229_pt1 | contig 14055 bp, 9 predicted proteins | sample 712S2MmetaG_FD_120491 | JGI IMG/M metagenome (GOLD analysis project Ga0182016, IMG submission 120491) | Permafrost microbial communities from Stordalen Mire, Sweden - 712S2M metaG | ecosystem: Environmental > Terrestrial > Soil > Wetlands > Permafrost | place: Sweden: Stordalen | collected...
CAGTCCTTCATCGATCGCGAGGCTCAGGTCAGTGGCCGCCTCCACTCCCGCGCCATCGTCCTTGAAGATCTCCGCCGCCTGCGCGCTGCCGGCATCTCAAACCTCAACCTCGACCTCATCGCCGGACTCGCCGGCCAGACCCATGCCTCATGGGACGAATCCCTCAGCGTCCTCATCGACGCAGGCACTCCCCACGCCAGCATCTACATGCTCGAGGTCGACGATGATTCACGCCTCGGCCGCGAAATGATCTCCGGCGGATCGCGCTACTTCTCCTCGCTCGTCCCCAGCGACGACGCCATCGCCGACATGTACCAGCACGCCATCGCCCGCCTCGCTGCTGCGGGTCTTCATCAATACGAGATCTCCAACTTCGCCAGGCCGCGCCATCAATCGCGCCATAATCTCCGCTACTGGCTTCGCCAACCCTATCTGGGCCTCGGCCTCGACGCATCCTCCATGCTCTACGCAGCGCCCCAAGCCACCGACACCACCGCGCCGTACATCCTGCGCTCCTCTGTCGTCGACGACCTCACTGAATTCCTAAGCGGGCAATCTCCAGCAGGAACAGCGCCCGTCGAAACCGCCTGGCTCTCTCCCACCCGTCAGTTTGAAGAGGCCTGGTTCCTCGGCCTGCGCATGAAAGCCGGCGTCAATCTCGCCGCGCTTCGCCGCGAATTCGGCCGCGACCCCGTCGCCCAGACCATGCCCACCGTCGCCCGCCTCGTCGAAGAGGGCCTCCTCACCTCCGACGGAAAGACAATCCGCCTCACCGCCCAAGGCCGCCTCCTCTCCAATGACGTCTTCCAGCAGTTCCTCGGGTTAGATTCGAACCAGAGCTCCGATTGGCGACCAGAAGATCGCGAAGCCGAACTCGCCGCGCGCTGAATCCGGGCATTACCCACCACTTACAAAACTATCCCTCTTGTCGAATAATTGTCACGGAGCCGCGACCCTGCGAGCTATTTGCGTAGCTTGGTTCTCAAACCCATCGGGCCATGGCCCGAAGAGAACACAGGAGAATGCAGGCAAGCCAATTCGTTCAAATTCTTGACGAGAGGAGAAAACCGCGATAGCATCGCTGCTCTGCTCTAAATTCCCCTTTCACAGATTGGAGAAGTCACTTTGCAACCAAGTCTTTCCTTCATCAAGCTTGGGCAGCCAGGCAAACCACCAGCAAGCGGAACAGTCGAGGTGCATTGGGATACGCTCCAGGATGGCACCTACAAGCGCGCCGGAGACTTTACCTCCGATTTCAGTCCCGAGGACGCAGCCAATGGCACATGGCAGTTGTTGTCCAATGGGGAGAATGAGCCGCCGACGCTTGGGTTCATCAAGCTCCGAAACGTGGGAAACCCAGGCAAAATGGTCGAGGTACACTTGGCTACGCTCCAGGATGGCGCCTACAAGCGGGCTGGGGATTATATCTCCGACTTCAGCGTGAACGACGCAGCCAATGGCGTGTGGCAGTTGTTTGGCAGCGGGGATGGGCCGTTGCTTGGGTTCATAAAGCTCCAGCACGTAGGGAACCCAGCCGGAATGGTCGAAGTACATGTCGATGCGCTTCAGGGCGGCTCCTACGGCCGGATCATCGATTTTGTAACCGACTTCAGTACGGAGGATGCACCCAATGGTGTGTGGCAGCTTCCTTACACGAGCCTTAATCCATCGACCTGGGGCATTTCATTCATTAAGCTCGGGCAACCAGGCAAACCACCAGCCAGCGGAACAGTCGAGGTGCACGCCGGCTCATTTGTTGACAATCCAGACGGGGAGTGGCCTGGGCAAAACGGGTACGAGCGAAAATTCGATACTACCTCTGACTTCAGTCCGAACGACGCTGCCAATGGAACTTGGCAGGTATTTCTCAACTCTCAGAACTTGACTTTCCTTGGGTTCATAAAGCTCCAGCACGTGGGGAACCCAGCCGGAATGGTCGAGTTCCATTTCGATACAGCGAAGGACAGCCCCCCTTACAACTACAACCGGGTAGGAGACTATACCTCCGACTTCAGTGAGGCCGACGCCAACAATGGGGTGTGGGGGGCATTTTGAGCATCAATTCACCCGCGGGAACGGCTTAGGCTCATCGGCTTCTGAAAGCTAAGAAGGAAGCGATACGAGCGCGACTACAGCGGAACCAGAGAAGGCGTATCCCGAAGCGGCAACACTCAAGTCGACGCGACCACCCCGGGGCCCCCAAGAAACGATCTTTTTTTCTTGGGGTGGGGGCACCTGGGAGCGGCGACCCTCCACGGAATTCGTAAGGAGACAGTTACTCTGGTTCCGCTCTAGGAGACAATCCCGCCAAAACTCAATTCTTGAGTTGACTCACTTCTCCTTGCGCTGTCAGCCCGCATCCCAGCTTTGCGGAACATTCACATACGAACGATTAAGTTCGTCTACAGACGAACAACCAAGCAGCCTCAACGTGCGGTCCAGGTCGGCGCGCAGAATTTCGACGGCTCGATTGACGCCGGCTTCTCCGGCAGCGGCCAGGCCATAGGCGTAGGCGCGTCCGCAGAGCACGGCGCGGGCGCCAAGGCAAAGGGCCTTGACGATGTCGGTGCCGCGGCGAATGCCTCCATCCATGAGGATTTCAGTTTGTCCGTTGACGGCCTTCACCACCTCGGGCAACGCGCGCAAGGAAGCCTGAACGCAATCGAGCTGACGGGCGCCATGATTGGAGACTGAAATGGCCGCTGCCCCTTCATCGACCGCACGGCGCGCGTCGTCTCCGGTAAGGACGCCCTTCACGACGATCGGCCCGCCCCACAGTTCGCGAATCCACCGGAGGTCGCTCCAGGTCACGGCAGACTCAGCGAGTGCGACGGCCACATCGACGAGCGGCATGGGACCCTTGCCGGGGATCACGACGTTGTAGAGCGCCGGGAGGCCTCCATCTCGCAAAAAACTCGCAAGCCAACCGGGGCGCGAGAAAACTTGCGGAAGATACGGAAGTTTCTCGAACGGACCGCCGCTCACGAGTTCCTTCATTCCGTTCCGGAAATCGCGCTCGCGGATCCCGGAAACGGGCGTATCGATTGTAACTACAAGCGCGGAAAACCCAGCGACGCGGGCGCGTTCAATCACGGCCTCCGCGGCGCCGCGGCCGCCCATCAGATACAGCTGATAGAACACCGGGCCTGCCGAGGCGGCCTTCACATCTTCGAGTTTGTGCCCCGATATGGTGGAGAGAATGTAGGCCGTGCCCGCTTTGCCGGCGACGCGAGCTGCACCCACTTCTCCCACCGGGTGCATGAGTCGGCTATAACCAACAGGAGCTAGCAGGAAGGGAAGTGCGAGATCGAAACCAAGAACTCGCGTGCGCAAGTTGCAATTGGCGAACGCGACCGCGTGGCGCGGACGAAAGGTGAGGTCCTCATAGACGCGGCAGTTTTCTCGAAGGCTAACCTCGCCTTCCGCGCCACCATCAAGGTAATCAAAGACGGATTTGGGCACGCGGCGCTTGGCGATGGCCCGGAGATCTGCGATGCTCACCACGCGCGGAGATGCAACGGAACGCAAAGATCGAGTCATTTCTCTTACACCTTAGGCGGGGAGTTCGTTAATCGGGACTGCAATTTTTTTGGCCCTGAGAACGGCTGCTATTGTCTCCTCCAATCTCTGTTCGCGTCAATGCGAAGGAATTCTGATCCGGATCGTCCCTTTTGACAAACCTCAAATTGGGGTAACTCCGGGTTGGCCGGCCGCTCGTCCGCGACCACGTTTCGGACGAAATCAGAATCTCCGGCAGCCATCGCCTTTGACTAACCCGAGAATTAACGATCACGCCTTCAGAGGCGAGGACTTCAATCAGATTGAAAAGGTCTAACTTACCGCTTGAATCGCAACATAAGTCCCAAGTCCCGCCGTGGCATCACCAGAACGCCGCCATCAATGCCGAGTCTCTGGGCGCGAAAGTCTGCTTTACCGATGTCATTCAGCTCAAAGCGCAGAGTGATGAGGTGGCCCCCGGTGCCAGCAATCGGAATGGGCTTGCTCGGAATCGGATAGACGGGAATCTCTGGGACGATCGCTGTAGGCCAGCGTTTGTCGGTTAGCGGAACATGACCGTCCGCCCGGATCTCCACCATTCCTGGCGGCTCGTTCTTCCCGTAGAGAAGGTAAAGGCGTTGCGGTGCGCCTTCAAGAATCTTCTCGTTGCTGAGCATTACCCACAGCCCGCCGCGCGGGTCCGGCCGATCGCTTTCAACCACGTAGCGAGGTGGAGTGACGGCTGGAACAGTTGTCAGAAAGACCGCGCCCTCTTTGAAATCCCATGTTCCCTCAGCAGCTTCATCAAGAGCGCCGTACGCAAGCTCGTACACAAAGCGGCCGTCCGCCTTGAGCACAAGGCGCGCGCCCACTTCCATCTGCCCACCGTCATATTCTCCGGCAAGCGACTCGCGGGTAACGGTGTCGGCTCTCGCTTGTCCAGGCGCTGTTTCCGCAGTCTTGGCAGTTGGCCCTCCGCTTTGAGCTGCTGCCAAAGAAGAGAAACCAACGCTGAAGAAAATCGCGAAGTAGAAGAAGAACAGTCCGACCCGGATTGGCGATCGATGCATAAGTGAGCCTTTCACGCTCAAGAGTACTACTGGAAAAGGAAAGGCCGCGCTTCGCCGCGAGATCGGCGGCGACCCCGTCGCCCAGGCCAAGCCCAATCGTCGCCATCCTCGCAACTGAAGGCCTTCTCCCGTTCAACGGAAGGACACGTCGCCCTACCGCGCAAGGTCCCCTGCTCTCCAACGTTTTCTTTCAACAGTTTCTAGGTCTTGGATCAACTCAAGCAGCACACCAGGAATCGGAAGGTCGCGAAGCAGCCCTCGCAGCTCGTTGAACAAAGGACCCGTGTTAGTTATTCTGCAGAGAAGGATGCGGTCTGACCTTGGTGATGTGCGACCCGAGCTAGTAGGCGTGACTTTCGTACCGAAAAGACTCCGGGAAATTGTTTGATTATGGATCAAAATGCTCAGAATCGGCGCTGGCCCTATGCTAGATTGTGATTCAGAAAGACTCTGATTCGCTGGCAGGATGTCCGAAATAAAGATAGATACAAAAGTGCAGGCAGCATCGAAAGCCTGCAAAGGGACCTTCTAGAGATCCTAAACAAAAGAACTAACGCTAAACACTACCCGGCAACTCCACGCGGGATGATAAATGGACTAATTGTTGGCTTGCCCAGTTCACATGGAGCTTACTCATGCGACTCAGGCAAACCGCGTTGGCGGTAACCTTTCTTGCGGCCCTGCTAGCGATTCAAAGTCACGCGCAGTCGGCGCCGCCCGTTGCCAACACCTACTCGCTAGAAATGCATCCCTCCACAGTGTTTGGCGCGGGTGGAGCGATCCCTTCCCTTACCCTCCAGACGGGAGCCAACAATGGAAATATCTATATTCAATTCAGTCTTGAAGGCGTCCCGGCCAACGCGAGTGTTCAAAAGGCGACGCTGCAACTCTACGTAAGCCAGGTCCTCGGTGCCGGCAGCTTCGATGTCTATGAACTCGACTCGGCCTGGACCCAGGACACCCTCACCTACACAAATGCGCCGGCTCTGGGAGCCTCAGCTACTGGGAATAATCCAGTCGCCATTCCCGCGACTGCGGACCAGTTCATTCTGATCGACGTGACACAGCTGGTTCAGGAATGGGTGAGCGGCACAATTCCCAATAATGGCCTGGCTCTGTCGATGACCACCTCCAATGGAGGCCTGCTTTTCGATAGCAAGGAAGCCACTCAGACCTCTCATATGCCCGAGTTGCAAATCGTGCTCAACGGTTCGGCTGGTTCGCAAGGACCCCTTGGCTCGGCCATCCCAGGCATAGACTACGTGACCCCGAGTGGCAATATCACTGGCAACGCAGCCACGGCGACGCAGTTATCTTCGACCGGACCAAACGGAACTTTCTGGGGCGTCTTTGGTGGAGTGCAAGGCTACTACCAGCCTGGCAATGCTCGGGGCCTTGCTCAGCAAGTTAGCGAAGTGGGGAATTGCCAGGCAGTTACGGCTTCAAGCGGCGCGGCGGCGGTGGATTGGTCTACATCTTCCTGCGCAGTGATTACGGCAAATGGCTCAAACGTCAGCTCGATTTCGCTTTCAAATCCGTCCAGCGGCCAGGCCTACTCGCTTGGTTTGTGCAATGACGGTTCGCCCCGATCCTGGGCACTTCCTGGCTCATTGAAGCAAGCCTCCATACCTCAATACGCTTCGGAATGTGTGTACAAGATCTACACCTTCGATGGCGCGAATTATCAAGGGCCCGGAAGCACAGCAAATCCAACAGTTATCTATGGGACTGAGCGCTCCGCACCGACACTGGCTGCGCAAGGTGCTTTCGTCTGCTGGTGGGATAGCAGCAACCATGTTATGACTTGCAACGATAACTCCAGCGGAACGAACGCTAACATGGTTGTTCCGTCCACCGGCGGAAGTGCGAATCAGTTTGTTTCCTATATCGATAGCTCCGGAATTCAGCATATGGGCCAGCCAACTGGAGGGTCAGGGTCTGGAACGGTTTCGACGACAGGTTCGCCCGCCAGCGGCTCGTTAGCCAAGTTCTCTGGGCCGACTTCTATCGCCAATGCAGGTGTCTCCGATGTCGTCGCATTGTTTGCAGGTTGCAGCGGCAGTCAATATCTCGGCGCAGACGGCGCCTGTCACTCCGCAGCAGGCAGCGGCACCGTCACCAGTGTGACATTCACCGGAGATGGGGTCCTGGACTCTTCTAATCCGAGTGCGGCAGTAACCACCAGCGGGGCAGTCGCGGCGACCATCCTCAAGCAAAACGCAAATACCGCGCTACGCGGTCCGGCAAGCGGGGCGGCGGCGGCTCCAACGTTCCGGCAGGATGTGATCGCCGACCTACCCGTGGGCACGGTGTACAGCGTAACGCCAGCTACCGACCCCACTGATAGCGATACTGTTACCTGCGCATCAGCCAATGGTGCTTTCGTTCCCTTCGAAACGACAATCACCAGGCCACCGTTCACGCAGACCCCAGGGGCGATTTGGCAATTGGGAATCTCAGCTATAGCTACATCGAGCGCTTCTTCTCTAACATTCTCCTTCGAAATCACAGACGGCAGTACGGTTGTCTATACGTCAGGCTCTCAAACCAGCGGAATGGGCACAGCAAACCTTCCTGTAGGCGCGGCAGTTAACGAGCAAATATCCGGCTCTAATCCGGCCTCTGCTGCGTTGACCGTTTACCCCATTGGCCAAATGCTCTTAGACCTCGGTCAAAATGCTCTTAACCACACGGCCCAGACAACCGGGTTTAACTCGAGTACTCCGGCAACACTTTCGCTCCTGATGGAATGCAGCGGCTCGACTGCAGGAAACTCCGTGTCATTAACTGGATTGACCCTGACGAAGATTTACTGATGAAAAGACTTGGCCCCAATCTCGACACGAAAGAAAGATTTGACATCGGCGGCAGGAAGCATTCTCCCACGAATCTTCTAACCAGGCTTTGCCGGGAGGCAGATTTGAGACGCGTTTTCTTTGTGCTTATCGCCCTGGGTGGAGTGTTGTGGCTCCCCAAACCCAGCTCTGCCCAAACGTGCAATCCATCGGACACTTCAGGGTGCCCGGATCATTGGCTGGGAAGACGGGGATCGACAAAACCTACGCCGGTTCCGGGTACAGGCTACACAATCAACGACGTGACGACGGCAAGCATAGATGTGTTTTGGGGCGTCGAGTATAACCCCATTGTCTGCCCGTATGCTCCACCGCTGGATAATCGTCAGAGTGGATGCGACATATCGTGGGTTATGCCGCACGAAGCGCCGGCCAACCCCGACAACTACGAGATTATCTACTGTATGCACCAGGGAGGAGGCTCATCGGGGGGAGTGCAAGCTAGCGGTTGTTTTGGAGATGGCACTCCTTTAAAGGAAAGCATCCTGAAGGTTCAACAATACCTTGGAACGCCGAATGCCGTTGGCGGCAAAGGGATTGTGCTGGCGCTGGTCGATTATCGATTGACTGCGGTTGGCGGAATCCCGGGCATAAACTCTTTTCCCGCTCAATGGCAGGATGCTAAGTGCTCCATCTGGCATGTTCTGGAAAACTCCTCCACCTTCCCTGGCAATAAATCGCTCATAGGCATGTACGGCGCCAGTTGGGGTGCTGCGATGGTGCGCTGGGCCGCTGTCACGCCCGACAATCTCTACGCCCCGTCCTGCGATAGCCCGGCTCCGGCCACTGAACCCAGGTTTCGCGCAGTCGAAAGCTGGAACCCGATGGTATGGATGTATCCGATCGGGAATTCGGGTTGGAATAACTCGAATCAGATTTTCCGAAACGCGATGATGGAGCAGCTTAACTGCCTTTCAGAAGGTCAGTGTGACGCATCTTGTGCTTCATTGAACTGCGATCCAGTTAGAAACACCGTGACGGCGAACATTGCTATGTACCTGAACGTCCAGGAGATGCATCAATACGGTGCCGCGGATATCTTGATCATTCCGAATTGGGGTAGCGGCGCTACCCAAGGTGGCAATCTCTACGGCACTGCGGCAGCTTACGCCGCACTTACACCGGCTCTCCATCCATATTTACAGTTGTTGCCCAACTGTGGCCACGTTTGCGACACGGACGCGGATAACTCCCCCTCGGAGATTGACGCTTTCAATTTTCTGTTGATGACAGCTCAAACAACATCTGGCGGTCTGGGCGGTTCCGGCCTGGGCAGCCTCTAGAGCCCACCCCAAATTCGTACCCGACCATCATCGCCATCCGCCCCGTCCTACCGCATAGCGTCCAGTGCAGCCGTCAGATCCATAGCCAATTCCTTCTGCGTCTCTTCCCCCAGCTTCTCTTCGTTGCTCGTCAAATAGAACACATCGATCGCCGTCTGCCCCTCGGTATCGATCAGCGCCACCTTGATGTCGCATTTGTGTGAGCTCAAAGTCAGCGCTATCTGCCGCAACAATCCGGGCACGTCCTGCGCCACTACCTGCAGCAGCGTTGAGTGTGTCGACGACTCGCTGTCAAATTGCAGCCGTGTCGACACTTCCAGCTTGAAGCTGCCCAGATGGTTCATATGGCTCCGCGCTTCAAGCAGTTGCTCCACTGAAACCCTCTGCGCCACCACATCATGAATGTTCGCAAGGAACCGATCCTTCTCGCTCGGATTCAATTCCAGCGTGTGGAAGATGTCGGTGAAGTGAAAGCTGTCCACAATCACCCCGGCGTCGTTTGAATATGCGCCCGCCTTCACAATGTTCATGCCCCACGCGGCCAGCGCTCCAGCCACATCCGCAAACAGCCGTGTGCGATCCCGAGTAATCACTGTCAGGTCGAAGAGCTGACGGTTAGGCCGCAAATCCAATTGCACCGGATCCTTGTCCAGGTTCAGCGCCATCTGGAAATGATTGCGAATCTGCTCCGGCAACCGCGTCTGCAAATACCGCTGCGGTAAGCCTTCAAGGAACTGTCTCAGCGCGTCGTACTGCGTCAGCGCAACCATCGACCGGATCCGATTCAGCAGCGTCGGATCTATCGACGCGTGATACCGAACCTCGTCCACTGAGCGATCCATGAAGTTGGCCGTGGACATGTAGAACTGCCAAAGATTCTCCGCCTTCCACGGCGTCAACGCGTCGGGATTCACAGCCTTGATGTCTGCAAATGTCATGATCGTCAGCATCTTCAGCAGTTGCGGATTGCCAATCTTCTCCGCAAATCCACGCACGTTTTCAATGTCGAATATGTCGCGCCGCAGCGCATTCGACATATCCAGATGCAGGCGAATCAGCTTCAGCACCGACTCGCGCTCTTCCGCGTCAAAGTCCAGGCGCGCCAGAAACGCATCGGCCAGTTCAACGCTTTGTGCAGCATGCTCGCCCGTTCGTCGCGCCTTGCCCGTGTCGTGCAATAGGAGCGACAGCAGGAACAAATCCATCCGATCGATCTCCGGCAAAAGCTGCGCCAACCTCTGTTCGTAATCGTGCGTCGGCTGCCGCAGTGAGTGCACGTTGTCGATGCACAGGAAGGTGTGTTCGTCCACCGTGTAGCGGTGATAGCTGTCGCGAATCACCAGTGCATCAATCCCGTGAAACTCCGGAATCAGCATCTCCAGCACACCCAGCGCGTGCATCGTGCGCAAAGCGTGTGCGGCGTGAGGTCCCAGCAGCACCTCGCGCAGAGCATTCCACAAATACGGCCCCTCGGGAATGTGAATCGCCAGCGCCGGCAGCGCATCCGTGATCCGATCTTCCGCGGCCTGCGATAACGAGTAGCCATGCGTCGCCATCAATGTGAAGATACGCAAAATCGCCGCTGTGTCGTTGAACTGCGCCCCCGGCGCAATATCGATCCGCCCCTGATCGAGAAGAAAATCTGTCCCCGCAATCGGCGTCCTTCGCCTGCGGAACTGCTTGTAGAAACTCACCGGTGCAGGCAGATGCTCCATCAGCAGCGCAGCGCGACGGTAGATCACGCGCGCATGTCGGTAGTAGGTCCGCATCCAGTAACTCGGGTCGGCCGTCCCCCTCGTCTCCAGACCAATCGAGTTTGCCGCCGCCTCGTCCTGCGACTGCCAGTCCAGCGTATTGTCGTCGCGCCCGTGCCTGAAGTGAAGAAAACATCGCGCCGCCGCCAGAAAATCAAACGCCGCTTCCGCATCCCCACGTGCGCTTTGGAAAACTCCGCCCCGTTGCCGTGGCCACTCTTTCGTCTCTTTCAAATGGAACAACAGCGCAAACCACACCGCCAGGTGATAGTCCCGCAATCCGCCAGGACAATCCTTCAGGTTCGGCTCCAGATGAAAGATAGTGTTGCCAAACTTCGCATGCCGGTTGCGCGCTATCTCGCCCAGCTTGTGCGTAATCGTGTTCCACTCGCTCAGCACCAGCCCCGGCAGCACTGTCTGGTGCAACTGCTGGTACAGCGGAAATTGCCCCGCCAAAAAGCGCCGGTCCAGCGTCGCCAGTGTGAACTCCAGATTGTCCGGGTCGAATCGCCCGGCCTCCTTCAGCGTCCGCGACGTTGGGCTCGCCCGCAGCCCGATGTCCCACATCCCCTGGATAATCAACCGGACCGCATCCTTCGCCTGCTCCTCGGTCTTTTCGTCGGCAAAAGCAAACAGCACATCGATGTCGGAGTAAGGAAACAAATCCTTCCGCCCGTAGCCACCCATCGCCAGCAGGGCAATGTTCTGCGTCGGCTGCCCGCCAAACGCTCTGCGCCACATCTCAATCAGAATGCGGTCGACCACCGCAGACCTGCGGCGGATCGCAGCCGTACCGTCCCCGGTACGCTCGCAGGTCTGGCGTACGAGCGCCATCTCCCGCAGATACTGCTCCCGAAGATCGTCAACCGCAAAAGCGACTGGATTCATATGGGTTTGTGTGTGGCCCTGCCGCAGCAGTAAGGAATTGTTAACAGAATAATCGATTTGGTTGGTGCGGTGGATTTTTGGTGCGAGAGCGGGAAAAACGCGAGGCGCTACAGAGTTTTCGATCCAAGTGCTCACAGAAACCAAGCATCAAAGTGAAATTTTCCTCTCCCGGGGGCCCCGCAGACAGGTCTTGGTCTGTGGGGTGGAAGTAAATGCCACCCACGACGAATTCGTAACGTCAACATGTGGATCGAAAACGCTCTAGATGGTGCGATGGCCTGCGAAGGAGCTGTGGAATCCGCGAATTGTCGCAGCGGGAAAAGGGACTGCAGACAGGGGGCCTAGAGTTTGCGCATGCGGCTTGCGGGGGCCGAACGCCGCTTGCGCGCCGCAAACAGGATGACGGGGAAAACCATCAACATCGGCAACATGGGAACAAACACCCGCACGATTGGCGTGCTGAACATCGGCAGCAGCGCCGCAGCCATCGGATTCAGGCTCAAGTTCGCGGTCAAAAACAGGCGAGGCAGACCCGAAACGAAAACCAGAATCAGAGAAAAGCCCGCCGCTGAAATGAGGACCGCCCCCGCGAGCGACACAGTCAGTCTGTTGCGATCAAGAACCTCGGGACCATGCGGCTTTTCGCCAGTAGCCATGCCATCCATTGTGCGCCGCGCTCTAATGCCGGTCAAACTGGACTCCCTTCGGATGTTCGGCGGGAAGAATCGAATGTTGAATGCGGTAGCACCTGGTGCTAGACTAATTGCACGACCGGTAAGGCCGAAAGATCGGCACGGGTCTTCAAGACAGCTTGGTTTTCCAAGGCAGCGCGGAAGGCTCTGATCAATGACGGTGAGCTCTGCAACGCCATCCGGGAAGCAATGCTCGGCCAGGCCGACGACCTGGGCGGGGGAGTCTTCAAGAAGAGGCTTGGGAAAAACCTTTACCGCTAGATCATTGTTGCCAGAGGCGGACGATTTTGGGTCTATGCCTATTTGTTTGCAAAGAAGGATCGAGCGAATATCGATAACGATGATCTGGCGAGGCTCCGTGGGTATGCCGCTCTTTTTGCCCGAAAGACAGACGGCGAAATTGCGGATGATTTGAAGCTGGAAGAATTGGTGGAGATTTGCAATGACACAGAAACTTAAATACAAGAGCGATATCGCTGAGGCAATCCACAGCAGCGTTTCCGGCATGTACCGAGCCGGAACCATCGACATGGCGACCATGCGTCGATTCGACGAATCCTGCCTCGCCGTCCCGCCGCCAATGCCACCAAAGCGCATCAAACGCATTCGCCAGGCTCAAAAGGTCAGCCAGCCAGTCTTTGCCCGCTACCTAAACACCAGCCCATCGACCGTAGAGAAATGGGAGTCCGGCGCAAAGAAGCCCAGCGGCATGGCCCTCAAGCTCCTCGACATCGTCGAAAAGCACGGCCTCAAGGTGCTAGCTTAGGAACGGCCTCTTGTGCAAATAGGACGCCCGGGCCGCCCGGCCTGCACGGAGCACCAATGCCTGACCGGAACAGTCAAATCCACCGGATTCTTTCGTTCGAGATCAAGCAGCTCCGAGAGAATGATCACTATAGTCCCCAAGCGCAGATCGACGCGCTCATCCAGCAAGACCCAACGACCAGGGCAGAAGTGATCGCCATCAAAAGCGGATTGGTGGTCAGCGGAGAGGACGAGTTGGAGCTACTCGCCCTTCGCTCGGAAGCTCTCTTTGGCAGCGGAGCCGAAATGGGCGAGGTCAAGGTCAATTTTAAAGAAACTATCCGCAAGGCAGCAGAGGCCGAAGGCAAGTACATCCGCCAGACCGGCGGCCTCGGCAACTATGGCCATTGCAAGCTACGCGTCGAGCCCAATCGTCCGGGCATGGGAAACGAATTCATTAACGACATCAATGGCGGCGTCGTCCCCAGGGAATACATCAAGCCCATCGATCAGGGCGTGAAGGACGCACTCGAACTCGGCATCATCGCCGACTATCCAATCATCGATGTCAAGGTCACGCTCTACGACGGCAGCTACCACGAAACTGACTCGAACGAAATGGCATTCAAGTTTGCCGGCTCCATCGCATTCAAGGAAGCCGCGCGCAAGGCGTATCCGGTACTGCTTGAGCCGGTTGTGGCTGTTGAGGTCATCGTACCCGAAGAGCACCTGGGCACCATCATTGGCGACATCAACTCCCGCCGCGGTCGTATTGAGGGCATTGGGTCTCTCGCTGGTTCAAAAGTGGTCCAGGCAATCGTGCCGCTTGCCGAGGTGCTCACATCGAGCGAACACGGAAGGCCCACTTACTCGATGCGCTTTGCGGGCTATGAGGAAGCTCCGCCACCCGGGCCATTCGATCAAGACGCAGCTGCCTGCGCAAACAAGCCCAGGAGCCCAAAGATGGGGACTGGCTCGGCTGCCGCTGACTTGGAGGAGTAAGTCTCTCGTAGCCCGCCGCTGCCCGCGCCGAAGGCGCAGTTGGCCCCACCGCAGGTGGCTTACAGCGCCGACTCCCCACGCTCATCATTCCGTATCCGGATCGCATCTTCCAGTTTGCTGACGAAGATTTTGCCGTCGCCAATCCGCCCGGTGCGCGCCGCGCCAATAATGGCCTGGATCGCCTTCTCCCGCAATTCGTCTGGAACCACCAGCTCGATCTTCACCTTGGGCAAGAGATCGACCGTGTATTCGCGTCCTCTATAAAACTC
>Ga0182016_10005231_pt1 | contig 14052 bp, 8 predicted proteins | sample 712S2MmetaG_FD_120491 | JGI IMG/M metagenome (GOLD analysis project Ga0182016, IMG submission 120491) | Permafrost microbial communities from Stordalen Mire, Sweden - 712S2M metaG | ecosystem: Environmental > Terrestrial > Soil > Wetlands > Permafrost | place: Sweden: Stordalen | collected...
AAATCGCCGCCCTGCTGGCCGCGCATCTGGTTCAGCCGGTGCGCTTCGTGGACGAGATTCGGGCGATGCACGATGCGGGGGCGCGCGTGTTTGTCGAGGTGGGTCCGAAGAATGTGCTTTCGAATCTCACGAAGGCGAATTTGGACGGGCGCGAAGCCGTGATCCTCCAAACCGACTCGACGGAGCGTCGCGGTCTGGAACAACTGTTGTCGATGCTCGGCCAGCTTTGGACCCTGGGCGTGCCGGTCGAAATGGACGAGCTTGTTCGTGGACGGCTCGACTTTGATAAGGATGCGCCGTCCGCTGCTCCCGCGCGCGCCCCGCAGTGGATGGTGAACGGCGCGGGCGCATATGCGGTTTCAGCTCCGCCACAGGTGAAGAAGCCGGTTCGTCTGGTAGATCCGGCGACGATCAAACGGGAGATCCGGACCGTGGAAGTGGTGAAGGAAGTCATCCGAAATGTGGCGGTGGCAACTGGTGCGCCTCCGCTGGCCGATGCCGGGAATGTCATCGTCGAATACCAGCGCATGATGCAGCAGTTCCTGCAGAGCCAGACTGCCATTATGCAGAGTTTTCTGGGTGCGCCGGCGGTGTCTCCCGTAACGACGCAACCGCTCGCGATCGCTGCTCCTCCACCGGTGGTTATCGCGGCGCCAGTTGTTGTTGCCCCTCTGCCAGTGACCACCCCGCGAGTGACGGCCGCGCCCGCGCCGGCAACGCCCGCGCCAGCAACGCCCGTCGCGAAAAGTGTCGCGAGAAATATGGAGCGGGAACTGGTCGCGATCGTCAGCGAACGCACCGGCTATCCCGCCGACATGCTCGACCTCGATGCCGCTATCGAAGCCGACCTCGGCATCGATTCCATTAAACGCGTGGAAGTGCTGAGCGCCTTCCAGCGCTCCTGCTCGGAAGCGGAACAGACGCTGGTTCAAGGCATGATGGAGAAACTCACCAGCGCCCGCACTCTGCGTGAAATCGCCGCGAAGCTTTCTGTCATCTCTCCTTCCGCAACTCCTTCGACCCCTCATTCAACGACCCATGCAGCCCCGGCCGTTGCGCCTGCCGCCCTACCAGCCAGTCCTGTGCGCAGCGTGCTCCAGGAACTGGTCGCCATCGTCAGCGACCGCACCGGGTACCCAACCGACATGCTGGACGTCAACGCGGCCATCGAAGCCGACCTTGGCATCGATTCCATTAAACGCGTCGAGATACTGAGTGCCTTCCAGCGCACCTGCTCCGAAGCAGAGCAGAAACTCGTGCAGGGCATGATGGAAAAGCTCACCAGCGCGCGCACGCTGAGCGAAATGGCCGCGCGGTTGTCGGAGATTGGCCCCGCTGAAGCGGAGCCCGTGACGCTGGTCGCCTTTTCCGCTCAACCTCTCGCCGCGCTCACCGCGCGCGACGTACTCAGAGACATTCTCGCCATCGTCAGCGACCGCACGGGCTATCCGACCGATATGCTGGAGGTGAATGCCGCGATTGAGGCCGATCTGGGCATCGATTCCATCAAGCGCGTTGAAATCCTGAGCGCCTTCCAACGAACCTGCTCCGAATCCGAGCAGACCAAAGTTCAGGGGGTGATGGAGAAGTTGACCAGCGCCCGCACTCTCTCGGAAATCGCGGCGCAGTTGGAACCGCTGTTCGCAGCCGGCTCCCCCAGCCCGGTGTCCGTCGGTTCAAACGCCGCTCCTGCGCATGCGCCCCAGGCAGTTCCGCAACGCGACACGCTGACAGAAGTCGTCGCAATCGTCAGCGACCGAACGGGTTATCCGACGGACATGCTGGATGTGGATGCGGCCATCGAGGCCGACCTCGGCATCGATTCCATTAAACGCGTCGAAATTCTGAGCGCCTTTCAACGAACCCTGGACGAAGCTTCTCAGCAGCTTGTACAAGGCTCCATGGAGAAGCTCACCAGCGCCCGCACTTTGCGCGAAATCGCCGAACGCATCGCCAGCGCGCTATCGGGCGGCCCGCCGTCCCAAGAAGCCGGGCCGCGGGAATCCGTTGCACGCTTCACGCTCACCACCGTGGCCCGTCCGCGCGCGGCCGCGCCCAAACACTTCCCTGGACGCGTGGTCCTCATGACGGACGACGAAACAGGGATCGCTTCCGCCGTGGCGGAATCGATGCAAACCACCGGCGATCGCGTGCTGCTCGTCAGGCACAGCCCGGGATCCACCATCCACGCGGAAGGCGTTTACGCGACCGACCTCACCGATGCCGCGCAAGTGGAAACCATGATGGGCGCTGTGCGCAGTTCCTACGGGTCCATCGGCGCAGTAATCCATCTCCTGCCGCTCGGTTCCGCGAAGCCCTTTGAGCAACTCGCGTTTTCCGAATGGCGCGATCAGGTAAGGCAGGACGTCCGCAGTCTCTACCTTCTCGCCAAGTATGCCGAACCCGATTTGAAGCGGGCGGGGAAAGCCAATGGGGCTTTGTTCGCGGTCGTCACCGGACGCGGCGGAGAATTCGGACTGGGTTCCAATTCACACCCCGCCGCCACACACTTCGCCGCAGCCGATTTCGTCAAGACGCTCGCGCTCGAATTCGATGAAGTCCTGTGCAAAGTGATCGATGTGGACCCCTCCGACCCGGTGGCTATCCTGCGCCAAAAACTGGCTGAGGAACTGGCCGCTTTTGAGGATGTTCTGCAAGTCGGGCTCCCCGGTGATCTGCGTCTCAGCGTCGCGCCATCGATTTCTCCTCTGGCCGCGGGGCCGCTCCACGAAATCGATTCGAACTCCGTCATCCTGCTCACGGGTGGCGCTCGCGGGATCACGGCGGGGATCGCCAAAACGCTCGCCTTGCGCACCCAGCCCACGCTGATTCTGGCTGCCGCCTCACCGCTTCCGCCAGCCGAAGACCCAGGCACCGCGGCCATCAGCGATCCGCCGAAGCTGAAAGCCTTATTGCTCGAAGGCCTGCGCGCTTCGGGTAAGAAAACCGTGAAACCGGCGGAAGTGGAATCCGCCTATTCGCGGCTGATGAAGAACCGCGAGATCCAGCGCAACCTCGCGGAATTGACCGCGCTTGGTTCCAAGGTGGAGTACCATGCGGTCGACGTGCGCGATGAAGCCGCATTCGGCGGGTTGATCGACAATCTGTACGCGCGGCTGGGACGCATCGACGTGGTGATCCACGGCGCGGGCGTTATTGAAGACAAGCTCATCAAGGACAAGACGCCCGAATCGTTCGACCGCGTGGTTCACACCAAAACCGACAGCAGTTTCGTGCTGACCCGCAAATTGCGTCCCGCCGATACCAAGTGCCTGATCCTCATGTCGTCCATCACCGCGGCATTCGGAAACCGCGGCCAGGCCGATTACGCCGCGGCCAATGGAGCGATGAACGGAATCGCCAGTCTGCTGGCCTCGCAATGGCCCGGACGCGTGGTGGCCATGAATTGGGGTCCGTGGGATCAGGGCGGCATGGTATCGGACGATGTGCGCCGCCAGTTCCTGGCACAGGGGATAGAGCTCATCGTTCCCGCGGAAGGCGATGAAGCCGTTATGCGCGAGTTGGCGCTCACTTCACAGGGCGCACCCATCGCCGTATTCGGAGACGGGCCCTGGCGGAAGGCCGCCGTTCAATCCGCGAAACCGGCCACGATGGGCACCACGGTTTGATTCTCTATACTGAAAATTGATAGACCTACACTCGCATACCGACCAGTCGGACGGCAGTTCATCCCCATCCGGCCTCATTCAGGAAGCCCTTGACCTGAAACTGGAAGCGCTGGGCATCACCGACCACGATACCCTGGCCGGGTACGATCTCGCCGCGCCCATCGCGAAAGACCGGGGACTCGAGCTTGTCTGCGGCATCGAACTCTCGACGCGGCTCGAACAAACGGACCCGGGGACGCGGGCGCCATCCGTGCATCTTCTCGGCTATTTCGTTCGCACCGAACCCACCGTAACCTTCCGGGAATGGCTCGTGAACTGGCAGAACAGCCGCCGCGAGCGCAACCTGAAATTGATCCGGCGTCTCAACGAACTGGGCGTGGATATACAGCTTGAAGAAGTGCAGAAGGTGGGCCGTAACCTGACAGGGCGTCCGCACTTTGCGAAAGTGCTGGTGGCCAAAGGCTACGTGAAAACCACTCAGGAGGCGTTTGACAAATACCTGGCTGAAACGGCGGCGGCAGGGGTTGAACGCGAAGAGTGCTCGCTTTACGAGGGCGTTCGCATGGTGCGCCAAGCCGGGGGCACGCCCGTGTTGGCCCACCCATACAGACTTCCCGGCGGCCGTGAAGAAGCGCCCATGAGCGCATTACTCGAAAAGCTGATGGAGCACGGACTGGCGGGCATCGAGATTTTCTACAGCGAGCACAGCGATGCCGATCGTGAGCTGTACTTGAAACTTGCTACCCGGTACCGGTTGATTCCCACCGGCGGTTCCGACTACCACGGTAAGTACAAACCGGGAATCGAACTCGGTACCGGGCGCGACCATAACCTGAATCTGCCCTATTCGCTGCTGGAAGGTTTACGCCAGTAGCAGCCTAAGCGCTGGCTTGGGCGGGCGGCTGCCAGAACTTCATTTCATCGGCGGAGGGCCCGTACATCCCGGGAATTTCAGCTTCCTGCAGCCGGATATACACGCCGAGTTGCGCGCGGTGGTGGATCAGGTGATTCATCACAACGCCGCGCAAAATCATGTACCTCGATTTCGCCATGATCGGATTGCCGCCGAACTTCAACGTCCAGGTTTCGCCGAATTTTTGATCGGATGCTGCGGCTATTAGGGCTCGCGCTTCTTTTACACCTGTGTCAAACTTTTCGAGCAACTGCTGAGTGCTCCCGGCAATGAATAGCGGCGGCGCGCCCTGGATCTCCAACTCATCGACTTCAAATGTGTGCTTCGCCCATTCTGGCATTGTCGCCACATGGCTCGCCAGCTTGCCGAGCGGCATGGATTTCGCATGCGGCACAAAGTCGTTCTTGCCTTCCGGAACACGCTCCAGCAGCTTACGTGTGTTGGCCATCTCCTCGTCAAATTCGGGGAGGATCAGTTCGCTGATGCTCATCGGTTTTGTCTCTCTAGCCGCCAGTTGCGGCAGTTAGGAGATTATCACTTTCCGAAGGCGAAGACAAGGCGAAAATGGAAAAAGAAGAAGGGGAGATCCAACGCTGCGAATTTCCCCCGCGATACGTTATTCGATAGTCTTCATGACTACCATGTCGCCGTCGCCTTTTTCGCCGACAACGGTCACTTTAATCGGTTCACGGTCGCTCATGTACTTTCTCCACGCCTTGTTCCCCTTCACGGTCTCGATGATCCGCGTGTCGCTGGACGGATCGAAATGGATGTATTTGTGCTCGGGGGTCTCCAGAACGAATGACGTCGTCTCCGATGTCACCGGGCAAGTCGCCACTTCATCGGTAGTCACTGTTTTGGTGGTGGTGGAGCTATCCGGATTGGTCGTGGTCTCCGTATTCTCCGTATGTTTGGAGACGCAGCCGGCATCCATCAGAGTGCCGCTGTAGTTGGTTGATGTGGTGGTCGTTTTGGTTTCCGTGTCCTGGGCGTAAAGGAAACCGGAGAAAACGGGAATAAGCGCGAAAAGTGCAAATTTTGTCATAAAACCTCGCTGACATGGCTGCACGCAGTTGGCCCTTGTGTTGGAAAGTCTACTGACGTCCGATCAGGCGACGGCCGTGATGCCGTGCTCCTCGACAAGCTTGTCGCGCCGACTGGCACGGGCGCAATCAAGCGGGGGCGAAAGGACTGAGCCTTTAGTTGGCGTGGGCGAACATGAACGGAGTAACTTCGGCAAACGACCCGCGTCTTTCAAGGTGCGCCAAGGTAGTTTTGCATGAATTTGCTCGCAAAGTTCGCTGTCTTGATGGGTATGAGCGCGAGTGCCATCGTCGCGTCCGAGCATTTTGCCGGCTACCTGGACCGGCTCACTAACAATGCGATCACAATTCAACAGGCGGATGGCGTGGCGATTTCCGCCTTGCTTCCCCGAGAGGCCGAAGGAGCAGTCCAGGCGATCGCCATCCAGTGTGCTTTCGGCGATCAGATCGTGATCAGTTGCCGCCACATCCAGCCTGTTTATGACCATGATGCCGGCCGCTATCAAACCCTGGAAATGTCGGGACTTCAGCGGGTTCGGGGCGCCACGCTCCAGGAAATGTCCACAATTGCTCTCTCGCATGGGTGGAGCGCCGGTGGAAATCTCCTGAAGACGCCGGATAGACCTCACGCGTCGACGCCAGTGGCGGCCGGCAACGCGAACAACGGGGATGATCGCGCTCAATCCGAGATCGCCCTCGCTCGCGAGATAAATCTTGAAGTTGGTTCACGACTTCCGAACTTCATCGCCGACGAGACGGCGAGGGTCTATATGAGCTCATCTGAACGAAAGGATGCCTGGCGTTTCGAGTACGCGGTCGAAGCCGAAGTGACCTTCGATCACGGACACATCTCGCGGCGCAATATTCGCAAAGACGGTCATCCTTGGACTCAGCCGGTGCTGCCGGGGTATACGGGATACGGGGGGTTCGGTAATTTACTCGTGAACCTGTTCGACTCGCACTGTCCGAACACATTTCATCTCATGGGCCCATCCGAGATCAAGGGGAAGCAGACTTTGCAATTTCGGGTCGATGCGGAACCCGACACTTGTTTCGGCATCGAATCGGATTACCAGGCATACCGGCCTCGAATCGAGGGCCACATTTTTCTCGAAAACCCCGGAGCTAGGCTGGTACAGTTCGAATACAAAGCGCTGAATATCCCGGAGTCTTTTCTTTTGTCGTCGTGGGTGCGGAAGATCTCCTGGGGTGACGTACGGATTGGAGACAAAGTCTTTTTACTCCCGGTGAGCGCTGATCTTGTCGCGGCTAACTCGCTATCGCATGGCAGTCGTCACGCCGAAACAGAGCACATCGTTTGGGAGTACAAGAATTACCGGCATTTTGAGGCCGAATCCAGCATCTCCTTTCATTGATGTGCGTGATTGATGTGCGGGTGAAAGCGGATTTGATGGTTTGGGCGCGACCCGCGATCGCCGTGATTGAGAGCGCCTGGATTCATTGAAATTCTCCTAACTTCGTATTGCCGATCGGCCCCGGCGGTTTTCGCCTGTTAGTACACGCTAGGCGACTGCAGTGATGCCGTGTTTCTCCACAAGCGACAGGAGCTTCAGCGCCGGCCCGGACGGCTTCTTCTCCCCCACTCCCACTTGCTGATGAGGCGCGGCGTCAGCGGCTCCACGGGGGTTCAGGCAGGCGTCGTCAAAGCGCCGCATCGTCTGCTTGTCGATCGCGCCCACTTTGTGCAGCGCCTCCATCGTTTCGTGAATGGAGGCCATCGCGTCACTTCGATATTGCTTGCTCATTTTCGTTTCACCTCCACAAAATCGCCTTCCTCGATCAACGCGTGAAGCTGCATTTCCGTCAGGCCCAACACATACCGCGCGGAAGAGTTTCCCTCCCCCGGACGCGCAATCCGCTATTTGATGACGCCGCCGCCAAGGTCAGGTTCAACCTGACCATTCTCGGCACGCGATACGGTATCCAGCAGATTGAGAGTTTTCTATGGTAAGTTTTCGTCTATGAACCGTCCCGCAGTCGTGTTTTCCGCACTCTTGCCGTTAGTGCTCTTCTGCTCGGTCGTGAAGGCTCAATCGCCAAGCAGCGATGGCCATTTCGTGGTTCTGGCGCACGGCGGAGAGATTACGCAGCAGCGCGGGTCAATACCCCCGACGACTCTCTTCAGTCCGGAGGTGTCAGGCCTCTATCGAGTTTCGGCGTACGTCGAAGTTACCGGACCTACATCGGTGTCGGTTTCCGTGTGCCCGAGCCTTTCATGGACCGACGACTCCATGTCGCTACAGGCCAATCCAAACCTGGTGACCCCGTTTGCCATCGCGGACCCATGCGCGCAAACGAATCAAAACGTGGCTTTCTCTGCCGGGGGCAGCACGATCATACGCGCGGTTGCCAACACCCCGGTAACCCTTGCGGTACCAACTTATCCAACCGTTTTTCCAGATGGATCGCCTTCTTATTCGCTGTTTATCACCGTAGAGAGATTGTCGCCGTTGTAAAGAGCAGGTCGCTTATTAGGCTCAAATTCCGCCCCTTTCGGCGCGGCTTCCCAAGAACCGCCTTGGCGAAGCTAACCTTTCAACACCGCCATCGCCGCATTCCTCCCATTCATCGCAATCACGCTACCCCCGGGATGGGTACACGCGCCACAGAGAAAAACTCCCGGCATGGGCGTCTTCGCCCGCAGCCGGTTGCTCCACATATAAGGCGGAAGACAGGTGCCCTGAAAAATGTGACCACCAGTAAGCCCGACCTTCTCCTCAATATCGGGCGGCCCATAAACCTGCACCTGAACCGCCGCATCGGGAAGGTTGCTGCAAAAGCGTCCGATTGATCCCAGCACCGCGTTCTTCACGTCATCACGGCGCGAGTCCCAATGACCGTCCACAAATTTGTACGGCACATACTGCGAAAACACGCTCATGCTGTGCATGCCGGGTGGCACCACGCTCGTATCGTGCACGCTCTGGAAATAAAGCTCGGTCCACAAGCGGTCCGCAATGCGCCCGTCCCTGGCCGCCGCGAAGCTCTCCTTCCATTCGGATTTCGACAGCGGCGTGTTGATCTGCCCGTGGTGATGCGTCTCCATGGTGCCCGGCCGTGCGCGGAAATTCGGTAGCTCGCGCATCAGAATATTCAGCTTCACCGTGCACCCTTCCATGGGCACGGCTTCCACCTGCGCGCGCCACCCGGAATCGGCGTTCTCTCCCAAAAGGCGCAAGGTCACGCGCGGGTCCGCATTCGAAATCACCACGCGCGCGCGAATCCTTTCGCCGCTTTCCAGTTCTACGCCTTCGCATGGAGTGATGCGGGCCACGCGCACTCCGGTCGCCACCACGGCCCCGGCCTCGCGCGCGGCATCGCACAGCAGGAACGAAATCATCCCCATTCCGCCCTTCACATATCCCCAGGTGCCGGGCAATCCGCCTTGCCGCCCACACGCGTGATGGAAGCGGATGTACGCCGTCCCTTTATCAAACGGACTCGCATTCGTGCCAATCACGCCTTGGCCAAGATAGGCAATCTGCAGCCGTTCATCCTTGATGTACCGCTCCATCAACTCGGCCATCGACCAATCGAACAGCAGGCCGCGCGCATCTTCATCGTTGCCAAGGCGTTCTTCAATCTCTTCGCGCGTGGGCGGCTCGCCGATCCACATGTCGCGATCGCTATCCGGCCGGACCCTATCGCGCACGCGGCGAATCAGGTTCGTTAACTCACGCCAACCTTTCACATCGCCCGGAGACAAGCGCCGAATCTCCTCATCGCATTGGTCGCGGTCTTCATAGAGTTGCACGCTGGTTCCGTCTTCGAAGGGCACGAAGAGGCCGGCCAGCGCGGGTGTCCAGTCGAAGCCGCGCTCCACAAGCCCCAATTCGCGCACCACCAGCGGATGCAGGAGTCCCGCGAGGTAGGCGCACGGCGACATCAGTGCACCCGGAAACGGTTCTTCCAGAGTGCAGGCGCCGCCCACGCGCTCGTGAGCCTCGAGCACCAGCACTCGCTTGCCGGCGCGCGCCAGGTACGCGGCGCACGTCAAACCGTTGTGACCCGCTCCTACGATCACAACATCCCAATCCTGCTGCGCCAGTTCCTGAAGCGGAGCGGGCAGACCGAGCACTCCCATTTTGCCGGCGGTTATTGATGGCACGTCTGTCCAGCATAACTGCACTGCGATAAACTTGTGGTTCGGAGCCCATTTTTTCCCACATGAATACGATCCGCCGCGTCGCGGTGCTGGGTGCTGGCACGATGGGGTCGCGCATAGCCGCGCACTTCGCGAACGCCGGAATTCCCGCAACCCTGCTCGATATCAACCTTGCCGCCGCTGCCAACGGGCTGAAGAACGCCCAAAAATCCAAGCCTGCGGCGCTTTTCAAAGATTCCCTGGCAACCCTGATCACTCCCGGAAGGTTCGACGACGATCTCGGACGCGTGAAGGAATGCGACTGGGTGATCGAAGCGGTCACCGAAGACCTCGGCATCAAGCGCGCCCTCTGGGCGCGAGTCGAACGCGAGCGCAAGCCCGGCACCATCGTCAGCACCAATACCAGCGGCATTCCTTTGCACTCCATCTCGGAAGAGTTCGGCGAAGAAATGAGGCGGCATTTCTGCGGGACGCACTTCTTCAATCCTCCGCGGTACCTGCATCTATGCGAGTTGATTCCGGGCCGCGACACCGACGCCGGGATTCTCAATTTTCTGCGGGAATTCTGCGATCGGCGGCTCGGGAAAGGCGTGGTGGATTGCAAGGACACGCCCAACTTCATCGGCAACCGCATCGGCAGTTTCGTCGGGGGGACCGTTCAGAAGCTGACCGTTGAAGGCGACTACACCATTGAAGAAGTCGACGCGCTTACCGGAAATTTGATCGGTCTTCCGAAATCCGGTAGTTACCGTCTGCTCGATATCGTCGGGCTGGATATCTGGGCGCATGTTTCGCGGAATCTTTACGAAGGCGTGCCGGGCGATCCGTGGCGCGAGCGCTTCCTGTTACAGCCTTTCCTCAATACTCTGCTGGAGCGCAAGTGGCTCGGCGACAAGACCGGCCAGGGCTGCTACAAAAAGGTCGATAACAATGGAAAGCGCGAGTTCTGGGCGATCGATTGGAAGACCGTCGAATACCGCGCGCCCTCCAAGCCGCGCTTCGCCAGCGTTGAAGGCGCCAGGCTTCAGGAAGACCTGCGGGAACGTCTGCGGATGTTAGTCGCTTCTCCCGATCGTGCCGGTTGGTTCCTCTGGAAGATGTTCCGGGATACGCTGCTCTACTCCGCCGAAATGATCCCGGAGATTTCAGATCGCATCGTGGAAATCGATCGCGCCATGAAATGGGGCTATGCGAATACGCTCGGTCCGTTCGAGCTATGGGATGCGCTGGGGTTTGAGTCTACCGCGCGCCGCATGGAAAAGGATGGATGCGCGCTGCCCCCGTCCGTCGAGAAAATGCTATCGAGTGGCGCGGCCTCTTTCTACCAGCCGGCGGATGAGGGCCATAAGCCGCGCACCAGTTACTTCGACTTAGTCCATTCGAGTTACGACATTCTGGAAGACCGGCCGGGTGTTATCGTACTTACCGATACCAAGCGGGCTCGCGGCGTCGTCAAGAAGAATTCAGGAGCGTCGTTGGTCGATATCGGCGATGGCGTTCTTCTTTGCGAATTTCATTCCAAGATGAACGCCATGGGGGATGACATCATCGCCATGATCCAGCACGGTATCGCGGAAACCGAGAAGAACTTCACGGCGATGGTCATCGGCAACCAGGGTGAAAATTTCTCCGTCGGCGCCAACCTGATGCTGGTGCTTCTGGGCGCGCAGGAAGGCGAATGGGACGAGATCAATGCGGCCATCAATCGCTTTCAGAAATGCAGCATGGCCATCAAGTATGCGGCCAAGCCCGTGGTGGTTGCGCCTTTCGGCTACGCTTTCGGCGGCGGCTGTGAAGTGACCCTGCATGGAGCGCGCGTGCAGGCTTCGGCGGAAACGTACATCGGACTCGTGGAGGCCGGGGTGGGCCTGATTCCGGGCGGCGGCGGATGCAAGGAACTGATCACCCGCGGGATGGAGCCTCGCAAGGCTTTTGAACTGATCGGCATGGCCAAAGTAGCCACCAGCGCCGCGGAAGCCCGCGACCTTGGATTATTGCGGGATGGCGATCAAATCTCGATGAATCCCGAACGGTTGATTGGCGACGCCAAGGTTCTGGCTCTGTCTCTCGCCGCGACTTATGTGCAAGGATCGCCCAGAAGCGACGTGAAGGTTGGAGGAGAAGAGACTCTCGCCTTATTGAAGACCGGAGTCTGGACCATGCGCCAGGGCGAATATATCTCCGATTACGACGTTGTGATCGGCGAGAAGCTGGCGTATGTGCTCAGCGGCGGCCGCGCGACCGGTGGAAGTGTTGTCTCCGAGCAGTATCTGCTCGACCTGGAGCGCGAAGCGTTTCTCAGCCTGTGCGGCCGCCGCGAAACACAGCAGCGTATCTCGCACATGCTGAAGACCGGCAAGCCACTACGGAATTAGGAGTCGTCCTTTATGCAAGATGCCGTAATTATCGATTGTCTTCGCACCCCGGTCGGCAAAGCGCCGAAGGGTTCGCTGCGTCTCGTGCGGCCCGATGACATGGCCGCGGCGGTAGTTACCGCGTTGCTGGAAAAGTACCCGCAGGTTCCCAGGGATGAAATTGAAGATCTGATTCTCGGCTGCGCGATGCCGGAAGGCGAAGGGGGGAACAACATGGCGCGAAACGTTGCGCTTCGCGCCGGCTTGCCCGACACGGTAACCGGCGTAACCATCAACCGTTACTGTTCTTCCGGGTTGCAGTCCATCGCCATGGCGGCGGACCGCGTTCGCGCCGGGGGAGCGCACATCATGCTGGCGGGCGGCAGTGAATCCATGAGCCTGATCCCGTTCGGGGGTACGAAGTTTATGCCCAACCCGTGGTTTGTCGATCACCGGCCGGAAGTCTACATGAACATGGGATTGACGGCGGAGACCATCCAACGCAAATGGAGCGTTTCCCGCGAGGATGCCGATCAGTTCGCGCTCCGCAGCCATCAAAAGGCGCTGGCGGCGCAAGCGGCCGGACGATTCGATGAAGAGCTTGTCCCGGTGAACGTCGAGACGACCACGATGAAGGGCACTCAGCCGCAGACAGCGACATCTACTTTCTCAAAAGACGAAGGTCCGCGCGCGGATACTTCCATCGAGGCATTATCCAAGCTGAAGGCCGCCTTTCACGCGCATGGAACGGTGACCGCCGGTAACTCGTCCCAAACCAGCGACGGCGCATCCATCGCACTCGTCATGTCCGGGCAGCGCGCGAAGGAACTGGGGTTAAAGCCGAAGGCGCGGTTCGTGAGCTTCGCGACGGGCGGAGTGCCGCCGGAGATTATGGGGATCGGTCCCGTAGTCGCGATTCCGAAAGCTCTGGCTCTCGCCGGACTTAAGCTCGATGATATCGGGGTGATCGAACTCAATGAAGCATTCGCGGTGCAGTCACTTGCTGTGATCCGCGAAGCCGGTCTGAACCCGGAAATCATCAATCCTAATGGAGGAGCCATCGCGCTGGGACACCCGCTGGGCTGTACCGGCGCTAAGCTGACCGCCACGATTTTGCGCGAAATGGAACGCGGCAACCATGCCTACGGATTGGTGACGATGTGCGTGGGCGGCGGCCAGGGCGCCGCCGGTATTCTGGAACGCTTGAACTAAATCAGAGGTATCTACATGGCCACAGCAACTGCAACTTATCCCAAGACCATAGGCGGCGGGTTTCTCATTGAAGACCGCTCGCCCGAGGAGGTCTATACTCCTGAGGATCTGACCTCCGAACATAAGTCCATCGCGCGCACCGCGCAGGAGTTCTTCAAGATGGAAGTGGAGCCGCACGTTGAAGAGATCCAACACGGCAACCATGATCTGGCTGTCGCGGCGTTGAAGAAATCCGGGGAACTGGGCCTGCTCGCGATTATGACGCCGGAGAGATACGGCGGCATGGAACTCGATCTAGCCAGCGCGCTGGTGGTCGCCGAGGCCATCGCCGGAGACGGTTCCTACGCTGCGTGGCACGGCGCGCATGCGGGCATCGGAACTTTGCCCGTGCTTCTGTTCGGAACGGAACAGCAAAAGCAGAAGTATCTGACTAAGCTCTCGAGCGGTGAGTTCGTTGGCGCGTACTGCCTCACCGAGCCGCACTCGGGGTCCGATGCCCAGGCTCTCAAGACCACGGCCAAGCTGACCGAAGACGGCAAATTCTATGTGCTGAACGGCCAGAAGATGTGGATCACCAATGGAGCGAAGGCTGACCTGTTCACCATATTCGCGAAGATCGTCGATCCCGACGGCAGCGAACATCTTTCGGCGTTCCTCGTGGAAGCGGCGTTTGCCGGGGTATCCCATGGCCACGAAGAGAAGAAGATGGGCATCAAAGGTTCGTCCACCTGCGCCGTCTATCTCGACAGCGTCAAGGTGCCCGTCGAGAATCTGC
>Ga0182016_10005236_pt1 | contig 14050 bp, 12 predicted proteins | sample 712S2MmetaG_FD_120491 | JGI IMG/M metagenome (GOLD analysis project Ga0182016, IMG submission 120491) | Permafrost microbial communities from Stordalen Mire, Sweden - 712S2M metaG | ecosystem: Environmental > Terrestrial > Soil > Wetlands > Permafrost | place: Sweden: Stordalen | collected...
AGCAACACCTACACCTTCAGTGCGAATGCCAAGGATGTCGTCGATTTCACCATGGTGAATACCAGTGGCGGAAGTTTCAGTCCCAAGATCCGGGTTTACAACGCGGCGGGCTCGCAGGTGGCCATCAACTACAACGGCAACCCCTACGGATGCTCCGGTGGCTCGACACTGGAGATGAATAACTTGTCGTTACCGGCGGCGGGAATTTACACGGTTTTGTTCGCCGACTGCGGAGATGTCAGCACTGGCAGCTACGCGATCTACATGCAGAGGGTGAACAACCCGACGGGCGCCTCCAATCTTCCTTTCGGCGGCCAGCCGACCACGGGCACCATCGGTGCGCAAGCGCAGAGCAACACCTACACCTTCAGTGCGAATGCCAATGACGTCTTCGATTTCACGATGGTGAATACCAGTGGCGGAAGTTTCAGTCCCAAGATCCGGGTTTACAACGCGGGGGGCTCGCAGGTGGCCATCAACTACAATGGCAACCCCTACGGATGCTCCGGTGGCTCGACATTGGAGATGAATAACTTGTCGTTACCGGCGGCGGGAACCTACACGGTTTTGTTGGGCGACTGCGGGGATGTCAGCACTGGCAATTACGCGATTTACGTGCAGAGGGTGAACAACCCCACGGGCGCTAGCGGTGTTACCTTCGGCGGCCAGCCACAAACTGGCACGATCGGATCGGCTGCCCAGAGCAACACTTACACGTTCAGTGCTAGCGCACAAGCTGTGCTCAGTATTACCATAACCAGGGCCGGCAGCGGGAGTTTTAGTCCCAAGATCCGACTCTACAACTCGGCCGGCTCTCAGGTTGGCATTAGCTACAACGGCTATCCCTATGGCTGTTCAGGCGGTTCTACCCTGGAAATGAACAACACAACGCTGGCGACCGCCGGCACATACACCATGCTGGTAGGCGACTGCGGGGATACCAGCACCGCCACTTATAGCCTGTCAGCTCAGTGTACGGGCTGCACGTCCGGTCCCACCCCTCTCAGCATCACAGGGCCCAGTTCGCCCTTGCCGGCCGCCGTGGTCGGATCTGCCTATGGACCCGTGACATTCACGGCTAGTGGTGGCTCGGGAGGCTACACTTGGACGATGACCGGCTCGCCTTCCATGCCAGGCGGCCTGAGCCTCAGCTCTGGCGGCGTGCTCAGCGGCACCGCGGCGAATAGCAGCCAGGGTACGTACACCCTGACGGTGACGGTGACCGATTCCAGCGGGACAAAAGCCTCCGGGCAGTTCAAGCTCACCATCAACCCGGTCCCTGTGCAGTTGACGATTACCGGTCCGAGTTCGCTGCCCTCGGCCACGGTGGGAGCGGCCTATCCAGCAGTGACGTTCACGGCCAGCGGCGGCACGCCTCCATACACTTGGACGCAGACGGGTTTGCCGGGCTCGACCGGCCTGAGTCTCAGTGCCGGCGGCGTGCTCAGCGGCACCCCGGCGAATGGCAGCAATAACACTTACACCCTGACGGTGACGGTGACCGATTCCAGCGGTCACCAAGCCTCCGGACCGTTCCAGCTCACAATAATCAACCAGCCGCCGTTGACGATAACCGGTCCGAACTCGGTGCTGCCGGCGGCGACCGTGGGAGCGGCCTACGTGCCGGTGACGTTTACGTCCAGCGGCGGCACGGGTGGCTACACCTGGCAGTGCTCCGGTTTGCCGGCCGGTCTGAGTCTGAGTGCCGGCGGCGTGCTCAGCGGCACCCCGGCAAGTGGCACCCAAGGATCCTACACTGTGACGTCTACCGTGACCGATTCCAGCAGTCACCAAGCCTCCGAGTCGTTCCAGCTCACCATAATCAACCAGCCGCCGCTGGGAATAACCGGTCCGAACTCGGTGCTTCCCGCGGCGACCGTGGGAGCGGCTTACGTGCCGGTGACGTTCACGGCCAGCGGCGGCACAGGTGGCTACACCTGGCAGTGCACCGGTTTGCCGGCCGGCCTAAGCGTGAGTCCCGCTGGTGTGCTAAGTGGCACCCCGGCGAGCGGCACCCAAGGATCCTACACCGTGGCGTGTACCGTGACCGATTCCAGCGGTCACCAAGTCTCTGAGTCGTTCCAACTCACCATCAACGTGCCGGCTCCTATCTTCACGGCGCCGCGTTTCCTCAACTTCACTTATGAACAAGGGGGCAGCAATCCCGCTCCGCAGACCTTCTCCGTATTCAGCAACGGGGCTGGCGTCAAGTATTCGGTAAAGGTCTCCGCCAATTGGCTGAGCGCGCTGGCCGCTACCGGCCAAACCCCCGATAACGTGACGGTCACCCTGCAAAATCTCGCCTACCTGCCGGTATGTGCCGGCCCGGCGCAATGCACCGACACGGCTACGGTGACCATCACGCCGCTGGGCAGTGGGGCGACCGCTGCTTCTCCGGTTACTGTCACCCTTACGGTGATTCCTGTACAGCCCCTGTTGAGCGTCTGGCCCCCATATCTGACGGTTTCTTCCGTGACGGGTGCTTCAGACCTTCAGCGGCAGTTGCAGATTTTCAACACCGGCGGCGGAACCCTCAACTACACCGTGACCCCTCCCAGCGTGCCGTGGCTGACGGTTTCCTGCGGCGCTTCCGGAGCGGTCACCTTGACCACCCCGGCCTCAGTCTGTGTGACGTTGAACCCGGCTGCGCTGCAACCTGGCAACTATCATGCGCCGCTGGTAATCACTGGAGGCGCCGGGGTACAACCCGCCACGGTGAACGTTACCTTGCAGGTGACTCAGGCCGAACCATTGGTTTTGCTGCTGCCCGGCGCGATGGAGTTCACCGCGGTCAGTGGCGGCCAAGCGCCGGCCCCACAGACGCTGAACGTGCTTAACATCGGCACGGGGACCATGGATTGGAGCGCGCAAGCCAGCGGCAAATGGCTGCAACTGTCCACTAGCGGCTGCGCGAGCGCCAGTCAGACGGTCACCGGGAGCGCCACCAGCGCCGCGAACGGCGGTCCCGCCGGCTCGCTGACGGTGTGCGTAGATCTGGCGCAGGCCGCGCTGGGGGGAAACTATGGCCAGATCGCGGTGAGTGTGCCGAATGGCCCAACTGGCAATTCCGAAGTGATTGCGGTGCTTCTGAATGTGCTGCCCAGCGGCTCGGCGCTTCCGGAACTCGCGGCACCTACGGGCGTGATCTTGCGCGCCACCCCCGGAACGCCGGCGCCAACGGGCACTGTCACGCTATCGAACCCGAACGGCACACTGATCGGTTTCACTACCGCAACCGTGACGCAGGACGGAACTGCATGGCTATCGGTGAGCCAGCCCAGCGGCTCGCTGGCGGGCCATGGCACGGCGCCCTTGCAGGTGCAGGGGAATGCCGCGGCACTGGGAGTGGGGATTTATCATGGTCAAGTGCGGGTAGGGTTCAGCGATGGGACCAGCGCAGTGATTAATGTGATCCTGACGGTGAGCCCGGGTTCCGGCGCGGCGTCGGTGGGCGCATCGGCGCGGGGACGGCGGGAGCATCCGATGGCCTCGCCGCCGAGCTGCCCCGGTGGGACGGTGCTGCCGCCGCAGTTCATCAACTTGAGCGAACAGGGTTTCCAGGTGCAGGCGGGCAGTGTGCAGCAACTGCTGGTGCAGGTGCAGGACTCCTGCGGGAACCAGATCACGGACGCCGCCGCCGATGTGGGGGCCACCCTAAGTGTGGTCATCTACAATTCCGCGACGCAAGCGACGCTAGAGACGCCCAACCTGGTGTACAGCGACACGCAGAAGGCCTGGCAGTATGGCTGGACGCCGACGAGCGCCGAGGTGGGCCCGGTGGGGATGTATGCGGTGGCGGGGGTAGGCGTGGGGAATAATTCCATCGGGAACCGGTCCGACATCTGGACGGGTACGGTGACGGGGGCCGCTGCGGGCACGGCCGCCGAGCCGACTGCGGTGGCCAACGCGGCCAGCGTGAACCTGGACACCATTGTGCAGGTGAACCAGGTGGCGGCGGGCAGCTACATCGCCATATACGGAGAGCTGTTGGCCGACCCCGGTACCGGCAATCCGTACCCGTTCCCCACGGAAGATCAGGGGAGCAGGGTGCTGTTGGGCGGAGTGCCGCTGCTGCTGGAGTATGTCAGTCCGACGCAAGTGAATGCGCTGGTTCCGACCACGGCGGGGTTGCCGCTGAACGCTCCGCTACCGCTGAAGATCCAGCGTGACGGGACGCTATCGGTCAATGACCTGCAGGTGTCTGTGACCACGGTGCAGCCGGCTATTTATGTTCTGGATCAGAATAGTCAGGGAGCTGTGCTGATCGCCGGCACTGCAGACGTCGCCGCACCGGTGGGTTCCCCCTGGCCGGGGTCGCGGCCGGCCCAGGCTGGAGTTGACTACATAGAGATTTTCTGCAACGGGCTGGGGCCGGTGACCAATCCGCCAGGGGACGGGCAACCGGCTGGTGATCCGGCGCCGACGCCTGGCGGGACGGGCTGGACCGTGAGCATGCCGCAGGTCACCATAGGAGGAGTAACAGTTCCGGCAACATTTTCGGGGCTATCACCGGGATCGGTTTCGCTGTATCAGGTGAACGTGCAAGTAGCGGCGGGGAGTCAGACTGGCAACGCAGTTCCTATCACGATTCAAATGGGGGACGTGTCGTCGAACACAGCTTACATAGCGGTACAGTAGGGGATTCGTGGTTTATCTCAATATTGCCATGCGCGCCTGTTCCGGCGCCATGTAAAGCGGCCGTCCCCATCACCCTCCCGTTCTGAGACACCTGCTCCAAGGGGTAGTCGGCGAATCCTCGGGATGGCCTCCCCCTAAGGTCACCTTCGCCAGCCCAAAATCGAGCAGGCCAGCGTGCCGCTTAGGGCTTAGGGTTGCTTTGTCGAAAACTTCCCAGGCACTAGACCCAAGCACGAACGTCAATGATTACAGGGGTCCCGCGGGGGTGTCATGGGCTATTTATGCTTACCCTGCCGCAAAGTCGGTACCTGCGGCTGTGCAGACAACGGACCTTTCTCGCACACTAGGGGACCTTTGTCGCGCACGTGCGCCTCGGCAAGTCCACAATGACCACGACGGCGGGCGGGAAGACCATGAGGTCGGTGGTCGTGTCAGACTATCGCTGGAAGGCTGCGGCCTGCACGGATGCCGACGTCAACGCGAAGAAGAAGGGCGGCGGTTAGCGACTGATCGCCAGCGGGCGCGCGCCCACAACTGGGCGAGGCCGACCGTCAGTAGATGAAGAAACCACCGGCACGGCGCACGACGTCGATTGCATCGCCAAGCGGACGCGGGCGTGGGACTTTCACCCGTTGGTAATCCGCGCTGGAGCCCTTCCGCCAGGAAAGCGAGACTCGGGCATTGGCCCGCGCCGGCGTCGGACAGCGATGGCAAAGCCGTCGAACAAGTGTTACCACCCGCTTCATCTAGGCCCCCGGCGCTATGCACGTCTCCGCTTCTCGTTCGGCGGCGCGGCAGCGGCGATCCGGAGGTGCCGGGGATCGCCCGGTTCGGCATGGTGGCGCTTGTCAGCCCAAACAGGGGCCTTCTCGGCAAGGCATGTTATGCCGGCTCCTGGCCCGTGAGATGGTTGCCGCCGCCCAATTGCGGGTGTAGCGGGTTAGTTGCCCATAGCCTGTACCTGGCCCGTCAGATGGTTTCTGCCGTCCAATTGCGGGCGCAGCGTGTTAGTTGCCGATAAGGGGGAACAACGCCGTCGTGCCGTCAGTCGATGGCATCGAGACCTCCAACGGCGATATGATATCGCCAGGAATCATTGTTGATGGTCGCCAAATTTGAAATTGACGTGCAAAAGCACAGTGCGCGGTTCAGCATCCACACAGCGATACGAACTCAGCTCGGCCTGTCCGGTAACAACGACCTGGTCCACCTGGTGATCAAGTCGCATGACGGCGTGGAAGTGTTCCGAGGAATCAAGCCGATCAGTTCCGGCTCGGAGATCTACGGTTCCGATATTTCAAAGAGCCTCAAGCCCGGCGTGCACATCATTGTTGAGGCATCCGTTCCGGCGGCGGGCCAGGAGCAAGATTGGACAACGGACGAGGTCACGGCTGTGGTGGCCGACTACTTCGCGATGTTGAAGGACGAATTGTTGGGCAAGGCATACAGCAAGACCGTTCATCGTCAAGCCCTGCTGAAACTCTTGGCGAATTGCAGCGGTCCCGCTGTGGAGTTCAAATACTGCAACATCTCCGCCGTCCTGCAAGGAATGGGCCTCACCTACGTCGCCGGGTATAAACCGCGCGGGAACTACCAGGCGTTGTTAGCCGAAGAGGTACGGAAGTTTCTGTTCGCGCGTCCAGAACTCCGAAAACAGATCGTTGAAAACGATGCCACGCCCGTGGATTCGCCCCCGGATGGCTCGCTATTCAAGCTCCAAGATATCGAGATGCCACCGCCTCCACCGCCGCCGAACGCCGGGGGGAGTACAGTCAAACCCGCCAAGGTCGATTGGAGCGAAGCGAATGCGTATAGTCGGAAGCTTGGCGAGCAGGGCGAACAGTTCGTACTGGACTTGGAGAGACGCCGATTGCGCGATGCAGGCCGATTGGACTTGGAAGCCAAAGTCGAATTGATTTCAAACGCCCAGGGCGACGGTGCTGGCTACGACCTTCGATCATTTGAGGAAGCTGGTGCCGAGGTTTTCATCGAAGTCAAGACCACCAAGGGTCCGATCGGTACACCGTTTTATGTCACGGAAAATGAACGGCTTTGCTCGGTGAGGCACGCCGTCAAGTACCGGCTTTACAGAGTTTTCCAGTTCAGACGACGCCGAAGCTATACCGATTGAAGGGACCGCTCGACTCGGTCTTGAAACTGGAGCCGAAGCTATACCGGGCAACCGTTGGGCCGCTTGCCCTATGATATGAGCAACGTGTACAAGCCTCGAATGTTTAGCGTTCTCATCGACACCTCCGTGTGGCTGGATCTTGCGAAGGACTACCAACAGCATTCGGTTCTGACCGCGCTCGAAGAACTAATAGGTAATGGAGACGTCTCGCTCATCTTGCCGAGCGTTATCGTCGACGAGTTCGCTCGCAACAAAGCCCGCGTTGTTGAGGAGAGTGGCCGGAGCCTATCCGGCACGCTAAAGCGCGTCAAGGAGGCAGTGGCAAAGTTCGGCGATCCGCGGCAAAAGCGTAGAGTGCTACGGGAGCTTAACGACGTCGATTATCGAATTCCTATATTGGGTAACGCGGCTGCAAGGACTTCAGCCATCCGAGCGCTAATACCAAGCTGCCGCACCCTGACATAGCCGCCTGCTTCTCGCGGGTTAAATCGCTGTATTTCACCACTCTCGGTGAGGCCCTGCGACGCATTCGGCCGAGTCAATTCGCGGACCTTATGATTGAGCAGGAATGGGTCGAGCAGCCACGCCGGCTGACGGAGATTGTCGATGCCATTGGCGAACTGCTCGACAAGGTCTGGTACAACAGGCACCACGTCACTCGGGAGAAAATCCAGCGCGGGACAATTAAGATCGTGGAGAAGGAGACATTCCCAGTCAAAGATCACCTACGGCGCCCGATTCAACGCGATGTCTGGGAGGGCGCGCTTAAGGCGGCAACGAAAGTGGAGAGAAAATACGGCTTGCAAAACCTGGGCCCGTGGGATGACTTCGAGTGGGGAATGATGAATGGCAAGCTCTCGGCGTTACGTTGGGTGCTCGGGGACGAATGGGACATGCTCGACACGTAGCAGTTTCGCCGCGTACTTCCGCAGCGTGTGCAAGTCGGCGGTCAGCCGATACCGCCGGAGATCCTTTTCCCTTTCTGTATGCAATGCAAAACGGCAAAATCAATCTTTTGTTACATTCAAAAGGACCGTGAAAAGGTCCCCGCAGTATGGACGAACAGGGAAGGAGGTAGTCGGGCGGTGAAAACCCTTGGAGTCGTGATTGATGTAGTGGGATTCTCGATCTTGACGAGCATCTGTGGAAAAAAGATCGAAAAACGCGAGTGGGGCGAAGCTGTGTGGTGCTTTCTGATTGCGCTGGGCACAATCTTGTATTTGGTGAAAGTCACACCGCCGTTCTGAGTAGCACGGTAAACCCACCCGGCGGCCCGTGGTGCGGGCGAGGACTGCCTTGGACGATGTTCTCGCAGTTTTGAGGTCGCCAGATGCGGCAAGGTATTGAGTGAAGCATGCCACTATACTGCCACCCTCAGTTTTATCCCGTCGTTCGGCGCGTGCACGAGGTCATCGTCGAGCGCTTTGCGTATGGATGTGCTTTCCGATACTCTTTTGGTGTAGCTTTTTCATGTCGGTGACCATAGCTGCCAAATGAGCCAAAATCGAGGCGACAGTGAAATCCCCGTGCCGGTGGGACGCACGAACAACTGGAAAACAAATCTCCTCCGGGTTGCCGGGTTTGGCGGCGGCTTCGCGATTGTAGCCGTGTTGGTGCTGGGCGCGATATTCTGGTGGACCAGTCGGCCAAAGCAGTGGTCTGACCGATCGATCAAGGCGAAGCCGACGCAGCTGATAATGCAACAGACCGGTGAAGACCTGCGTTTCGAGTTCCGGTATGCCTTCACGAACCACACAAGCGCAGAATATGCGCTTCCATCCCCGGACATGGGCGCCTTGATGAGGAAGCTCCCCAAGGACGGTACTCTCGACAAAATGGATGGCGCGACATGGGACACCACTATAAGAATCCCACCGCAGCAAAGTATCGGCGTCGCCTTTATGATGTTCTACAAATTCTCGAACTACAACACGTCAGCCGCAGAACTCGAACCGGAGGCCAAACTAACGCAATTCGCCGGCGCGCGCTTGAAAGAAATCGACGGCCTCGTATTCTTCGATTACGCCTCAAAGTACAAGGTCGAGATGCCGAAGAATTGGGACTCCCCGCAAAAGCAGGAGCCGGAGATGCCGAAGAATTGGGACTCCCCGCAGAAGCAGGAGCCGGAAAAGAAAGCCAATGCAATCGTACCGCCGGATAAGGGCGACGTGTTCGATAAGCTTCAGGCTTGCGAACAGGCGGCAAACCTAGCCCAAAGATGCAAACAGGCTAACGTTTCGCTCGCCTCAAGCCCGTGGATAAAGTACGGCGGTTGGCCTGAAAAACTGAGAGACTTGCCGACCCCACCGGCAGGCTTCACCCTCGATCCCACTCCTGACACGTGCGCTATCGCCGCCGAGTGGCAGAATTACTGTAAGGCCAAGGTCAAGTAGACATGCGCCTAAACGTCCGTCGCGGGCTCTTCCGGCTCTGGATTGTCCTATCCTGCCTGTGGGTCATCCTTATCTGCATCACCTCAATCGCTCCGATACGTCAGGAGTTCGCCAAAGCCGCGAGCATGCACAATCTGGCTGGCGCAAGTTGGACGCCTGACGAGCCGGTGGATTGCTCTCTTGCGCGCGGCACGGAATACCGGCGTGAGGGCTCTCTCTGTTGGTACTCCCTGCCGACATTCAGGAAGCTTTTCCCGGAGTACGCTGATGTGCCTGAACAAGAACTCTCGGAGAAGATCTACGCAAAGGCAGGCATTCCGCTCACACCCATCCGACCCTGGCCAAAGCTTGGTGAAAAAGTCGCGCTGGCGCTTGGGCTGCCGCTCGGGACGTTTATCCTCGGATGGGCCTTCTTGTGGGCGTTGTCCGGCTTTCTCAGAACCGAGTCTTCTTCCGGTTGATTCCTCCCGCCGCGTTTCCGCCTTTGGCTCTTTCCGCCCCGCCTATGAAGACGATCATGAAGCCGCTATCGTCGGCTTTGAGGTAGAGAAGAAGAGCATAGACGCCCAGATCGCTGAACTCCGCACGACGCTAACCGGCACACCGGAACCGCCGCCGAGGCACCATCGGCAAAAAGGAACCAGGAGAAAGTTCAGCGCCGCAGCCCCGCGTGGTTTATACCGCAACCCTCAGCTTTATCCCATCATTCGGCGCATGCACGAGATCCTGTTTGGTGCCGAGGTACCGCTCGGTCGTCTGCACGGATGCGTGGCCCAGGAGAAGTTGAATCTGCTCCAACTCGCCTCCGGCGGCGCGGCACAGCTTTGCCGCCGTTCGGCGACAGTCGTGGGGCGCGATGCCTGCAACCCCGGCGGCGTTGGCATAGGGCCGGAGCATCTGCCACACAACTTTCTCCGATAGCACCTCGCCTCGCACCTGATAGCCGCGAATGACAGGCCGGAAGACATATCCGTCCACCACGCCGGCGGGACCGGTCCAAGCGTCAATCGCCACCTTGACCCACGTCGGCATCGGAATGGTCCGCACGCGCCCGTGCTTCCCGTACAGGTCCACGATGCACCAGCGGCCATCGCGCTGCTGAACGTGGCCCATGGTGAGCGCCGCCACTTCGGACCGCCGTAACGCACACCCCAGGAGCACTGCGATTATGGCGTGGTCGCGCAGGCCCTTGGTCGTCGTGATGTCCGGCGCATTCAGGAGCGCCTGCGCCTGCTTGAGCGACAACCAGTTTCCAGCGCGGACCCCGATGGATTTGGCGCTCTTCACGCGCTGGATGCCCGCGGCCAACTCCGGCGCCAGCAGGCCGTTGTCGGTCGCTTCCACCGCCAGCTTGCGGATGGCCGACATACGGACGATGATCGAGGACGACCCCAGCCCGCGTTCCTCCAGCGTCACGCGCCAGGCCGACACGGTGGCCTTGGTGAAGCCGGGCCGGGGTTCCTGGGCGTACCAGCCGAAGAATTCGTCGAGGGCCATGTTGTAGACCCGCTTCGTAATCGGCGACGAAACAGAATCGAGCACCAGGCTCTTCATCCGCCGCCATTCGTTTGCTTTGTCAACTATGGTTAACTCGTTCATTTTGAACTCCTTAATGGTCAATATCGCATGGGCGACGTTGAGATTATCAGGCCGCTCCGGTTTCCTGTTCTGTTCCCGTTTTACAGGCAAGTACCAAAAACTTTCAACATTGTGCAAAATTCACTGCGCGAATTTCGCTTATACAGGTGAGGACAACTAATCGCTATGCACGCAACGACTGGTCGCGAGAATTTCCAAAGTTCGGCGGGGCCGGTCTCCGGTCACGTCTGGACAGTGCTTCCGGCCATCGCCGGCGCTCTGCTCCCCTCCCTGCTACCTGCCGCGCAGCCGTTTGAAGCCACCGTCGAGGATCCGGTCGTAGGCCGGGTGCTCCTCAGTGGCCTGCACATGAACCACCCCCGATCAGACACCCTGGTCGTACTCATCCACGGACTCGGCGGCGATGCGATCAGCCCCTACATCCGTGGCCGAGCGCGTATTTGTAGTACCACTTGGCGCCGCAGTCACGAAACGTGCGCACTTGAGACGGGGACAGCACCCCGCCGAAGTCGTTCAGCGGCGTCGGTTGCGGCAGAGCCGCGGGAATTACCCGCGGCTCCATCTCGATAGGGAGGCTAGGCAGCATGGGCGCCGCCTTGCTTGGACAGGTTGATGAACGCCGTTATGAGCAGGGCCTTCACGTCGTCGGGCTTAACGGCCTCGCCGTGCTTTGTGCCGGCGTAATTGAGCGACGCGGCATAAACGTCAATGAGCGAATTGGTCTGGCTGAGCAGGGTCTGCGCCCAGCGATGGTCGATGTTGGGTTCGGGCTGGCGGCCGTTGTGGGCGGCACCGTTGCCGTTGGGTTTGCTACCATTGCCGTTGACGATCGGCTGTTCGGAATTTTGGGCAGCCCCTGTTCCCGGCGCGGGTGTTAGCGCACTCGTGCCGGGCTTACCTGCGCCGACTCTTCTCGGCACCTTCCAATAGCACGAGACGTGCCTCCAGATCGTCATCTTCCAGGCTCTTGAGGCCGTGCTTCAAGACGTAGGCGGCAGCGCGCAGCCGGATGGCCGGGGGCATGGTCGGGTCTACCATCAGCTTCAACAATGTCGAAGCCGCGGGTCCCGACGATTGCTGCAACCGCGCCGTAGCTTGCGCCAAGCCTTCCCGGCGGGCCTGCAAATATTTCCCCTTGAACTCCGGATTCCGCATGCATCGGCGGAGCGTGGTCACGCCAAAGCCCACCGCGCCGGCGGCCTGTTCGACGTTCGGGTTGGAAAAGCAGCGCGGCAATCGCCTGCTCATTCTTTTGGCCGAGTTTTGTGCCGTGTCCTACCACCTGCGACCACCTTGGGGGCCCCCTCGCAAGATTTCCTGCACAATCCGCTTGCTTATGTTCCTGGAAACCCGGCGTCGTTTCGTATCCAGGCGGACCGACTCGACAACGAGGTAGAGTTTTTCGGCGCTGTTGACCTTGCCCGCTACGCAGTAGGCCACGTCGGGCCGGATGAGCTGGATTTTGAAGAAGTCATACAGCCGGTACCGCCGCCAGTAATCGGGGTTGTGGGACCGCCATTTCTGAGGGCTGTCCAGGCATACCTGGCGGTATTCCGGTCAGCCGCGACTTTCCGGCGGTGATAATCGGCGCGACGCTGCGGCTGCCACGCAGGTTCGCTGCATACCAACTGCCCTGTTGATATTTCGATGGCTGGAAGGATCGTTCACAGTAGCGGCATTGCCGTTCGACCATACCGCCGGTTGTCGCACCTGAGCGATGCAACTTTAACGTTGGGAGATTTAGAAACTGCTGTAGAGTGGGTACCGCATCCTGGCCGATGGCTGGATTTCTTTGACTACAAAACCGGCGAAATTGCTTTATTCCGGCGCCGACATTTACCATCGATACCGAGAACAATGTGACGGCATACGGCTCCTCCGCCGAGGCCGCCAATGCCACCCCCACTCCGTTCGATTCCTTCGCCGACGAGCAGGAACTGAGGGAATTGGCCGCCGCCTAGCCGGCGGAGCGTTTGGTGGCCATCTGGAACACCCTGCCGGGAGTTACCCCGGTGAACCGCTTCAAGGATCGCAAGACGGCGGTGGGCCGGATCTGGGGCCGCATTCAGAGCCTCGGCCAGCCGCCGACGCAACCGCAGGCCACGCCTGCGCCCACAAAACCCCGTGTGGCACGTACCAAAGCCAAGCTTGCCAAGAAGGCTAGCCGGGCCAAGGACGCGCCCAAACCCAAAAAGGACGCCAAGACGCGCGAAGCCAGCGCACCACGCGACGGAAGCAAGACGGCCACCGTGGTCGCGCTGCTGGAACGCGCCAAGGGTGCCACGCTCGCTGAGATCATGGATGTGCGCGGATTCATAGCCGGCGCCATGAAGAAGGCCGGATACGCTGTTGAGTCGTTCAAACCCCACGGCGGCCAGCGGACCTACCGCATCAACAAGTAACATTCTGCACCTCACCTCTCTCCTTCTTGGCCCGCCCGAGCGCAACCAAATCGTCCAGGATCGATCAGATCGTCAACCCCAGATGATCGCACGGTGCATCGCTCAGGTTTTGCAGCACTCCCAGATACCGTTCGGTCGTGAGGATGGAGGAATGCCCCAGCGTCAGCTGAATCTGATCGAGACCTGCGTGCCCCAAGTGCGCCAGCTTGGCGAATGTGCGTCGCGCATCATGGGGAGCAATTTCCACCCCAATGGCTGCGGCGTACTTGCGGACAATCTCGTAGATAGCATTGGATGAGATCGCACCATCCTGTACCCTGCCAGACTTGTCGATCCGCCGGAATAGGGGGCCACTCCGGAAGCCCGCCGCCGAGATCCACTCATCAATATCGTGTTTCGTCCAGTCGGGAATCGGAACAGAGCGGATCAGATCGTGCTTACCCACGAGATCGACGATGACCCATCGACCCTCTCTCCTTTGCAGGTGTGCCACACTCAACTGGGCTGCCTCGCTTCTGCGCAGACCTCCGCCCAGCAGGACTCCGAGGACCGCTCGGTCCCGCTTCCCCTTGTTGGAATTCGTGTCCGGCGCGTGCACCAGACGCTCGGTATCTGCGGCGTTTAACAAGTTCCCAAGCCGGACGCCTTTGCGACGCGGACCCTTGATTCGCATGATCGCGGCCCCGTCCTCATTGCTCATTAACCTATTGTCCGTGAGTTCAGACGCCAGCCTTCGGATGGCGCACAAAGCCACGTTTATGGTCGCTGGCGACATGCGGAGACGGTTCAACTCGGCGACGTATCCGAGTACGGCGCCCCTGTTCAGCGTGGTCGTGCCTGTGCATGTGCACCAGGCCACAAACTCCAATATTGCCTGTCGGTAGGCG
>Ga0182016_10005238_pt1 | contig 14047 bp, 12 predicted proteins | sample 712S2MmetaG_FD_120491 | JGI IMG/M metagenome (GOLD analysis project Ga0182016, IMG submission 120491) | Permafrost microbial communities from Stordalen Mire, Sweden - 712S2M metaG | ecosystem: Environmental > Terrestrial > Soil > Wetlands > Permafrost | place: Sweden: Stordalen | collected...
ACCGCCAGCTTTGTAACACAGCAGTAATAGCATGGGGTCGAGATTACATGAATCCTACTACTCGTTCTTCCCGCCGCCCTCGCCCAACAACGGCAGCGAACCCTCGCTCCCCGGACCCAGCAGACCGGTCTTCACATAGAGCAGCAGCTTGTCGCGCGTGTCGGTGATGTCCAGATGGCGCACGGTGAGTTGGCCGATCCGGTCCTGCGGAGAAAAGACCGATGCGCCTTTCTCCATGGTCAGCCGTTCGGGATGGTAAGTCAGATTCGGGCTGGTGGTGTCGAGAATCGAATAGTCGTTGCCGCGGCGCAGTTCCACCGTCACCTCGCCGGTGACCGCGCGGGCCACCCAACGCTGCGCCGTCTCCCGCAGCATCATCGCCTGCGAATCGAACCAACGGCCCTGATACAGCAGCCGGCCCAGTTTCAGACCGTTCATGCGGTACTGTTCCAGCGTGTCTTCGTTGTGGATCCCGGTTACCAGGCGCTCATAGCCGATAAACAGCAGCGCCAGGCCGGGGGCTTCATAAATCCCGCGGCTCTTGGCTTCGATGATGCGGTTCTCAATCTGATCGGATACCCCCAGGCCGTGCCGGCCGCCGATGGTGTTGGCCTCCAGCACCAGCTTCACCGGGTCGTCGAAAGTCACGTGGTTGAGCGCCACCGGCTGGCCCTCTTCGAAGCGGATGGTCACCGTTTCCGGTTTGATAGCCACGTCTTCGCGCCAGGAAGCCACCCCCATGATAGGCTCCACAATTTGGACGCCCTTGTCGAGATGCTCCAGATCTTTGGCTTCGTGGGTGGCGCCCCAGATGTTGGAATCGGTGGAGTATGCCTTCTCCACGCTCATCTTGTAGGTGAGCCCTTGGCTCGCCATATACTCCGACATTTCCTTGCGGCCGCCCAACTCGTCGATGAACTTCTGGTCGAGCCACGGCTTGTAGATGCGCAACGCGGGGTTGGCCAGCAGGCCGTAGCGGTAGAAACGCTCGATGTCGTTGCCCTTAAAAGTGCTGCCGTCGCCCCAGATGTGGACGTCGTCCTCTTTCATGGCGACCACCAGCATGGTGCCGGTGACGGCGCGTCCGATGGGCGTGGTGTTGAAGTAGTGCACCCCGGCGGTGGAGATGTGGAATGCGCCCGCCTGCAGCGCGGCAATGCCCTCGGCCACCAATTGCTTGCGGCAATCGATGAGGCGGGCCTTTTCGGCGCCGTAGAGCAGCGCGCGGCGCGGGATCTCGTCGTAATCGGGCTCGTCGGGCTGGCCCAGGTTGGCGGTATAGGAATACGGAATGGCGCCCTTGGCGCGCATCCAATGGATCGCGGCGCTGGTGTCGAGTCCGCCGGAGAAAGCCAGACCGACCTTCTCGCCCGTAGGCAGGTTCTGCAGAATGTTTCCCATTTGAACTACCAGGATAGCCCGCGGGACTACCTTCCCTCAATGCGGACCAGGCCGTCGCGGTAGTTCATGGTGACGATGGAAGTGCGCAGGGCGGGATAGCCAAGGACGCCGGTAACCTCAAACGGATAGTGGCTGGCGAACTCCGAGAGATTCACCACCACGGCCGGGTCGGCGGAAAGGACCCGCGGGCCGCAGCGGAAACGGACGCCTGGCGGGAGCGGGAAGCCTTCGGTGTCGCCGGTGCCGCCGCGGAGTGGGATGACGCTCGACGGATTCCAGTAGTTGCGCGAGACGCGGGCGGCGGCCGGAGATATGGCGTTGTAAGTCGCGCCGGTGTCGAGCAGGACGTAGCCCGGCTGCGATCCGTTCAGGACAGTATTGAGGAAGAACAGGGAGTGTTCGGTTCGAGCCGGAAGGTAGCCGGCATCCCGGACGGGAGTTTCGGAAGGATAGGGATCCAGGTCGAGGGACTTTCCCGGGAAGTCCAGGCGCACCAGAAAGCCTGCGAAAAGCGAGGTCGGGATGACGCCGTCGATGCCCTCGAGAATCTTGCCGTCGACAATCACGATGTCGCAGTCGCGCAGAATCAGGTCGCCGATCTGGAGAGTGCCGGACGCCACCCGCGCACATGGCTTCGACGCTGCGCCCAGCCCCACCACTCGGAGAGCGGAGCTGGCCGAAGCGCTCAAGTTAGCCGCGGCGCGCCTATCGAGGACAATCTGTTGCGCGCCACTGTCGAGGAGGAGGCGGAGGACCGGGCCACCGTCGATCCGGCCCTTGAGGAGCAGGCCGATGCTGGGAGACTGCGGCGTGCAGAGGGAAGTCAGCTTCAGCGAGTAGTGGCGGGATGGGGCATCGGCGGCGAAGGCAGTCGCGGCAGCGGCAAGGAGTGCCCCGGCGATGCACACGGCTCTCATAATGTTACAAATCGGCAACAGGCACGTTACAAATTTATAACAGAAATGGCCGGCTTACAAGCGTTTTTATTGGACAAGCGCTCTAACGGACAGGCGCCCATACTCCGGTGTGGATTCAGAAGCTCTTCGGAAACTACTCGTAAGTTCTCGATTGTTTGCCAGACCTGGGAATGACTCGCCATTGTCCCGGGCCACCCGACCCCGGCTCTCTGGAAACTGCTCGTAAGGGGCCGCGAAACAATAAGTTGACCAAATGTCTCGAACGTGCGCAATCGCTCCCTAACGGGGTGCCCTCTGGGCCCGGCTCTGTCAAATGCGCATGCCGCGCCGCGCGCGGGAGCAAGCGGTTGGGTCTGAGTACACAGGATATTTTTTCGCGGCTTCTAACCTTCATCGGGTTCCTGCTTTGGCTGTGGGACAAGGTGAAGCACGGCTTCCGCCTCAGCTTCAGCGTCCAGCGACCACCCACCGCCATCGGCGACCGCCGATTTGCCTCCACGAACGATGAAGGAGAATTAGTTTGCGTGATCGCGCGTAATCGACCCACCATGACTCGATATGTACCGATGAAGGTAAGGGCTTGACAGGACCGCTGGGCTTGCTAAGGTGGAGGTGAACAGTTCAACTGTTCACCTAACCCATCATGGCTATCGTCACTGTCAAAAATAAATATCAGGTGGTCATCCCCAAGGCCATACGGGAGGAGCTCGGCATCAGCCGCGGCGACGTGCTGGAGGCGAAAGTGGAACGCGGCCGGATCACCTACACCCCGAAGGCCGTCATCGATCGGATCCCTGCCAGCAAGGCGGAACGCGCACGCTTTTTCAAAAAGCTCAGTGAGCAGGCGCCCGCCTGGCTTAAGGAAACCTGGGCGTCCTCCAAGCGGAGCGGCACCGACAAGCTCACCATGAGGCAGATCGACGCGGAGGTCGCCGCCGTCCGCCGGCGTTCCGGGAAGAGCAGCCATCCTTCCCGATGAAGCGGGTCGTCTTGGACACCAACGTCATCGTTTCGGCGGTTCTGGCGCCTTCGGGGACGCAAGCATCCGTTCTGCTGCTCGCCCTGACCGGGCGCATCGCGCTCTACGTATCTCCGTCCGTGCTCGCCGAGTATGAGGAGGTGCTGCGTCGGCCACGACTGAAGCTGCAGCCGCACCAGATCGACGCGGCCATGGCCGCCATCCGCAGGGTGGCGCATCTCGTACAACCGACCCAGGCCGTTTCCGTTTCGCCCCACGAATCCGACAATCGGTTCCTGGAATGCGCTGAAGCCGCCGAAGCGGACTGGCTCGTTACCGGCAACACCAGGCACTTTCCGCCAAGCCACGGCCAGACGAGGACCGTCACTGGCCGCCGATTTCTCGACATTCTGACCGAATCCGGCAGCCCGCAGTAAAAACGTAGGGCCTTCTTGGATCGTCGCAAAACTTAGAACTTTTGAGACACGGGGGGGCGTCATGGCGGTTCAATCGTGATTGTGATGGTTCCGTCTGCTGCTTTTTCGATGCGTACCCTTGGGCGGTCGCTTCTAACGTAAATTTCTAGTCTCATACTGAGCTAATGAGCTATTCGCCACCTGAAACCCCAAACGAAAACTTCCGCGCCTTTCGCTAAAATGCCGATGGAGGTAAGCGCCCCGTGACTCGTGCGCTGAAATGCGATATCGGCGCTTTTGTGGTCGTCTGGTTTGTGTTGATGCTCTACGGGGGAAAGGAAGCCTACGCCTACGTGGCGTGGGATAACGTCTTTCTGCATTGCTGGGGAACGGTCGTTATAACGGCGCTGTCCGCCGCGCTGATGTCGGGCTTGCTCTGGTGCGTCTACGGGGTTTTTCAATAGATCGCCGGAGGGTGCGGCCGTCTTCTCGTGATACCTTGGGCCGCTATCAGCGTATGGCGCTACCCATCTGTTTTTAGATCACAACTGGCCCGAGACAAAACGAACATGAGTTCAGCGCATGACGGATTGGGTGGTACGAGCGTTATAATGCGTTCTCAATGAGCGATTCGTTCATTAAGCTGAACTGCGCGAACTGCGGTGCCAAGCTCGACGTGTACGACGACATGGATCGATTCGCCTGCGCCTATTGCGGTACTGAGATGGTTGTCCAGCGTCGCGGTGGGACGGTGGCATTGAAGGCTGTAACGGAGGCGATTCGAAAAGTCCAAATCGGTACAGACAAGACGGCGGCAGAATTGGCACTTGTTAGGCTGGATAAGGAGGTTAAGCAGCTACGAAATGCGTATGCCAACCTAGAGGACACGGCTAACGCTCGGCGAATGCAAGCCACCCAGGTGAACATCTTTGTTGGCGGCGGTGCTTGCGTCTTCCTTGTCGTTGGAATTGGGCAGAGATCCACGCTCGCCCTCGTCGTGTCTTTAGCTCTTGTCTGCGGCCTTGTCGCTTTCGCTAGATCCGAGCGGAAGGCAAAACGGGAATTTGATGACCAGTTTCAAGAAATTCGGAAAGAGATGAACGAGGTCCAGCAAGAGATCCAACGGAATTTGGCGATTGTAGATGGATAATCGAAATGTCCGCTTACCCATAAGGAGCCCGGACCTGATTTCCTCTGACAAACTCGCGAAATGCCCTGTACCCGATTTTGTGTCGAGAAACCGTTACTGGCGCGAATCATCCGAATCAAGCATATCGAAGAATCAATAACTTGCGTAGAATCAGCGCCGCCACGTCGAGCGAATCCCTCTCTCCGCCATTTGCCTCAAATTCAATCAGTGACCGGCAACGTAAGCCCCCCATCGCTGTTGCGAAAATGCCCCCTTCACACCATCGAATGCCCGGGGACCGGAGCATCCGGCATAGTGCGTATCTTCCTTTCCGGGAAGGGCCCGCCCCTACCAAAGCAGCTTCAGCCCGAACTGAATCTGGCGCGAAGTAGTCGATGTCGACGTGATCACCCCCGCCGTGCTCGCGGGCGCCGACCCCGCCGACGAGAAGACCACCGCGTTCGGCGTGCCGAAGTTAGCCCGATTCAAAATATTGAAGAACTCGGCGCGGAATTGCGCCCGCAGCTTCTCCGAAATCGCCGTATTCTTGGCCACCGAAAAGTCCGTGGTAGCCAGGCCGGGGCCCGTCAGCACGTTGCGGCCCGCATTGCCGTAGGTGCCCGTGGGCGGCAGAATGAACGCATTGGGATTGAAATACTGGTTCGGGCCGCCCTCAATGGCGCTCCCGCTAAAGGCCGGACTCCACGACGGGCGAACGGGATTGCGGCTGTCACCGTTATTGCTGGGATTGAAGCCTAACTGCGGCGTGAACGGGAAGCCCGATTGCACCGTCTCGACACCGCTGAGCACCCACCCGGCCGTCAGTTTCCCTCTAATGCCGCGCGCGTTTCCGCCGATAGGTAACTCGTAACTGGAGTTGATCACCGCGATGTTGCGGGCATCGGAGTTGGAAAGGCCCCAGTCCCACTTCGGCTGTTGTGGGTACATCACGAAACCGGGCGCGTTGGCGCCCACGCTGCTATTGAGCGCCGTGCCGTCGTCCAGGCTCTTGGACCAGGTGTAGACGCCGCGGATCTGCAAGCCTTTTGCAAAACGGCGGTTCACGTCGATTTGGAGGGCGTTGTACGAGCTGAGGCCCTCGGAGAGCCACGTGGTCGTGTTGGCCAGCGCCGGATTGGCCAGCGGCGCGCCGGTGGGATAGTAAACTGTCCCGGCTGCCAGGCTGGCGGGGCAGGGAGATGCGGGGCAGATGGTGGGAACGGGCTCATTCGTGTCCGCGGACAGCAATTCGTGATAGCCGTGGGAGCCGACGTATCCCACGCCGAGTGAGGTATGGGACGCGAGCTGCTGCTCGATTTTGAAAGTCCAGGCGATTACCGTGGGCGTGTAGAGATCCGGCTGGGAACCGCTGGGCGAGATCTTTGTGCCGGCGGGAAGAGGCGATCCGGGCACAATCAGCAGACCGGCGACGCTGACGTTTTTCAGCGATTCGGTGGCATTGAAGGGCGCCGTCTGGTCCAGGCGGTAGTCCAAGGTGTCGAGCAGGGCGCGGTGCATGCCGAAACCGGCATGAATCACGGTGCGGCCTTTGGAGAAAGGATCCCAGGCGATCCCGACGCGCGGCTCGGGGAGGAACTTAGCGCGGTTTACCGTAAAGGGTGAAGTGCCGATCAACGGGTTGGTCTGAATCACGCCATCGGCGAAAGTGTAATTGGCGGCGCGGCCATGCTGCTCGTTCCAGCCATCCGTGGATTCGAAGCGGAAGCCGATGCGCACGTCCAGGTTGGAGCGCAGCTTGATGGAGTCCTGCACGAAGCCGGCGGCTTCCAGCGAGCGCCATCCCAAAGCTGTGGGCGAAGGCACCACGGTGAAGGTGGAGATGGTGCCCTGCAGAAAGGATGTCAGGCTGCCGAAGGAGGCTTGGCCGTATTGGTCTTGCGCCAGCAGGTCGTTGGCCTGGACCCGCTGGAACCAGACGCCGGCTTCGAATTGATGGATCCCGTGGAAGATGCGCACGTGGTCGTCGTAGGTGAAGAGGTTGCGGACGGCGCGGAGATTGCTGCCGGCGTTGGTACCGGCGCCGGTGATGGAAGAGGCCGCGCTGACAGCCGTTCCGCCGCCAATTACGACGGCGCCAATGGGATCGCCGCTGACCCATCCGGGCAGATCGACGGGCGTCTGGCCGGTGAAGAAGTAACTGCCGCGCGAGAAGCCCACGCGCGCCGTATTGAGCACGCTCGGGGAGAAAACGTGCTGCTCCTGCACGCTGGCCACCTGCTCGCGCAGGCCTTCGAGGACGGAGCTCAGTGGATTGGCGGAAGGCGTATTGGCGAAGCTGTCGTCCACGGTGTAAACGCCAAAAAGGGTGTCCTTGTCCGAGATGTTGTAGTCCATGCGGGTGGTGCCGAAATCTTCGCGGATGGTCTGGAGCGGGTGGCTGAAGGCCTCGGCGACGCCGCTGCCCAGCTCCGGGCCATTCTGCACCGGCCAGAGGGAGAGCAGCGGTGCCACGGCGGGCGCAACTCCCACACTGACGCCGTTTACCAGGCCGGCGCGCGCATTGTTGTCGGGCACCAGGGTGACGGCGCTGACGCCCAGATGCTGGCGGAAGCCTTCGTAATTACCAAAGAGGAAGAGCTTGTTCTTCTTGACGGGACCGCCCAGCGTGCCGCCGAAGCTGTTGCGCCGGAATGGCGGGATGGAGCCCTGGTCGAAGAAATTGCGCGCGTCGAGCGCGCTATTGCGCAGGAATTCGTAGAGCGTGCCGTGCAAGCTATTGCTGCCGGAGGCCGTGACGATGCTGACCTGCGCGCCGGGGCGCTTGCCGTATTCGGCGCCGTAGGTGTCGGTGACCACGTTGAATTCGCGCACCCCGTCCACGCCCAGCAGTTGGCCGCTGGTGCCTCCAGGGGTATTGTTGATCACCGAAGCGCCGGTAAATTCCACCCCGTTCAGCAGGAAGAGATTCTCCTGCGGGCGGCGGCCCGAGACGGCGAACATGTTGCCCACCGAAGAACTGGAGGTGCCCACGCCTCCCGAACGCTCGGCGGTGTAGTTGACGATGCCGGGGTTGAGGGAGACCAACTGGTCGTAGCTGCGGCCGTTCAGCGGCAGATCTCTGATCTGGCGTTCATCCACCAGCCCGGAGATCTGCTGCGTGGACTGGTTCACCGGCGAAGCGGCGGCCTCCACCGTGATCACCTGCTTCAGTTCCCCCACCGGCAACGTGAGATCCACCACCGTGGTCTGGCCGACCACCAGGTCGATCCCGGTTTTCACCTGCGAGGTGAAGCCCGGTTTTTCGGCGGAGACCTGGTAATGGCCAACGGAGATAGACGGAGCCGAATAGCGGCCGCCATCGTCGGTAATCAGCTTGCGTTCGGCGCCGGTCTCCAGACTTTTCACGGAGATAGCGGCGGCGGCAATGGGAGAGCCCGATTCGTCTTTGACGGTCCCTGAGAGGGACGCTCCCACTACCTGGCCATAAAGTATTTCAGCGCTGGCGAGAGCCAGAAGCAGCGTTAATTGCACGTTCATACGATGATTCCCCTATTGTCTATAGAGTATAGGCAGATTCTTGCCGAACGTCAACCGGTCGAGCCGTGCCGCTACAATGGGTGTTCCTGCCAATGTCCCTCACCACCATGACCGCCTTCCTTTTCGACCGCACCATCAGGTCGAAAGGCGAGGCGCTATACTCCAGCCGCAGGATCCACGTAGACAGCACGGGACCGGATCACATTCACGCCCAGGTCCAGGGCGGCGATTTATACCAAGTCCGCATCGCCAAGTACGACCAGGGCCTGGAAGTGTGGTGCGATTGCCGCTACTTCGAGGATTACGGCCCGTGCAAGCATCTATGGACGGCGATGCTCGAAGCCGACCGCCGCGGCGCCCTCGACAGCGTGCGCGAAGTTCTGTATCTGCGAACGGAGATGGACCCATACGGCGACGAGGAGCCGTTCCCTCCGCTCCGTCATGTCCAGATGCCCGCCGCGCCGCGGATTCCACCCTGGCAGGAGTACCTGGGCGAAGTGGAACGCGCCGTCAAGGCCCGGTCCGTGCGCCGTCCCGTGCACCCACGCCCCATCGAGATCGTCTATTGCATTGATGTCCCGGTGTCCAAAACCACTGGGAAGATCGCCATCGACCTGTTCTCGCGCACCCAAAAGAAGGACGGCGAGTGGACCCCTTATAAGGAGTATCACGTGACTCCGGATCAGGCCGCCTTACTGCCGGACCCTGTCGATGTGGAAGTGCTCAGCGCGCTGTTCGGCGGCCAGGATCTCTACTCCTACTCGTCGTATTCGGCGGCCGTCACGCGTCGGACCCTGCACTACCCGCTGGCAATGAAGCTGATTCCGCTGATGGCGTCGGCCGGGCGGCTGTATTACAAGGACAGCGCCATCGCGCGCCTGGCCCCGGCCGGATGGGACGCGGGCGACCCGTGGACTCCGTGGCTCGAGGTGCGGCAGGATGACCGCGATCAGTGGAAGATCACCGGCTCCTTGCGCCGTGGAGAGGAGCGTATGGAGCTGGACGAACCGCTGCTGGTTCTGGCCGACGGGCTGATGCTGGCGCGCGGTACGGTATCGCGATTCGAGCCCGGCGGCGGATTCGGCTGGGTGGAGCAATTGCGCCAGATCAAGCAGATTCCCTTCCCGGACCGGGAACGCGACGCGGTTCTGGCCAAGCTGCTGGAACTGCCCGCCGTGCCCCCGATGGAGGTCGACGAGGCGCTGAGATTCGAAGAGCGAAAAGCGGCGCCGCGGCTGGGGTTCCGGATCCGGCGGGAGCAGACGGAGCGCACGCCCCGCTATGTAGGGCAATTCATGCTGGACTACGGCACGGGCTGGATGGACGGCATGTCGGAAGGCCGGGGAATCTGGCGCGCCCACGAGCGCGTGTACCTGCTACGCGATAAGACGGCGGAGGATGCGGCGCGCGCGAGGCTGGCCGAGTTGGGAATGCGGACGGATTCCTATCGCCCGGACTTTTGGCTGCTGACCGCCAAGTCGCTGCCGCGGGTGGCGCGGGAACTGCTCGGCGCGGGCTGGCACGTGGAGGCGGAGGGCAAGCTTTTCCGCAGTCCCGGGGCCACGCGGGTCTCCGTGAAGTCGGGCATCGACTGGTTTGAGCTGCACGGCGAAGTGCAATACGGCGAGGCCACGGCGACCCTGCCCGAACTGCTGGCGGCGGTGCGTCGCGGCGATTCCATGGTGGTGCTGGGAGACGGCACCTTCGGACTGTTGCCGGAGGAGTGGCTGAAGCGCTTCGCTCCACTGGCGGGGATGGGCGAAAAAGGCGAGGGCCACCTGAAGTTCCGGCCGAATCAGGCGATCTTGCTGGATGCCCTGCTGGCGGCGCAGCCGGACGTCGACATGGATGAAACGTTCGGGCGCATCCGCCAGCGCGTCCGCAGCTTCCATGGTGTCTCGACGGTCGAGCAGCCGGAGGGATTCGTGGGGCAACTGCGGCAATACCAGTGCGAGGGCCTGGGTTGGATGCAGTTCCTGCGGGAGTTCGGCTTCGGCGGCTGCCTGGCGGACGACATGGGCGTGGGCAAGACGGCGCAGGTGCTGGCCACCCTGGAAGCGCGGCGGGCGGAGGGCAAAGGGCCGTCGTTGGTGGTGGTGCCCAAGTCGGTGATGTTCAATTGGCGGCAGGAATCGGAGCGCTTCACGCCGCGCCTGCGCGTGCTGGAACACCACGGCACGGCCCGCGACGCCAGCCAGATTCCCAAATACGACCTGGTGCTGACCACCTACGGCACCATGCTGCGCGACGCTCCCAGCCTGGCGAAGATGGAGTTCGATTACGTGGTGCTCGACGAAGCGCAAGCCATCAAGAATGCCACCACGGCATCGTCCAAAGCCGTGCGGCTGCTGCGCGGCAAGCATCGTCTGGCGCTCAGCGGCACTCCCGTGGAGAATCATCTGGGCGAGTTGTGGAGCCTGTTCGAATTCCTCAATCCGGGCATGCTGGGGGAGGCGCGGCTGCTGCAGATGGCGGGCGGCATGGCGCGCAATCCCAGCGAGGAAGCGCGCCAGTTGCTGGCCCACGCGCTGCGGCCTTTCATCCTGCGGCGGACCAAACAGCAGGTGGTCCGGGAGTTGCCGGAAAAGACCGAGCAGACTATTTTCTGCGATCTGGAAGGCGCGCAGAGAAAGCATTACGAAGAGTTGCGCAATCATTACCGGCTGTCGTTGCTCGAAAAGGTGCGGACGGAGGGTCTGGGGCGGTCGAAGATGCACGTGCTGGAGGCGCTGCTGCGCTTGCGGCAGGCGGCGTGCCATCCGGGGCTGCTCGATCCGAAACGCGTGGATGAGCCCAGCGCCAAGCTGGAAGTATTGATGGCGCAACTGGCGGAGGTCCGCGAGGAAGGCCACAAAGCGCTGGTCTTTTCGCAATTCACCAGCCTGCTGGCGATTGTGCGGCGCCGTTTGGACCAGGCAGGGATGCGGTACGAGTATCTGGACGGCGCCACCACGCACCGCCAGACCCATGTGGAGACGTTTCAGAACGACGCCGGGTGCGGGCTGTTTCTGATCAGCCTGAAGGCCGGCGGCCTGGGGTTGAATCTGACGGCGGCGGAATACGTCTTCCTGCTGGATCCCTGGTGGAATCCGGCCGTGGAAGCGCAGGCCGTGGACCGCGCGCATCGCATCGGGCAGACGCGCCCGGTCTTCGCCTACCGGCTGATCGCGCGCGATACGGTGGAAGAGAAGGTACTGCAGTTACAGAAGACTAAGCGGGATCTGGCGGATGCCATCCTAAGTGAAGACAATAGTCTAATAAGGGATTTAAAGAGCGAGGATCTGGAGTTACTGCTGTCGTAAGGAGCGGTGGGCTGGGGTTAGGCTCAGGGGCGCGTGGGGAAGTTCGAATTGCGCTCCTGGGGCTTGCGCGCACCGCTTAAGAGCGTGCGGCATCAGGCTCCACATCGCATAATCGTAGAAACGGCGGTTGACAGGCTGCCACACAAGCTTCCTCTTTAGCCCCAAGCGCTTGCAGAAACGGCAGTTGTCACCCAACGGGTGAACTGCGCGGCAGTCTGGAGACCCATACAGGTCTGGGACTTGCCGACAAAGCCGGCGTGTCCCCGACGATACCGGGCATTCACAGGCAGGTAATGCCAAGCGCCCGCGCCACTTCTCTTTGCGGTTGGTCCAAGGTCGCCAGCGGACAGCCTGAGCGCAACGCGAGCTCGACATAGAGGGCATCATAGGGCGTCAGACGATGATCGCGACAGATGAACTGCACCGGCCCTGCAACTTGTTCCAATGACGCATAGTCCATGCTCGGGTTCAGCGCGCGCAGCGTGTCGAAAAACGCCTTGGTCTGTGCCGCCGTGATGCGGCCCTTACGTTCCCCGAGCAGCAATACATTGAGCAAAGCCGGCGCCAGGGCTTGCTCCCCGGCCTTGAGCCGGTCGAGCACGCTGAGCGACAAGGGCGTCTGTTCGTCGGGGAAGCACCAGGACAGGGTCACGGAGGCGTCGATGACGATGCCCTTCACGGACGCGCCTCGTGGCGCAACTCGCGAAGAGTCATGTCGCCGAGGGAAAGCCCGTGTCTCTTGCCGAAGGTCTTGAGGCGTTCAATGGCCTCCGCTCGTTCGTCCACGGGCGGGGCGGCGGCCTTTGCTCCTCCCGCAAACGGAAGGTGAGTGGCTTCCTCGAGCAGGCCGGCGGCATAGGCCTCTAGCGCGCAGCCCTTCTCGGCCGCTTGGCGCGCAAGCTCAGCCCGCAGATCGAGCGTGATGTCGAGTGTGATGGTCATAGTAGCTTCCTGCCGTCTGTCCCTACCCTACCCGGCCGGACGGTGCAAGTCAATATCGTATAGAATCACGATTTGCGCACCGGGCGGAGGATAAAGGGCCCTCGCTGGTGGTAACTCCCCCCGTCGGTAATGTTCAATTGGCCGACGCCGGGTGCGGCCTGTTTCTGATCAGCCTGAAGGCCGGCGGCCTGGGGTTGAATATGACGGCGGCGGAATACGTCTTCCTGCTGGATCCCTGGTGGAATCCGGCCGTGAAAGCGCAGGCCGTGGACCGCGCGCATCGCATCGGGCAGACGCGCCCGGTCTTCGCCTACCGGCTGATCGCGCGCGATACGGTGGAAGAGAAGGTACTGCAGTTACAGAAGACGAAGCGGGATCTGGCGGATGCCATCCTAAGTGAAGACAACAGTTTAATAAGGGATTTGAAGAGCGAGGATCTGGAGTTACTGCTGTCTTGAAGAACGGTGTGCGCGGGTTGGGCTCAGGGGCGCGTGGGGACGGAAGCGCTTTGTGAGTCCCGAGCGAGATATCACGATCGCGCTGAACCCGAACCAGGGAACGTCGGATGTCCCCGCCTTCCGATGCCAAAGATTGACAATCTTCGTTATCGCCGCTACCCTTACCAACAGGAGCGCCCACCCATGAACGTTTCACTGACTCCCGAACTCGAAGACTTCGTCAGCACCAAAGTCCAGTCCGGCCGCTACAACTCGGCGAGTGAAGTCGTCCGCGAGGCTCTGCGCCTCCTGGAAGAGCACGACCAAGCCCGTGCTTCCCAGTTGGCCGAATTCAACGCGGAGATCGGCCGCCGCCTGGCTGCACTGGATCGGGGCGACACCGTCCAACCCACTGAAGCTCGATCGCGACTCCAGCGCAAGTCGGAGCAACGCAGAAAGTCGCGCGCGTGAGCGATTACGTCCTCGGGTCAGACGCGCTTCTCGACCTTAGGCTAGGCTAGACGAGGCTCGGCCGCAGGGCCCTGCGAATCAAGCTCTTGCAGGGAGTCAAGGAGGGCGCCAACTCTGTGGATAGGAATCGTCGGAGGCGGGTCGGACCATCAACTCAGCATCTTGACCTCCGCGAATTTCCGCGAATTAGAGTGCCAATAACGTAAAGTCTGCCGGGGCGCTGCCGATAAGAAACAATGAGTGTCTGGAGATCCCACGAAAGCCCGTGCGCGCCGTGGGCAGCCAGGAAGGTGTGCTGAAAATAGCCGTCCTCGAATTGGGGCAATGAGTCATGGAATCTGAACATCCGGAGAAAAGAAGAGAACCGCGCTACCCGATCCAAGCCGGAGCGTCCGTCACGGTGAACAAGAGCGGACTGATTACCCGTGCAACCACCGTCAACATGAGTGGATCTGGCGTTCTCCTGCACTTCGAGGAGGCGGTTCAACTCGCGCTGGGCGATCAGGTTACCTGCGAATTCCAGGTCTCGCACGACGCCGATAAGCCGCTGCCGTATTGGGGCGTAGGCCACGTCGT
>Ga0182016_10005240_pt1 | contig 14045 bp, 11 predicted proteins | sample 712S2MmetaG_FD_120491 | JGI IMG/M metagenome (GOLD analysis project Ga0182016, IMG submission 120491) | Permafrost microbial communities from Stordalen Mire, Sweden - 712S2M metaG | ecosystem: Environmental > Terrestrial > Soil > Wetlands > Permafrost | place: Sweden: Stordalen | collected...
CAAGTCGTCGCGATCGACGCCAGTTCCGGCGTGCAAGCGTATTCCGATCCCGAGTCGCTCGCTCCGCCGGCGGCCGGCCTCGCCAACCCGCACCTGACGTCGTGGCAGATCGGTCCGCCGTCCACGCCGATCGGCTGGGCTTATTCGGGCCCCGACTTCAAGAGCGGGTTCATCTGGCGCGGCCACGACGGCAAGCGCGACGTGCTGTCGTTCGCGGTCCCGCCGCCTCGCCAGGACGAGTGGCGCGTTGCCTCGGTCAGCCAGCAGATCTCCGGCACGCTGCATCGCTTCTCGCTGCGCTTGCGGCCGTATTCGAATTACGTCGGCAACGCGTATCCGCGCAAGCTCTTCGGCATCGAGATCATCGACCCGCTGGGCCACCACGCCTACTACACGATCAACTCCAACCTGCTCCACTCCGAAGTCTTCAAGCACGACCAGTTCACGACGTTCTTGCTGCCGGGCCGGCTGCACGACTGGAATACGATCGAGATCGATCCCGATCAACTCGTGAAGACGGCCGGCTTCATCCTGTCCGACGTCACGCAAGTCCAGCTCAACATCGTCGCCGCCGTACACCGGAACGAGACCGGAGTCGTCCGCGGAGACTTCGGCGGCATAGGGAGCGAATGAGCGCCGTGAACCCGCAGGCAAGGACGCTCGACGATACTCTCGACGCGCCCCGCTCCGGCGTGCAGCCGGCGCTGTTCGTGGACCTGGACGGGACGCTCGTGCGCACCGACATGCTGTTCGAGACGCTCATGGCGGCGCTCAAGCGCAAGCCGTGGATCGTCCTGATGCTGCCCGCGTGGTTCCTAAGCGGGCGGGCCTACCTGAAGAAGCGGCTTGCCGAGGAAGGCGCCGTGCGCGCCGACCTGCTGCCCTACGACCAAGACGTGATCGCCCGTATCAACGCCGAGCGCGAGAAGGGCCGCCAGGTCGTGCTCGCTACCGCCTCGGATGGCACCGTCGCCAATCAGATCGCGACCCACCTCGGCCTGTTCGACGGCGTGATCGCCAGCGACGGCGAGAACAATCTCAAGAGCGCGGCCAAACTGGCGGCGATCAAGGCCTGGCCGGGCGTCGAGTCGTTCGAATACATCGGCAACGCCCGCGCCGACGTGGCGATCTGGGCGGAGTCGAGTCACGCCATCGCGGTCCGCACGCCGCGCGCCGTCGTCCGCGAGGCCGCCGCCGGCGGCCGGACCGTCGAGGAACTCGGCGAGCCGAAGAAGACGCTCCGCAGCGCGGTTCGGGCGCTGCGCCCGCATCAGTGGGCCAAGAACGTCCTGATCTTCCTGCCGCTGCTCGCCTCGCACATCTACTTCGACATGTCGCTCTGGCTGTCCGATATCGTCGCGTTCGTCGCGTTCAGCCTGTGCGCGTCGTCGGTCTACGTGCTCAACGACCTGCTCGATCTCGAGTCGGACCGCCGCCATCCGCGCAAGCGGCGCCGGCCGTTTGCCGCCGGCGACCTGTCGATCCAGGCAGGGCTCGCCATGGCCGTCGGCCTGATCGTGGCGGCCTTCGGGCTCGCGAGCCTCGACGGCACGCCGTTCCTGGTCGTGCTCGGCATCTATTTCCTGCTAACGCTGTCGTACTCGTTCAGCCTGAAGGCGATCGTCCTCGTGGACACGATCGTCCTTGCGGGGCTCTACACGATGCGCGTCATCGCCGGCTACGCGGCCACCGACATCGTGCCGACCTTCTGGCTGCTGGCGTTCGCGCTGTTCCTGTTCTTCGGGTTGGCCATGCTCAAGCGGTTCTCCGAACTGATCGAGGTCCGCAAGCGCAGCGACGACGGCCCGCCCGGGCGCGGCTACCGCGCCGACGACCTGGACGTCGTCGGGGTCTTCGGCGCGGTCACCGGCGGCCTGGCCGTGCTCATCTTGGCGCTCTACATCAATACCGCCGACGTGGCGAAGCTGTATGGGCACCCGCAGGTGTTATGGGGTATCGTCCCGGTGCTGCTCTACTGGATCAGCAAGATCTGGCTGATCGCCCACCGCGGCGAGATGCACGAGGACCCCGTGGTCTACGCGCTGACGGACCGTGAGAGTCTGGGCGTCTTCGCCGTCTGCATCGCGATCGCGGCCGCGGCGACGCTCTAATCGCAATCGTAACGAGGGAGTTCGAACGTTGAAACATCTCGTCACCGGGGGATCGGGTTTCCTCGGCAACCTGATCTGCCGCAGGCTGCTCGAGCGCGGCGAAGAGGTCGTCAACCTCGACATTTGGGCCGACCCCCACCGGCCTAAGGACGTCGAGTTCATCAACTGCGACATCCTCGACCGCGACGGCGTGGCCAAGGCGATGCGCGGCGTCGACGTCGTGCATCACAACGTCGCCCTCGTCCCGATCACGAAGGCCGGCAAGCGCTTCTGGGACGTCAACGTGACCGGCTCGCAGATCGCCGCGGAGGAGGCCTGCAAGGCCGGCGTCCGCGCGTTCATCCACCAGAGTTCCAGCGCGATCTTCGGCTCGATCGAGAAGATGCCGATCACAACGGCGACCATCCCCAAGCCGGTCGAGGCGTACGGCGCCGCCAAACTCGAGAGCGAGCGCGTCGTGCGCGAGGCCTGCGGGCCGGCGGGCGTGCCGCTGACGATCGTCCGGCCGCGCACGATCATCGGCCCGGGGCGCCTCGGCATCTTCGGCATCGTCTTCAAGTGGATCGTCGAGAACCGCAACGTCTACGTGCTGGGCGACGGCAATAAGCTGTTCCAGTTCATCCACGCCGACGACCTCGTCGACGCGTACATGATCGCGCTCGATCAGGGCAAGCCGGGCGTCTACAACGTCGGGACCGACCGCTTCAATACGTGGAACGAGTTCTACAACAACCTGATCGCGTTCGCGGGTAGCTCGTCGAAGGTCGTCGGCCTGCCGCGCGGCCCGGTGAAGAACGTGCTGCGCGTGCTCGACTGGACGCAGATGTCGCCGCTCGGGCCCTACCACTACAACGTCTACGGCAAGGAATTCTACTTCGACGTCGCGCCCCTGCTCGAACTTGGCTGGAAGCCCAAGTACTCGAACGACGAGGGGCTGCGCGCCACGTTCACGTGGTGGCTGGAGCACCGCAACGACTCGGTCGACGAGACCGGCTCGGTCCACCGCAAGCCGATCGGGGAGAAGATCCTCGGCCTGGTCCGCAGGTTCTCGTGAGTGGCGTGACGGCCTCGCTGGGCCCGTGGCTGCTGATCTTCGCGGCCGGCGTCAACAGCATGATCGGCAACGTCCTGCTCAAGCAGTCGCGCATCGTCGGCGGGAACGCGCCGTTCGCCGAGCAGTTGCTCTCGCCGTGGTTCCTCGGCGGCCTCGCGTTCTATGGGATCAACGTCGTGCTGTTCGCCAAGGCGCTCGACCGCCTGCCGGTCTCGGCCGCGTATCCGGTGCTCGCCGCGTCCGGCTTCGCGTTGCTCGCCATCGTCAGCGCCATCGTCTTCGGGGAACGCCTCTCGCCCGCGCAGTACGCGGGCATGGTCGTGACGCTGGGCGGCATCGCCCTCATCGCGCGGGGTTGACCTGATGGGAGCATACGCTCGCGCGATCGTCCGCGCGGCGCTGGCCGACGCCGCGGGGCCGCCCGCCAGGGACGTCGAGGACGAGGCCTATGCCTTCGTCGAGCGGCAGTTGGCGCGCTTGCCCGACGTCCTGAAGGTGCCGGTGCGCGCCGCCGGCCGGGCCATCGACGCGCTGTCGCTGCAGACGTACGGCAAGCAGTTCACGTCGCTGACGCTCGCGCAACAGCGCTACGTGCTCGCGGCCGGCCGCGTTGCGAAGACGTCGGCAGTGCGCGACGCCATCAAATTCTACGAGGCGTTGGCGATCTTCGTCGAAGCCGGGATGGAGCCGCAATGAGCGGCGCCCGCACCGTGACCGCGCTGCCGAACACCGAGCAGTGCGTCGTGATCGGCTCCGGACCCGGCGGCTGCGTGACCGCCTACCACCTGGCGGCGGCCGGCCGGTCGGTGACCGTGCTGGAGGACGGGCAGTACCTCTCGCTCGACAGCGCGCCCGCGTTCAGCCGCGCCGAAATGGAGCAGAAATACCGCAACGGCGGCTTGACGCTGGCGTTCGGCCCCGCGCGCGTGCAGTACGTCGAGGGCCGCGTCGTCGGCGGCGGCAGCGAGATCAACAGCGGCCTTTACCACCGCACGCCCCCCGCCGTGCTCGCCCGCTGGCGCGATGAGTACAAGGTCGCCGACCTCGACGACGAGCGCGACCTCGGGCCGCACTTCGAGGACAACGAACGGCGCCTCAACGTCTCGTACCTTCCGTCGGAGGACGCGATGGCGCCGATCGCCCGGATGCTGCGGCTCGGCGCCACGCGGATGGGCTGGGAGTCGCGCGAGGTGCCGCGCTGGTTCAAGTACGACGCGGGCGCCGTCGGCGGCGGGCGCCGCCAGTCGATGTCGGAGACGTACGTTCCGGCGATGCTCGAAGCAGGCGCCAAGCTCGCGCCGGGCGTGCGGGTGACGGCGCTGGAGCGCAACGGCATGGGCTGGATCGTGCACGGGCGCCGCAACGACGCCTATCGCGAGCCGTTCGAGATCGCCGCCGACAAGGTGTTCGTCAGCGCGGGCGCGATTCAGACGCCGGCGATCCTGCAGCGCTCGGGGCTCAAGACCAACGTCGGCAAGTCGCTGCGCATGCACCCCACGGCCAAGTTCGTCGCGGAGTTCCCCGACGAGATCAACGACGAGAACGCCGGCGTGCCGTCCGAGCAGGTCAAGCAGTTCTCGCCCGACATCTCGTTCGGCTGCTCGATCTCGAGCCGCGAGCACCTCGCCGTCGCGCTCTACGGCCATCGCTCCGCGCGCAAGGACCTCCGCTCGACCTGGCGCCGCATGGCGACCTACTATGCGATGGCGCAGGGCACGGGCTCGGGCGCCGTGCGCGTGCTGCCGGCCTTCTCCGACCCGCTCGTCAGTTACGCGCTCGCGAAGGAAGATGCGGAGCGCCTCGTCCGCGGCATGCGGCTGCTGGCGGAACTGCTGTTCGCGGCGGGCGCGATCGCGCTCTATCCGGTCGTCAACGGCGCGCCGGTCCTGCGTAGCAAGGACGACATCGCCGGCATCGAGTCGTGGTTCAAGCCGGCGGACGCGAACCTGATGACGATCCACTTGTTCTCGTCGGTGCCGATGGGCGAGCGGCGCGACCTGTGCGCCGTGGACAGCTACGGCCGGGTGCACGGCCAGCCGTCGCTGTGGGTCGCCGACGGCAGCATGCTCCCCACGTCGACGACCGTGAACCCGCAGGGTTCGATCATGGCCATCGCCCGCCGCAACGTGCTGGAGGCTCTCCGTTGAACGACACCGTCCCCCACTTCGGCACCGTTGCGCTGACGGGTGCCACCGGCTGGCTCGGCAATCGCGTCATCGAGATGCTGCTTGCGGAGAGCGACGATCCGGCGCGCCGCCGGTTCACGCTCGAGCGCGTGCTCTGCTTCGCGCGCGACCCCGAGCGCCTGCCGGCGATCGCGAGGACCGACGCGCGGGTGCAGGTCTCCAAGGGCGACATCCGCGGCTCTGAGGACCTCAAGCGGTTCGCCGCCGCGAGCGGCGCCTGCGTGCTGATCCACTCCGCCGGCATGATCCACCCCAAGCGCTACCGCGAGTTCGCGGAGATCAACACCGCCGGCACGCAAAACCTGCTCGACGCGTTCGAGGCCGCGGGCACCTGCGCGCGCGCGGTCGTCGTTTCGTCGAACTCGCCGATCGGCGTGAGCCGCGACCCGAACGTCGTTTTCACCGAGGAGAGCCCGTTCAACCCGTACATGGGCTACGGCCGCTCGAAGGTGCCGATGGAACAGTCCATCGGCGAACGCAACCGGCGCGGCGGCCTCGACACCGTCATCATCCGCCCGCCGTGGTTCTACGGAACGCATCAGCCGCCGCGCCAGAGCGAGTTCTTCCGGATGATCCGCGACGGCCGCGTGCCGATCGTCGGCGACGGGACCAATAAGCGCTCGATGGCCTACCTCGACAACATATACGACGGGCTCGTCCTGACGCTTACCGTTCCTGCCGCCTCGCGCGAGACGTACTGGATCGCGGACGCGCGCCCGTACACGATGAACGAGATCGTCGACACGGTCGAGGAGGTCCTCGAGCAAGACTTCGACGTCCCGTGCGCCCACAAGCGGATGCGTCTGCCCGGAGCCGTCGGCGACCTCGCGACCGCGATGGATGCCGCAATTCAAGGAATGGGACTATACGAACAGAAAATCCACGTCTTAGGAGAGATGAACAAGACGATTGCGTGCTCTGTTGACAAGGCCCGCCGGGAGCTCGGTTACAACCCGGCCGTCGAACTGCGCGAAGGGATGCGGCGGAGCATCCGCTGGCTCTTCGACAATCGCGGTGGCATTTAACCGAGCTTCGTACGCCCGAGCAGCGTTAAGCCGTCTCATCTCCGTCGCCGCCGTCGCCCTGACGGCAGCGTGCTCGCCGGCCGCCGCGCCGCCGACCGAACGCATGGTACCGCTGCAGGCCGAGGCGATGGACGCCGTCGCGGTCGACCCGGCGCATCTCGCCGTGCTGCTCGGGCGCAACGAGGAGCGCGCAGTGCGCATCGTCTCGAGCCGGACCGGCGACTCGACGGCTGAGTTCCCCGTCGCCGCCGGCGCGGCGCAGCTCGGCTACGCGGGGGCCCAATCGCTGCTCGACTCCGTCGCCGGGCCCGCCGGCGTCGTCGAGATCCGCAGCCCGGCCGGCGCCGTGACCTCGACGGTGAAGCTCGGCGCGCCCATCCTCGCATTGGCCGGCGCCGACGAGCGGCACGCGTTTGCGCTCGTCGGCGGCCGCAGCCCGCGCGTCGTCGAGATCGACCTCACGAGCGCGCGAGTCGCCGGCGCGGTCGAGCCGCCCGCCGGAACCGTTTCGCTCGCCGCCCACGCTTCGGGCCCCGAGGCATCGCTCGTCGCCGGCACGCGCGACGGCGGCATCTATCTGCGCCTCGCCGGGGCGCCCACCTGGGACCGGATCGCGGTCGACGGCAACGCGCCCGTCTTCTCGCTGAGCGGTAGCGCCATCTATGCGTTTCAGACGGTCGGCGACTCGAAGGGCGTGGCGGTCATCCAATTGCCCTCGCAACTGCAGGTGCGGCTCTTCCCGGTCAGCCTCGACGCCAGGCGGATGTTCAGCATCGACGACGGGACGCTCGGCATCTTCGAGCAGTCCGGCAAGGCCGCCAACGTGCGGCTGATCTCGTGCGCGTCGCCGATGCTCGCCGTCGAGGCCCGCTCGAAGCATAGCAAGTTCTCCTTCGGCGACGGCCAGCAGTGGTCGCTGCTCGGCCTCGCGACGCCCGACCCCGACGAGACACAAGCGCCGCGGCCCGACTCGACCGGCGCGGCGTACGCGGGGTGCTGACGTGACGCCCAACGGCGACGGTGAACGGGCGAGCGACCGCCTCATCCGCTTCGTCGGCGAGTTGCCCGGGCGCGTCGCCGACTTCATCGACTTCTCGCTGTTCCCACAGGCGGTGCGCGACTCCGAGGACTTCACGCTGCTGCGGCGCTGCACGTACGCGGGCTTCGCGCTCCTCGCGATCCTGCTGGTCGCGTTCTCGGCGTACGAACACGCGCACTTCGCGCTGACCCAGGACTTCGCCGCCGTCGAGCAAGTCTGGCACCAGGTGGCCCACGGCGACCTGAACCCGCGCGACACGATCGACCAGATCGCGCACTACTGGCAGGTCCACCTCGAGCTCTACATCTGGCTGATCGCGCCGCTCGGCCTCTTTTTCGACAGCGCGCTCACGTTGCAGGTCGTGCAGGACGCCAGCGGCATCGTCGCCTGCGTCATCGCGTGGCGCTGGATGCTCACGATCCTCTACGCCGGCGCGGAGCCGCTGCCGTATCGCCGCACGTTGGCGCTCCTCGCGCTCGTGATGCTGGTCTTCGACCCGTGGATCTATTGGTCGTACGCGTTCGACTTCCACTCCGAGCCGATCGCCGTGTCGCTGTTGATCGCGGCCGGCTATGCGTTCTACCTCGGCAAGACGCGCTACGGCATCTGGCTCTCGCTGGCCGTGCTGCTCGTCGGCGACGTGGCCGCAACCTACGTTGCCGGCCTCGGCCTCACGCTCATCGTGGCCTCGCGCAAACTGTTCAAGGTCGGCGTCGGGCTGCTGGTCCTCGGCATCTTCTGGCTCGAGTTCAGCCATCGCATCGGCGCGGGCGTCATGTCCCCGCTGCGCGTCACCTACGGCTACCTGATCTACGGCTACTTTCCGGGCTTCGACCCGTCGCTGCCCAAGCTGACGGTGCGCGACTTGGTCATCGGTCTCGCCCTCCATCCCCTCAACGCCGTCGTCGCCCTGCGCGACAAGCTGCTCGACGTCTACGCGAATCTGGCGCCGATCGGCTTCATCGGCATCTTTAGCCCCTGGACGATCGGCCTGGCATTCGTGGTCATCGCCGAGAACCAACTGGCGTACTCGTTCACGTACTCGCAACCGAACTTCCAGGCGATCGCCCTCTACGCGTTCGGCACGGTCGGCTTCGCGTGGTTCATGGCGCTGATCGCGCGCTCCAAGTTTCGCCGGCTGGCCGTCGCGCTGTCCGCAATTGCGGCCGTCAATGCCGTCTGTTGGTTTGCCGTCTGGATGCCGGAATTGCCGCCGCACTGGGTGCGCACGTCGTCGGCCGCCGCCGCCTCGGCGGAGTCGGCCTGGAAGGGCATCGCGCCCGGCGACGAGGTTGCGGCGTCGCACGGCCTGATCGGGCGGTTTGCGGATCGTGCGTCCGCGTACTCGTTGGGCTGGGTATTCATCGTCCCGCGCGAGTCGGAGAACGTCCAGTTCGTCATCGCTCCCTACGAGGGCATCAACGTCGAGAGCGTCAACCGGTCGCTCGCGTCGCTCGACGTCCTCGTGAACAAGTACGGCGCGACGTTACGTTCGTATCAGAACGGCGTCTGGTGGCTCACGATCGGCAAGAACAACCACGATACGCAGTTCGTGCTACCCGAGGGCTCCGACAACATTCCGGCGTGGCCGGCGACCGGCCTCGCAGGGATTCCGGTCGTCACCGGGCCGCCCGCGACGTGGCACGCCCACGGCGGTTACCGCCGCGGCTACGTGATGACGCGCGCCTACTGGCGCAAGCGCGCGGGCAACTACGTCGCGTCGGTGGACGTCGCCGCTCAGGCGCCCGGAATCCTCGAAGTGTGGGACGCGACGGCGGACCAACCGATCGTCAGGCGCCTGATCGCACCGGGAGAGCGGCGCAGCGTTGCGGTGGCGTTCCGTCACCTCGACCGTGGGCGGGAGCATATGTACTCCGGGCTGTGGCCGTTCATCATCGATGCGCCCGAGCCGCCGGTCGACGACAATCTCGAGGTGCGGGTCTATACCTACGGTCGCGGGCCGATCGACGTCTACCGCGTCGCGTTGAAGCCGTTGGCCGACGGCAAGAGCAAGCCGTAAGGGCGCCGTTGCCGACGGAGCGAATAGCCGCGTTGGGCCGGCAGGCGCCCGTAGGCGCCCTAAGGGGACGACGCATGTTCGATGCAGCAAGCCGCCGCGACGGCGGATTCCGTTACCAGGTAGCCTTGGCCGCCATCGCGCTGGCGGCCGGCTGCGCGCCGCAATCGGTCGCGCCGCCTCCGGTCGCCGCCGGCGCGCAGCAGGCCGAGCGCCGCGCGTCGTCCGTGTTGCCGTCGCCGATCAAACACGTCGTGATCATCATCCAGGAAAACCGCTCGTTCGATAATCTCTTTCAAGGTTTTCCCGGCGCGAATACCGCGGCGAGCGGGCTCGTCTCCAACGGCCAGCAGGTGACGCTGGCGCCGCAGCCCCTAGAGGCGAGGTTCGACCTTACGCACGGCCTCGCCGACTACCTGAACGGCTACGACGGCGGCAAGATGGACGGCTTCGACCAAGAGAAAGTCCTCGGCAAGGCGACGGGCCAATACCCGATGTACGCGTACGTGCCGCGCTCGGAGACGGCGCTCTACTTCGAACTGGCGCAGCAGTACGTGCTGTCGGATAACACGTTCGCCTCGAATCTCGACGACAGCTTCGTCGCGCACCAGTACCTCATCGCGGGGCAGGCCAATAGCGCCGTCGATCTGCCGACGGGGATCTGGGGCTGCGACGGCCTATCGGGCGACGAAGTCGGAACGATCACGCACAACCGTCAGACCGGCGGTCCGGAGTCGCCGTGCTTCGATTCCAATACGCTCGGCGACGAACTCGATGCAAGGGGCCTGGCGTGGCGCTTCTACGCGCCGACCATCGGTACGACCGGCGGCATTTGGTCGGCCTACCAGGCGATCAATCACATTCGTAACGGGCCGGAGTGGGCGACGAACATCATTTCGCCGCAGACGAACGTGTTGACCGACATCAAGAACGGGACGCTTGGCGCCGTAACCTGGGTCGTCCCGAGTTGGCGCGACTCGGACCACCCGGCCAGTAAGAGCAAGACGGGGCCGGCGTGGGTCGCCAGCGTCGTCAACGCCGTTGGCGAGAGTCCATTCTGGAACTCGACGGCGATCTTCGTTATCTGGGACGACTGGGGAGGCTGGTACGATCACGTTCCGCCGCCGCAACTCGATTACGACGGCTTGGGCTTCCGCGTGCCGATGCTCGTCATCTCCCCGTACTCCAGGCGCGGCCGCGTCTCGCACGTGCAATTCGAGTCGGCGAGCATTCTGCGGTTCGCAGAGGATACGTTCTCGCTCCCGCCGATGGCTGCGGCGGATGGGCGCGCGACGGATCCCGCCGGCGACTGCCTCGACTTCACGCAGGCGCCGCTGCCGTTCAGACCAATTGCGACCGGGTTAAGAGACGCCGACTTCCTTAATGAACCGCGTTCGAGCCGCGCGCCCGACGATGATTGAGTAGCAGGGATTACCCCCTGGGACTGTAAGCCGCATCGTCTCGATGGACAAGAAAACGGGCCTCTTGCTCATGGCGTCCGCTCTTACCGCGTGTTCCCCCGCGACCGGCGGGCACATCGCCGCGTTGCCGCTCGCCGGCGCGGCCGCGTCGCACGCGCGGTCCCACGGGCGCGCCGCGTCCGGCCCCATCCAACACGTCGTCGTGCTGATCCAGGAGAACCGCTCGTTCGACGAGTTGTTTCAAGGCTATCCGGGTGCGAATACGGTCACGAGCGGTCTCACGTCGTCGGGGCAGACGGTCCCGTTGCAGCCGGTCACGCTGAAGACCGGCTACGATCTGACCCATGGGCTCGCCGACTATCTGAGCGACTACGACAACGGCGCCATGGACGGCTTCAATCTGGAGCACGTCCTCGGGAAGACGAACCTTCAGTTCCCCGAGTACGCGTACGTGCCGCAGTCCGAGACTGGGCTCTACTTCCAGCTCGCGCAACAGTACGTGCTATCGGACGACACGTTCGCCTCGAACCTCGACGACAGTTTCGTCGCGCACCAGTACCTCATCGCCGCGCAGGCCAATAGCGCCGTCGACTTGCCGACGAGCGCGTGGGGCTGCAACGGCGGCCCTAACGATCAGGTGGGGACGATCACGCAGGACCGCCAGACCGGCGGTGCCGAGTCGCCGTGTTTCGACTCCCAGACGCTGGGCGACGAACTCGATGCGGCCGGGCTCGGGTGGCGCTACTACGCGCCGCAACTCGGCAAGACGGGCGGCATTTGGTCTGCCTATCAGGCCATCGATCACATCCGCAACGGCAACGACTGGGCCGCCGACGTCGTGTCGCCGTCGAGTCAGATCCTCACCGACCTCAAGAAGGGCGACCTGCGCTCCGTGACGTGGGTCGCGCCGTCGTGGCCGCTGTCCGATCATCCGGGCAACCGCAGCGCGCGCGGGCCCGACTGGGTCGCCAAGGTCGTCAACGCGATCGGTAAGAGCCCGTTCTGGAGTTCGACGGTCGTCTTCGTCATCTGGGACGACTGGGGCGGCTGGTACGACCACGTCCCGCCGCCGCAACTCGACTACGACGGCTTGGGCTTCCGGGTCCCCATGCTCGTCGTCTCGCCGTACGCGAAGTCAAATTACGTCTCGCACGTGCAGTACGAGTCGGCGAGCATCGACCGGTTCATCGAGGACACGTTCGGCCTCGGGCAACTCGCGGCAGCCGACGCGCGCGCGACCGACCCGGCCGGCGATTGTCTCAATGTCAGCCGGCAGCCGCGGCGTTTTGTCCCGCTACCCGTCTCGGTCTCCGACGGCGAACTCGAGCGCCTGTCGCGCTCGACCGTCCCGCCCGACGACCACTAGCGGTGCTTCAACCGTCGTCGTCGGGGGGAGCGAACGACGGCCGGCGGCGGAGGAAGGTCGACGGCGCGAGCTTGGTGCGGAGCCTGACGAACGGCCGCCGCTTCATGCTGTAGTTGAGGCAATCGCTGCCCGCGTCGGTCGCGCGCGTATCGGCTGCCGCCATCTGCGCGAGGCCGAACGTGTCTTCGGCGAAGCGCAAGAGGCTCGCCGTCTCCAACTGCACGTGCGAGACGTAGTTGGTCTTGGCGTACGGCGAGATGCAGAGGAGCGGGACCCGGATGCCGAGGCCGTCGTTGTCCAACTGCGGCGGCGGAACGTGGTCGTACCAGCCGCCCCAGTCGTCCCACACGACGAAGATGGCCGTCGAGTCCCAGAACGGGCTTTGGCCGATCGCATTGACGACGCTCGCGACCCACTGAGGCCCGGTGTTGCTCTTCGTGCCGGCGTGGTCGGAGTCGGCCGCGTCGGGAACGACCCAGGTCACGTTGGCGAGCGTCCCGTTCGCCGGGTCGGTGAGAATCTGCGTCTGCGGCGAGATGACGTTGGTCGCCCAGTCGGGGCCGTTGAAGATGTAGTCGATCGCCTGATAGGCCGACCACAGGCCGCCCGAGGTGCCCGGCGCGGGCGCGTAATAGCGCCAAGTAAGTCCGGCCGCGTCCAGTTCCGACGCCAGTGTCGGATACGACGACGGGTATAGCGTGCCGAAACACGCCGACTGTGGCGGCCCGATCGTGTGGTTGGGCAGCAGCGTCGTGACAATCCCCGTCGGGCAACCCCAGACGCCGCCGCTCGGAAAACCGACCGAGTCGTTCGCCTGCGCCGCGATCAGATACTGATGCGCGGTGAAGCTGCCGTCCAGTTGCGACGTGAACGTGTCGTCGTTGAGGACGTACTGGTTCGCCAGTTGGAAGTACGGTGCCGTCTCTGCTCCCGGCACGTAACCGTACTGCGGAAATTTGCTCTTGTGATGGTCGCCGGCCGGCTCGCGATTGAACCCGTCCATCTTGCCGCCGTCGTATGCGAGCAGAAAGCGCGTCATGTCGTGCAGGATGTCGTACGGCGCTTCCAACGGGACCGGCTGCAACGGCACGACCTTCCCCTTATGGTCCAGCCCGCTCGAGACGGTGTTCGCGCCGGGATAGCCCTGGAACAGATCGTCGAACGACCGGTTTTCCTGGATGATGAAGACGATGTGCTGGATCGGCGACGACGGCATGCGGTCCCGCGCGGCGTGCGCGCGCGCGATGACGGCCGGCGGCTGGGCCGGCACGATCACGGCTGCGGCCTCATGACCTCGTTGCAGATGCGGCGTGCCTCGGCCACGTCTGCCCCGCGCCGCACGAAGATCTTGCGCCAGTAGGCGCGTCCCGAGAGCCGCGCGATGAGGTCCGAGGCATCGGCCGCGCCCACGACTCCGGCGCGGGTCGTCACGCCGACGCTGCGGGCGTCCGCCGGGTCGAGCGGCAAGCGATGCAGCAGTTGCTGCTGCTCGTCGGCCCAGACGGCGTCGCCGAATCGCTCGCGGAGCGCCGCGGCGCAGGCCTCGTAGCGCCCGAGGTCGCCCTCGGCGTTGAACTCCGCCGCCAACACCCACAGAATCCGGCGGTCGCGCAGCGCGCCGGCCGCCTCGCCGGGGGCAGAGCGCAGCGCATCGAACACGCGGAAGTCGTCCCACGCGAGGTATTCTTCGATCGGGTCGAGCCGGCGCGGGTCCGTCCAGATCTCGCGCAGCGCGTCCTGTAGCACGCGCTCGAACGAACGCGTCGTGTGGTGGAAGTAGACCGTCGCGAACATCATGTAGCGCGCGAGCACGAACGACTCGAGCG
>Ga0182016_10005245_pt1 | contig 14037 bp, 9 predicted proteins | sample 712S2MmetaG_FD_120491 | JGI IMG/M metagenome (GOLD analysis project Ga0182016, IMG submission 120491) | Permafrost microbial communities from Stordalen Mire, Sweden - 712S2M metaG | ecosystem: Environmental > Terrestrial > Soil > Wetlands > Permafrost | place: Sweden: Stordalen | collected...
ATCTGAACGATCCGCCGTCGTCGGAGCCACCCACCAAACGAAACTCATTTCAATTCACGATGGGCTTGACCTACGCAATTAAATCGAAATATTAGATTCACCGAGTGACGGATGCTGGTTACCGGCATAGCCGCTGGTAACTGAGGGGCCCTGGCAATTTCTTGCGCTACCGGAACGCGGCAAAAAGTCCGGATTATCTCCTTTGCGCACAGATGTTTGCTCAGGCCCCCCCGGGGTGCGGCCGCGTTCCCGCCGACGCTCATGATTCACTTGAATCGCATGAATAGGGGAGTCAGCGAGCACAGCGATCGAAGGAATGCGTTTCTTCCACCCGATCCAGTAACTGGTTGCCGGATTACCTCGCGCAAAAAATTGTAGCGGAGGGACTTATGCCTGCCGCTCGATATGAATAATGGATTCAGCTATACGAAAATACTGAGCTCTTAGAAGCGCAGACTTTGCATTGCGTTGTATCTCTTTTTTCCTCAGGTTGTTTGTCATGCGGGTTCTCCACCGTTGCTGCCGCAGGCCGCCATCTGCTCACGGAGATGGCGGCCTGCGGCGTAACGGCGGCACGGAGCGTCGCAGAAATGCGTTGGTAATGAATGGAATTCAGAAACAGGCCGGGTGCTTCTTTGCCGCCCGGTTATCTGTTTGCCGGGTTCAGGCTGGAACCGGACGATACGTTGTTGCGGGGAGCGACCCGAATCGCAATATCGCCGGCGGAGCTCGCGGCTTTGCGGCTACTGCTCGAGAATGCGGGAGGAGTTGTAACACCTCGCGATTTGAAGCAGCGAATCTGGGGCAGCGTCACGGCAGGCGGCGTCATTACGGAATGCATCGATTCGCTCCGACAGCGGCTTGCGCCGGAAGACTGCATCCAGACCGTCTATAAGCGGGGATACCGTTTCACGGCCGATTTCCGGTCTTACGGGACGGACTCACCGGAGATATTGCCGCGGCTGGCCATTTTGCCTTTCACCGGCGACGATGGTGTTCCGGAGTATCTTGGTCCAGCAGTTGCGGAGGAGACCTTTGACCGGCTCAGGGCCGCGCGTCCACTGATGGTTTCGCTGGCCGCCGCCGAGTCAGTCTTTGCGCTGTCTCGCCGCGGACTGACGCCCCTTGAAGTCGGCAGGACTTTGAATGCCGACCTGGTTCTCAGCGGGACGCTCAGAGTTCATCCCTTTCACTACCGCCTCCGGGTCGAATTGTTCAGCGTCGCACAAGCGGGCCCGCTCTGGGCTGAAGATCTGCTGGTGGAGCGGAGCCGCATGGCCGGACCCGAAACCGAGCTGGTCAAGGTGCTGACCTTCCGGTTGAGCGGCGCCGGGCTCTCCATCTCCGCTTCGGCCGCGAGCGGAGAACAGGAAGCGCAACCCCAGCAGCGCGACGCCTACGAGATGCTCCAGCACGCCCGTTTTGAATGGCGTACCTTCGAGCGCCATCGCATGCAGGACGGCCTGCGCGATCTGCTGCGAGCCACCGAGCTGGATCCCTCCCAGGTTGCGGCGCGCGTCGACCTCGTGAACCTTTGCATCACCCAGTCTCTCTATGGCTTCATGCCCCCTGCGGCCGCATCGGCTATGGTGCGGCGCGCGGCGGCCGCCGTTGCCGATATTCCCGCACAAGCTGAGAACATGCTTCCCGGCCTGGGTTGGGCGAGCTTTCATTTCGACCACAATCTGCCCGCGGCCCTGCACTCATTCGGACTCTCAGCCCACCTGTCCCACGATTCTTTCACCACGCTTTCACGCAGCATGTTTGCGCTGAGCCGCCATCGCTTTGGCGAGGCGATCGAGTTGCTCCGCGCGGTCCTGCATATCGACCCCTGGTCAGCCTGGCTGCACGGGCGGCTGGGGTGGGCCTGCCACCTAGCCGGGGAAGCGGCCGCCAGCCTGGAAACGATCGAGTCTGCCCTGCTTCGCTTTCCCGAGCATGAAGGGGTGCTTTTCTACGCGGCCGCAATTCTGGCCTATAACGGCCAGGCCACGCGGGCAATCGAGATGGCGGGGGATTTGGCCCAGCGCTTGCCCTACTTTGACATTGCCGGCTCACTCCATGCCTATGCCCTGGCCCGCGCCGGCCGCAGCGATGAAGCTCGCTCCGTGCTGGAGCGCCTGGAATGGCTCAGCCGCGAACGTTACGTCCTCAGCACCTTTTCCGCGGCAGCTTATGTCGCCCTGGGTGAGATGGAGATGGCGCTTGAAGAACTGCGCACAGCGGAAAAAATCCGTTGCCCATGGTTCTTCCAGACTCTCGCCGATCCACGCCTCGAACCCTTGCGGAACCATCCCGAGTTCCAGGCCATGCGGAGAATTCCGGGCTCGATGGAATCGACGGCTGATTCCGGAGGGAGCTGAGTCGCGCCGGGCGTGTAAACTCAGGTGATGCCGGGTTTCGAAACCGGCGGACGGCAATCCTTGGCTTGTGAACCAGATCACATTCGGGTCCGCCCGCCGGGGGTAAACTCCTGTGGTTGCTCCATCCGAGCTGATCCCTTAAGCGAAGGCTCATCGATGCCCGTCGAAGAGAATCTTTCAACTCAGAGCTATGCGCGAGGGCCATCGAGGCCACTGCTTGAGCTGACCATCGGTGACCTGCTTGATCGCACCGCCTCGCGCCATCCTGACCGGCTCGCTGTGGCCAGTCTGCACCAGGGCCAGCGCCTGAGCTGGGCCCAATTGTCTGCGGAAGCCGACCGCGTAGCCCGCGGCCTCTGGTCCCTGGGCATCCGCCGCGGCGATCGCGTCGGCCTATGGTCCACCAACTGCATGGAGTGGATCATGATGCACATGGGCTGTGCCCGTGCCGGAGCGGCGCTGGTGAATGTGAATCCCGCGTATCGCTCCCACGAGCTGGGCTTCACGCTCACCCGCTCGCGGATGAAGGCTATTTTCCTGTGGCGCCGGGACAAGCGCGCCGACTACGAGGAGATCCTTTCGCGCGCCCGCCACGGCCTGGCGCTCGATCTCGAACACACCATCTTCTTCGACTCGCCGGAGTGGACGGCCCTGCTCGACGCCGGCGGCCGGCTGCCCGACCAGGTTGGGGTCGAGGACGTGGCCAATATCCAATACACGAGCGGCACCACCGGGCTGCCCAAGGGCGTGATGCTCAGCCACCGCAACGTGGTCAACAACGGGCAGTTCCTCGCCCAGGGCTTCCACTATACCGAGCAGGACAAGATCGTGGTTCCGGTGCCGCTGTTCCATTGCTACGGCTGCGTCATCGGCACCATGAGCGCGGTCAACTCGGGCGCCGCCATCCTGCTGCCCAACTGGACCTTCGAGGCCCGCGCCACACTCAAGGCGGTGCACGAAGAGCGCGCCACCAGCGTGTACGGCGTTCCCGCGATGTATGTGGCCGAGATGGCTCTTGACGACTTTGGGACTTACGACCTGACCAGCCTTCGCACCGGCATGATGAGCGGAGCGCCCTGTCCCATCGAGCTGATGAAGCGCGTCCTCGACGAGATGCATTGCCGGGAACTAGTGATCGCCTACGGGCAGACGGAGACCTCACCGGTGGTCACCATGAGCGACGCCGGCGACTCCATTGATATTCGCGTGAAGACCGTGGGCCGCGCCATGCCCCAGACGGAGATTCGCATCGCCTCCCGCACGACTGGCGAAACCCTTCCGACGGGCGAGCAAGGGGAAGTCTGCGTTCGCGGCTACGCGCTGATGAAGGGCTACGATGGGGATCCGCAGGCCACCTCGGAAGTCATCCAGCCGGACGGCTGGCTGCGCACAGGCGATCTGGGAGTGATGCGCGAAGACGGCTGCATCCACCTCACCGGCCGCTCCCGCGACGTGATCATCCGCGGCGGCGAGAACATCTATCCGCGCGAGGTCGAAGAGTTTCTCTATACGCATCCCAAGGTCGATGAAGTGCAAGCCGTGGGCATTCCGAATGCGCGTCTGGGTGAGATCGTCGTTGCGTGGGTCCGGCTGCGACCCGGCATAAAGGCCACCGAAGAGGAGCTGAAAGATTTCTGCAAGGGCCAGATTGCTTATTACAAGATTCCCGAGCATATTCGGTTTGTGAATGAATTTCCGGCCACGCTCTCGGGCAAGATTCAGAAGTACAAGATGCGGGAGTTTGAGATCGAGGCTCGAGGGCTGGAGGATATAGCAAGAACTGCGACGGCGTAAGAGCGGGGATTTGAATATCGCAGCCTTACGCCACACACGCTAATAGCCTAACGGGCGCCCGCAGCGCCCGACCCCGGCTTGCGGCCGATGCCCATCTGCCGGGCCTCTGGAAAGCAACTTACCCGTGAGCGGGTCGTCGTAGTTGTATCCCAAGTCTTAAAAACGAGGGCTGGGACATCCGGCAAATCATGTTAATTGCCAGTAGTGACCACGATCGCTGTGCACTGTCCCGGGCCGCGACTGCGGTACGAATGCTTCTGGACGGAATCAAAGTAGATGGCATCTCCCTCCGATAGCTGGTAAGTTTCGGTTCCGATGGATATTTCAAGTCCCCCATCGATGATGTATAGAAACTCCACCCCCGGGTGATAGTGAGGAGTAATGTTCGCAGGCGGTACATGGTGGAAATGGGCGAGGAATGCATCGAGCTTGCGCTCATTGGCGCGAAAGTTGAGGCTCTCAAAGTCGTAAGCCGCGTCCTTTGGCTTGGCGTCCGCCGGGAACTTTATCCGTTCATCTTTTCGAGAGATGGCGACAATATGTCGTTTCCGCATATCCGTGAAGAAGTAATCCAGGCCGACATTGAACACGAGGGCAATGCGAACGAGGGTTGGGAGAGTGGGCACAAGCCGCGCGTTCTCCAGTTTTGAAAGCATGGCCGCCGACAGACCTGTATGCGCAGCCAATTGAGCCAAACCCATGCTCTTGCGCAGCCGCAAGGACCGCAACTTCTCGCCAATCGCAAAAGGGCGGATCGACTCCTCGATGACGTCTGTTTTCTTGTGTTCAGGGGCTGATTTCGCGTCCTTCAAAATTACCTCATCTTTTTTCTTGGCCGTTAAGTGAAGTGTGTTTGTGATTCTGTATTAATCGATACTCAAGTTATTTTAATTTACTGTCAAGTTCACACCGAGCGGAATCAGCCGCTTTTGGAGGTAATGAAGTGATCAAAGCGAATGCAGCAAATCGAACCAAACTGGGAATGTTCCCCGTGAGCATGACACCACGTTTATCCCTCGCGGCTCCCATCGTGGCACTTGCCATGCTGGTATCTGCGAACTATGCAACCGCACAGAAGACCGAAACCATCGAAGGCGGTCGCACGACCGTCGTGCTTGCCAGCAGTTTTGTCTCAGCGCTCGATAGTCTCGGCGTAACGCCCGGCACCGTCAACCCAACTCGACTGTACGATGGCACCGCCGACTTCCCAGTAACCGGCGGAGCCGTCGATCTCGATACCGCCTCCAGTCAAATTCTCCACTCCGGGGGACTAACCTTCACGGCGGGAGAGATACAGGTCACACTCCAGAGCTTCATCATCGACACCACCGGCACGCCTGTCATCACAGGACTGGTTTCCGTGGACGGGAAGCTTCTCGGGCGCTTGCCTCTCTTTGATCTTGCTCTTCCCGGCGGGATCACTCTTCCACTCAAGCCCCGTGACGGCCAGATCGTCCTCAAGGGTGTTGTCGTCACTCTGGATCGCACCGCTGCGGGCGCTTTGAACAGCGTCTTCCATGTCTCCGCATTCACGGGCGGATTCGGGATTGGCACTGCAAAGGTCATCGTCGATCTTCCCCGCTGCTACGACGAAGACTATGACTAACTTTCCTCGGGGCGTCGCCTGTGCCATCTGACGCCTCACATGGTGTCACCCTTTTGAAATCATGACAGCCCAATCGGGTTGGAACATGAAACACCCAATTGAAGGAGAAATCTCGTGAAACGAATTTACGCAACTATCTGCTTTGCGCTGCTGCTCACGTTAAGCTTCAGCCGCATTGCCTTCGCCGATTCCGAAAAAGACATTATGGACACCGCCGTCGCCGCAGGCGACTTCAAGACTCTGGCTGCAGCGCTCGAGGCAGCTGGTCTAGTGGACACGCTCAAGGGACCGGGCCCGTTCACAGTTTTCGCGCCAACAGATGAGGCATTTGCGAAGCTGCCTCCTGGAACCGTGGAAGATCTGCTGAAGCCGGAAAACAAACAGAAGCTGATCTCGATCCTGACCTATCACGTAGTCGCCGGGAGGGTAATGGCGAAGGAAGTGGTAAAGCTGCATGAAGACAAAACTGTCAACGGCCAGGACCTGAAGGTCAAGGTCGAGGGTGGCAACGTCATGGTGGACGACGCTAACGTCATCAAGACCGACATCCAGTGCACCAACGGCATTATCCACGTGATCGACACGGTGCTTCTGCCTCAGTAAAGCTCGTGTTCTGCGGCGGGAAACTATTCATTCAGGCGCAGTTTTCCGATCTGCTCCAAGGCGAGTTTGACGGGCGGGTGGGCCAGGTATGGGCAGTGATTTCCAAGGTGCTCCAGGGACGATCAGGATCTGGAAATCACGCCGCCGTGGCCACCGCCCGGTCCCTCGAAACGGCAATCACCGTCATATCGTCTTGCTGACCAAACATTTTGGCCGCCTCGACGATCGCCCTTGCCGGCTGCGTCGACAGCTCGCGGCTGCGCTCGAAGCCCAGCATCTCGCCGCTCTGGCTCTGCGCCTCTACGATTCCATCGGAATAGAACGTAAGGCGGCTCCCCGGCGGGATTTCAAACTCGGTGAGTTGATAGCGCGCTCCGCTCTTCACTCCCAGGGGCAGTTCGCCCGGCAACTCCACCTCGCGGCCGTCGAGATAGGGCCAAAGGTGGCCGGCGTTGGCAATTCTCACCAGTCCGTGGAGTGAAATGTGCGCCACCAGCGCGGTTGAAAACCCTCCCGCGGTGCGGCCGATCAGCCGTTCGTTCAGGCTCGAGAGCAGCTCGGCCGGATCAGAGGTATACTCCGCGACCCCCCGCGTGGCCCCCACCAGCACTGAGACCATCATGGCCGCCGGCAATCCCTTGCCGGTCACATCGCCCACCACGACCAGCAGTCCGCCTTCGGGAGCCGGCAACACCTGGAAGAAATCGCCGCCCACCTGCTGCGCGGGCTCGTAGATGCTCTCCACTGTGAAGCCGGGCACGGACTCGACCTGATCGGGCAAAATGACCTGCTGCACCTGGCGCGCCGCCTCGAGCTCGCTCTCGATCAATGCCTGCTGGCGGCTGATCCGCGTCGATCGCAGAACGATGATGATGGCCAGCGAAAGCACAAACAGGCAGTCTGCAACGTTGCGGAATTGCACGCGGAATGGACCCACCGAGTAGCTGAAATACCACTTCTGAAACCCGACCGCGGCTTTTTGGAAAGCGGGAATCTGCGCCAGGACGAACGATACCAGGTCGATATAAATATCCACGCTTGAAATCAGCGCAGGAATCAGCAAAATCCCCGCCTCGCGATTTCCCCTCCGCAGGTGCACGATCAGAAGCACAGGAATCACGCCCGCGATGATCACCAGCAAGGGCATGATGGTAAGAATCGTCGCCAGCCATGAACCAACTCCGCGCACCGTGCCCATCATCGATATCAGCAAACCAACACTGGCGGCCGCCAAAAGGATCTGAATCCATCTGCCGAACCGGATTTTCAAAAGCGCAAAGTACATCAGTGTGGTGAAGATGATGCCGGCGATTTCGAGGGGCGTGGCCACGTATTGCCAACCGGTAGGAACATTGTGAAACAGCTGGTAGAGCGTAAGCGGCAACTGGAGCGCGACACAAAGCGTCATGAGGAAAATCCAGAGATATTCGCGCTGGTGGCGCTGGGCCAGAAAGAGCGAGATGGCAACCATGCCGAGACCGAGCTCGACCAGTTCGGTAAACCAGGGCAGCGCGTTGTCGCCGATCACCTTCAGCCAGATGTGGTCGCCGAGAGCGATTTCCTGGCCCAGGGTCGCGTTCGTCGCATAGAACCCGGGATTCGAATTAACCCAGTCCAGCTGAGAAACATACACCCGCATGGCGATCACCAGCGATCCGGCGGCAATCGCCTCGTCCGGAATGTGCTTCATCAGCCGCGCCTGAAAGGTGTGGGGTACAAATGGCGACACGCTCCCGGTCGCGATCAGCTTTTCGCCGTTCACATAGATTTCGAAGGCGCTCGATATATTCCACTCTTCGAGCGCGAGGCCGGTCTCATCCGGAGCAACCTTCACATGGAGCCGGTACCAGACGACGCTTGGCCGCTGGCCGGGGAAGACCGTTTTCAGCGAGGTGGTCGGGTCGAAACGTGTCCAGCTCGAATCATCAAAATCGGGCCGGGCATACGCAGGATCATCGCCGGCGTGGATCAGCATTGGCATGGATAGTTCGGTCGGCTGGCGAAGGGTGGTCGCGTCGAATGTCTGTGCGCGCAATGCCGGGGCAACGGCGGCGATGCCGAGCAGAGCGAACGCCGCAAAAGCCGCAAGGCGACATCTCAGGGGTGTGGAGATGCGACGACCCATAAGGCGGAAAGACCCTCCAGCTTAATTTCCTCAACCCTATCACCGCATCCGCGTCCGATCCCAGCAGAAAATCAGGCAGGGCCCGCAGTTCCGCGTGGGCTGCGGTTATTTTGGGGAGTCATGGTGAAAGAGCGAAGATTCTGAATGTGGCCGCGGTCTACTTCGCCAACTCGGGTCGGTGAATGGGCTCGATCTTCCTGCCATACCGGCCCAGCAGGGCGTTCCAGCGCACAATCGCAATATCCGAGAGCATCCTCATCCCGTCTCTGAGATAGCTGATCTTGGAGCGCTGGTCATGCGCCCAGCTAACCGGGACCTCGTCCACGCGAAAGCCCCGCTTCAGGGCGATGAACAAAATCTCCGGATCGAATCCCCAGCGCTCAATGGTCTGCAGTTGAAAGACGGTCTGCGCGGCGGCCCTCGTGAAGGCTTTGAACCCGCATTGGGTATCGGCAAATGGCAACCCCATCACCGCGCGGGTGACGCCATTGAAGCAGCGCCCCAGGATCTGCCGGTAAAGAGGCTGGCGAATGCTCTGCCGGTTGCGCTCCAGCCATCGCGAACCAATGGCGATATCGGCGCCGTCCGCAATGGCCGCGAATAACCCCTCAGCTTCTTCGATCGGCGCCGAGAGATCGGCGTCGGTGAACATCACGATATCGCCGAGAGCCTGCAAGATCCCCGAGCGCACACTGTAGCCTTTGCCGCGATTGCCGGGATTTTGCACCAGCCGCACCTCGGACGCTCCCGCGGCAAATGCCCGGACCAGCTCCGCGGTCGAGTCGCGCGACCCGTCATCGACCACAATCACTTCAGCCGACCAATTGCGTGCGCGGACGCAGTTGACCACTTCCCTGAGCGTTGCGGGAATCCGAGCCTTTTCATTAAAGGCAGGAATAACGATGCTGTAGGTTGGATAGGGCATCTTTGGATGCGGCCGTGGTCTCCGCCGGTCTCACCCGGAGCGGGCTTTACCAAGGGCGGTCTCTGGACATGATACCGCAACCCGTCTTCCCCGCTTTCAAACCGGCCCCGCGCATCACCGCATGAAATAGGATGCAGCTTCCCACTCAAATGGCTGATGCGAAAAGGCTAATTTCCACTTATGGACTTGCTTTTTGCCCCCGTTCACGGGCATTATCCCTTTATGCTGAAAGCGGAGGTCTTTAAGAGATGACTAAAGCAGACCTGGTGGAGAAGGTAACCGGCTTGGGCGACCTTACCCGCCGCGATGGCGAAGTGATCGTTGAAACCATCTTCGGCTCCGTAATCGGAGCTTTGCAGACAGGCGACAAGATTGAGATTCGCGGATTTGGTTCTTTTCGCATTCGCCAGCGCAATCCACGCATTGGACGCAATCCAAAAACCGGCGAGCGCGTCGAGGTTCCCGCCAAGAAAGTTCCTTACTTCAAGCCCTCGAAGGAACTGCGCGACCTGGTGAACCCCGGCGAGGCTTCAAGTTCGACCTAGACTCGCAATCCTGTCAATCCCAACAAACACAGCCCCTGCCTCACTTCCCGGAGGCAGGGCGGTTTCTTCGGGGGCTTCGCACACCGATGACGGCCATCATCCGCCCTGCCCGGCCCTGCGAATCGCGGTGAGAGTAGTAAAGTTCCGGATTGCACTGCGTGCACCCTCCCACAACCCGGATCGCACGCGGCTTCAGGCCCGCAGACAGCAGTTGCCGCCGGTTGGCCTCCACCAGGTCCACGTGCAGGCTGGGCCCTGTGGCAGAGTGCCCCGGAGCCCGCTGGGTCAAAAACAGCATGGGGTATTTGGTTTTGACGGGATCGGAAGAGAAAACTTCGTGAAACAGCTCTCGCGCATAATCGAATTGCGACTCGAATTCGGTGAGGACCTCTTCGCCAACGGCGTAGCAGCAGGCGCCGATTCCCGGCCCGATGGCAGCCACCAGGTCTTCCGGCTGCGACCCGAACTCCAGCCGCATCCGTCCCACCCCGGTCTCCACAATCCGCTTCACCGTGCCGCGCCAGCCGGCGTGGAATGCTCCCACCGCGCGCCGCTTTTTGTCAGCCACCAGCACCGGAATGCAATCGGCGGTCTGGACGGCCAGCAGCATCCCCGGCTCATCGGTAATCTGGCCGTCGGCCCGCAAAGGTCGCGCGCGACCTGCGTCCGCGCGGGTCGCCCGCACCACTCGATTGGAATGAAACTGCCTCAAGGGAACCAGCGGCGTTGCGGCGTCTCCGCTGAGGACCTCAGCCAGCAAGCGCCGGTTGCCTTCAACCGCTTCCCTCGGGTCCTCCGCGGTAAACCCTAGATTCATCTCGCCCGGCGCATCGTCGGCGCAGTAGGCGCGGCTCAAGCCGCCACGCCGGGTGCTGAACCCGCTCACAAGCCAGGAAAAATCGAATCCCGGCACCGGCAGCCACTCCACCCCATTCGGCGCGACCCGCGTCTCGCCTGCCGGACGTCTCAGTTCCTCCGGCGCGACACGGTCGAATTTAGCGGGTCGAGAGCGTTGAGAGGCCTTGCCGCGCAGGCTCCGAACCAGCCCCGCTTGGGCCAACAGCGCGTCAATCGTCTCGATCTCGGCCGACGCAGTGTCGGTCGCCGACCGCTTGACGGGCGAATCTTTGCGCACGGCTTTGCCGCTCAGGCTGGAACCAGTGAGGCTGGGCCGCGGTCTCATCTCAGCTTTGATTTTAACGGGAGGGAAATTGGGACGAACTCTGATACCGGAATACCGCGTAGCGCGGCCACGTCAGAACGGCATGGGCCTACCTTCCGGTAGGCCCGATCGCGAGGCTTGTGAGGAGGGAATCCAGGGGGGTATGTGAGAAGAGGTCCGTGAGGACCCTCAAAAGGAGATGTAACCTTTATAGGTGGGACATCTTGGGGAAGCCTCTGCTAATTACCAGATAAGATGCCGGAGTGACCAAAAGGTTGCATTGCGGCGTCCAGAGTAAGGAATATATTATTTGGATTTCTTTTTTTCGGTCCCGAATGCGTCCGCACCTACAGGTCGCCGAGTTGGCATCCTAAAGAAACTAAACCATTTGACACAAATTGAAAGAATCACTGCCGTACTGGCGGTCGCTCCTCATCCCGAAAAGGCCAGGTCCCAGCCTGTGGAAATTGTGGAAATCTCCTCCCCGTTCCAATGTTTCCCTCTCACTCCACTGTCAGAGGCACCGTAGCCGTCGCGGAAATCGACCCGGAGGTTCCGGTCACGGTCACGGTATAGCTCCCTGGCGTGGTTCCGGTTAGAGCCGGCAGAAGGCAGATCAGCTTGCCGTTGCATGCCCCAATCCCAGTCGCCATCGCTACACCCAGCGTCACCATGCCCAGGAGGCTGCGCCATTTCTTCCTTCGTCCCCGGATGCCGAACAGCAGGATGCCGGCCAGCGCCGTTCCTCCGGCCGGGTAAAAGGCGTTCTGCATCACCGGTGGAACCCCCGATCCACACGGCGACGCGCCTGCCGCCGCCGTGGAAATGCTCAAGATCGCCGTAGCCGGTCCCGTCCCGGTCACCTCCACCGTGCCGGTCGCGCCGAAGGTCAAAACGGGCGTTTGCAGCGCCATCTCGGGCATCGAGGTGATCGAAGCCTGCAACGAGACTGCGCCGGTGAACCCGCCCGAGGGCGTCACCGAAATGGTCGACGTGTTGCCTTGAACCGCCCCGGGCAGTACCGTGACCGCCGTTCCGCCGATCGTGAATCCCGGCACAGGGGCCTGGGTGACCATTACCATCGCCGAGCCGATTGCGGAAGCATAATTCCCGTCGCCCGAGTAGGCCGCCGACAGCGTGTCGCTCCCCACCACCAGCGCCCCCGCCGGAATCGTGGTCTTTGCGCTGCCCTCGATAAGAGCGGTCTCCGCCGAGCTGTAACTGCCGCTGGCCAGGGTCACCGTCCCCGTGGGCGTCGCATGGCCACTTCCAGCCGACACCGTGACCGTCACCGGCAGTGTCTGCGCCGTCGTGATGCTGCCGGCTGACGGCACGACTGTCACCGCGACCGTAATCGGACCCACGGTCACCGTACCGGTTCCCGCTTCGGCCAGGTACACCTTGTCTCCCGAGTAACTCACCGCCAGCACGTTCAGCCCCGTTGCAAGTGTTCCAGCGGGAATGTCAATCCTCGCGCTCGCGCCGGTCAAAACCGTCGCGGGCGAACTATACCCTCCAGTTGAGAGAATCACGTTGCCGGTGGGCGCGGGCAGGCTGCCTGCGGTAGCCAGACCGATCGTCACCTCCAGCGCCTGCCCCAGGGCCTGCGCCCAACTGATCGAAGGCGAAGGCGGCGCGACCGCGATGACAGGCGCTACCACCTCGACCTCCGCCGACCCCGACCCGAATCCATATTCGGCCTCGCTGGCCGCACGGGGGAGATAATTTGCCGTCACGAAATCCGGTGCCAGGCGATTCGCAGGCGAAGCCGGCAGCGAACCGGCCGGAACCGTAATCGTCGCGCCTCCGCCGTTCAGCTCAACCGGAGCGGAAGTGTAACTGCCCGCTTCGAGAGTCACTGTCCCAGTGGGCTTGGGATCGCCCGATTCCCCCGCAACCGAAACCGCGACCGGGAGCGACTGCGCCGAGCCAATCGTTGCCGGCGCCGGCGTCACGGTCACCATCGGCGCGGCCGGACCCACTGGAGCCGCCAGGTTCAGCTTGCTCACAAATGCGTTTCCGATGCCGTGAATCGCGGGCTGAAACGAACCCGCGGTCACTGGGAAATTCCCCGACTCGGCGTTCCCGGTGACGTAGACGCTGTCGAAAATGTCTACCGCCAGCCCGAGAGCCTCATCTCCCTCTTCGATATTCTCGTCGGCGGGATTTGTCGGGTTGAACCCGTTCCCGCCCAGGTACGTGGAGTAGTTCAGCGCGCTCCCGGCGGGGTTCAACTCGGTCACAAACGCGTTGAATCCCCCATAACAACCCACCGGGCAGCCGGGAGCCTGATTCTGATTGACGGCCTGGTAGGCTGCCGCGGTCACGGGAAAATCCGGCGATGCCGTTTCACCGGTTACAAACGCGTTGCCCGCCCCGTCGATCGCCAGTCCATTGATCTGGTCCCCGGCCTCGAAGCCCACCGTAGAGGTAAGGTTAACCTGGCCCCCGCGGCCGCCAAGGTAGGTGGAATAGAGCAGCGCCGACCCGGCCGGATTCAGCTTCGACACAAATCCATTGGTGGAGTGATCGGCCGCGCCGTTGTTGACCGCCTGATAGGCCCCTGCCGTCACTGGAAAGTCCGATGAATAAGTCAGCCCGGCGACATAGGCATCGCCCGCCGCATCTACCGCGATCGCATTGGCCGCGTCGATCAGGCTGCCGCCCAGGTAGGTCGAGTAAACCAGAGAGTTGCCTGCCGGGTCCAGCTCCGAAACGAAGGCATTTGCGCCGTCCGCGCCGGAGGCGGCCATCCGGGTTTGTAACGCACTGGCTGTCACCGGAAAATCCTTTGACAAAGTCTGTCCCGTCACGTAGGCATCGCCGGCCGCATCCAGGGAAATCGCATTGCACGTGTCGCTCGCAAACGGAATGCCCGCCGAGCTGCCGCTGCCGCCCAGGTAGGTTGAATAAA
>Ga0182016_10005246_pt1 | contig 14035 bp, 17 predicted proteins | sample 712S2MmetaG_FD_120491 | JGI IMG/M metagenome (GOLD analysis project Ga0182016, IMG submission 120491) | Permafrost microbial communities from Stordalen Mire, Sweden - 712S2M metaG | ecosystem: Environmental > Terrestrial > Soil > Wetlands > Permafrost | place: Sweden: Stordalen | collected...
CGGCGGATATAAGGCTCCGCAACCTGATTCATGAAAACAGCGCTCATCACACGGCATTGCACGCCGCGGCGCTCAATGGCATCCTGCATGGCGATTGCATTGATGACGGTCGACAGCATCCCCATGTTATCTGCGCTGACGCGGTCCATTTCCTTGGCTTGTTCGGCGACGCCGCGGAAAATGTTTCCCCCGCCCACCACCACGCCGATCTCCACGCCCAGAGAGTGTATATCGACTATCTCGTCGGTAATGGTGGTGATCTTGTCGTGATCGAGGCCGAAGCCGCGTGACCCGGCCAGCACTTCACCCGAAAGCTTGAGAACGATGCGTTTGTACATGCTTTTCCGAGTATCGCATACCGGCCGCGAGCTGGGTTTTTCACATTCAGGCCTGGCTTCATCGCGCTTCTGCAACGGGAATTTGAAGCGCTGTATAGGGCCCATATTGCAACCATGTGACCTTGGTCACCTATCTTAGTAATTGAGGCTGGCGCGCACGGCCATTTAAGGCTATGCTCGCTCCAAAGGAGTCGCCAATGAACCGTTCCCCGCAGTTCGCTTCCTTTCTGCAAGGTCGTGGCTGGAGAAGCATGCTGGTTCTGGCATTCCTGGTTTGCGCTGGGCTGACGCCAATTTTGCGGGCTCAGAGCTCGACCCCGGCTAGCGGACCGGCCGCGTCGGCAGCGCTGCCTGACGATCCCTCGATCGCCGCAGCCGCAGCCAACTCGGTTACACCAAATTCTTCGCAGGGGAGCCTTCCGATTTTCGATCCTTTCAAGCCCCGGCCCAGATTCGGCATCGCGGCTTCCCCCGGAAGCATGGGATTGAACGGCGCCGCATTTGCGTTTGGGGAGAATGCTCCGAGTCAGGGTGGCCCGAGGCAATCCGGCAATCCGGGCTTCGGCGCGGGCATGGGGGTGCAGCAGCGAAATCTGGCAACGTTTTTTCCGACGGATGGGCTTGCGACCGCTCCGGCCAAGGGTGCTTATTGGGCTTTTGGCGCCACTCCAGCCGCTCCGAGCACCGTGCCTACGCTCAATGAGCTGATGCGCGCCAATCTCCGCGCGCCCCTAGGCTCGTCCTCGGCGAACTTCCGGCTCTCCTATCAGGAGAGATTCGGAACAATTGGAAGTTCGAATGCGTCCGATTTCAGCCACATGCTGGCGACTGGCATGTTTACCAGCGCTGACCTGGGAAATGGCGTACTCTTTTCCGCGGGAACCGGCCACGGCGGACACATGGCTGGCGCTCCGGCCGCTACGCTCGGAAACGGCACGGGGGCGCCAAAGCACTCAGGATCGTCCCTGGATATCAAGCTTTCCTTCTAATATGGCCGGCTTGCCTGCCGGTATCGGGGCAGGGAAATTAACCGCCGAGGTCGACGAGTTGGACTTTGCCGACCGAGGATCCGAGGAAACGGGATCCGAGGCGCTCGAATTTCTCAACGGAGTCGGTGGCGAAACAGCGCAATTGCGTATTTGGTGAGGCTTCCGGGAGTTTTTCACCGGGCTGGGAAAGGCGGCCATTGATGCTCTGAAGAGCAGCTTCGGCGGCGGCCTGGGCGGAGTCGATGACGCGGATGCCCGGAGGGACGGCGGCTTCAAGCAGGGGCTGGAGCAGGGGGTAGTGGGTGCAGCCGAGAACCAGCACATCGGGGTTGAGGCCTGCGGCGGCGGCATCGGCGGTCAACTCGGCAAGGTAGATGCGGATGATTTCCGCGGTCACTTTGCCGGTGGGCAGAGAGGGGTCGATCCACCCCTCTTCCACCATGGGGACCAGTAGTGGACAGGCTTTCTCGAGGGCGCGGAGACCTTGCGCGCGACAGGCGGTTGTGTAGGCGCGGCTTTGGACTGTGGCGTCCGTGGCGATGACCAGCACGTCGCCGGTGCGGGAAGCCTGGTGTGCGGCGGAAGCGCCGGGGGCTATGACTCCCAGGACGGGGACATCGGGGACGGCTTCCTGGATAGCATCGAGAGCCAGCGCGCTGGCGGTGTTGCATGCGATGACCAGGAACTCCGCTCCTTGTTGGTGAACCAGAAACTGGGCGCTTTCGGCGGCATATTTCGCGATGGTGCGTCGTGATTTGGAGCCGTAGGGCAATCGCGCTGTGTCGCCAAGAAACGCGAATCGGGCTTGCGGCATGCGGTCGATGAGGGCGCGCAGGACGGTCAAGCCGCCGAAGCCGGAATCGAAGACGCCAATGGTAGGTGGGATCATGTTCTTAAACTGTGGGCCTGGGGGGAGCAAGACTCACGGAAAGCGAGCATAAGTCCATAAAAACGCTTCTGTCGTAAGGACTTCTTGTCCCGTTTCTCAAGAAAATAGAATCCAGGGCGGTACCGACCAGGTTATAAACCTTGAGCATTTGAGGCATTGGCGGGGGGTGATCGCGTCCGAGTGCGCTGCGGAGTCCACTGAGAACGCGTTCGGGCGCCCCGTTGTGGATGTTGGGGTCGGTTCCATTCAGATCGCTAGCGGATCGTTGGAGGCGATAGGGCTCAGACTCCCAAACGAACCAACTGTGACGGCTTGGGTGCGTTTTGGCCCAGGTAATTGTCATCCCCAATTCCAGGGGTATGTTGAAACGCGGTACGGCGGATGGCGCCACGCTGACTTCGACGCGTGAGAGGTCGTGGATGGAATAGCGGCAACTTTGGATGAGCTTCAAAATCTTATCGAGCCTGCGATCGCCACCTGGGATCTCGGAAGTAATATGCGGAGCCAAGCCAAGTTGGATGAGTCCGACAATATACGCGACATAGAGGCTTGAGAATTCTTCGTCGTATGGGATGTTGAGGAAAACGCCCTTTGGATCAGGCAGCGGAGGCACGCTTGCGCCTCTTTTCCGGTTCAATGGAGTTCACGGGTGTCTCGTCCTGCATGGAGAGTTTAGCCTTGAGTTCGTTCAAAATTGGCTGTAACGCTCTCTTTCGAGCTTTGGAGATATGCAGGCTCTTTTCCAGTTCTTCCTGTGTGGGCCAGGGCGCCGTGATGTAAACCGACTTAGGCATACACCATCATACTGCGAATCCCGCTTGGATTGAAATTGAAATGAGGGTCGTGCTCATGGATGCGCGCCTTCGGTGGGAACGGCGTCGGTGGCGAGGTAGGTGCGTGTGAGATCGGCGTGACCGGCAAGAGTTGGACGCGGCTGGCCGTCAACGAGGAAGCGAACCTGCGTGACGCGCGGCAGGTTGGCATGGAGCGTTCCACAGATCGACAACACGGTGAGGGTCTCGGCTTCAAGCCCGGAGGGATGGTTGGCGGCAAAACCAGCGGTGAGGTTCACCACGGCGAACTGTGGGCCGCTTGTGTCGGAGTTGAGGCTCCCTGGCCTGGGTTCGATGGCACATGGGATCTTTTCATCCATGGGTCGACTCGGCTGCCCCGGTTGGCGGCAGGGCATCCCCAGCGGTCCCGTATGGAAAGGCGGAGCGGGCGCTGATGAGTCGAGATTGGACGCGGGCAAGAGGAAGACCTGGGCAATGGAAGTCGAACCGCCGGGGACAGGATGGGCGGCGTCGGGTGCGGCGTAGAGATCCATCAGCTTGCCCAGAATGAGGCGCGCGCGTGCGCCGGGATCATTCGGTAACGGCAGGGTCTGGACCTGGGAAAGCAATGAATTATCGGCGTCATTGGCGACGAGGAGCGTGGCCTGTTCGGATGGCGCCACTTCAGGTGCCTGGGTCGGCGCTGAATCCTGGCCTTGCAGCAGGCGCTGGTGAGCGCGCTCGCGCAACTGCCAGAGCACGATCCCCATGGCGACGGAGGCGGCCAGAAGAACGCCGAACAGGATGGTCTGGTGGCGGGCGATCATGGCTGATGTGCCTCTGTCTTCCATTCGAGCATGGCGGCGGCGATCGCTTCAGCGATGCGGGCCTGATAGCCCGGGTCGTCGAGGCCGGCTTTGGTGGCTGCGGCACGGTCGGGAGCAATCTCAATGGCGATGGCGGGGCAGGTCATGCTGTCGACGGTGGGCATCGCAGTACGGCCCAGCGTTACAGAGATGCCACCGTGTTGGAGGGCGGAGTTCACGATTCCAGCCATGGCCAGGCTGCGGGTGACAAAGGCGGATTGGCCGGTCTTCCAAGCTGGAAAGCGAGTGGGCTGAGCGGGGGGCAGCGAGGAAACAAAAAGGTGGGCACCGGAGCCGGCCTGCGAGGCATGGAGGCTCAGGCAAGCCTGGGCATTGGCGTGGTTGGCAATCTCCGCGCGGCGGATGCCGTCGACGTTGGTGTCAGACTCGCGCGTCGTGATCACCTGGATGCCGCGCGCGTTTAGCAGCGAACGAAGTTTGACGCTGAGGGCCAGGGTGTAGGCCTTTTCGGGCTCGGTGTCGAGCTTACCGCCGGGGTCGTCGCCACCGTGCGCGGCATCGAGAACTACGACGAAGCGCGGCTGGGGCGATGTAGGGACGGGTGGGGTTTGCGCTGCTGCGGCGAGGGAGACTGCCGCTGCGATGACGGCAATCAGTGTTGGCTTGCCAGTCCCTGGAAAGCGCCGAATTCCATGCCTGACCGGCAAGAAGTCTACCTCAATTGGGCAATTTGCTTGCATTACTGTACATCGTCCCGAACATAGAGAGTGGGACCGCCAGGATGTAGCCCTCGGGCTAGGCGCGCGGCTTCCTTGGCGTTCACTGGGGTCACGGCAATTGGAGCCGCCAGGTGAAAATCTATCTGCTCTTCAGAGGGAATCCAGACTCCCGGACTGGGTGTTGCTGCGGAAACCACGGTACCAACGCTTGCGCCGACGCCGGCGCCTACAGCCATGCTGACGGGATTGCCCGCGCCTGCTTCCGTCGTTGTTCCGTTCTTCGAAGTGACTCCGCCAACTAGAGCGCCGGCGATGGTCCCGACAGCGGCGCCAGTCAGCGCTTTTCTCTCGGTTGGTCCTGTTTTGCTGGTGCCCTTTACCTTGAATTGGTAGGTGTAGAGTGGGTAGCCTCGCCCACCCAGATCAAGCGAAGTCAGCTCCAGGGTCAACTCGGGGCTACCGGTTATCACACCGGCTTTTTTTGATTGCACGACTAAACCATGGACAGTTGCGCCGCGCGGAATTACGACTGCGTCACCGACTGTTACGTCTTCACTCAGGGTGAAGAGGAGGGGAGTGCCGTCTTTAACCCGCTTGCTGTTGATTGGTTCGCTGGTCATCACGCGGATCAACGTGTCTTCGAGGACGGTGACTGGGGCTTTAGGAGCGCTATCGGCCGAGGTCTGAGTTGGAGCGGGTGTAGAGGGCCGCTCGACCAATCGCGGGGACTGTTGCGAAGACTGGCTCGGGGCCGGTGCATCGGGCAACGCCTGGCCAGCGGCCAGGGGGCATGGGGCTGTGGCCAGCAATGCGATTACGAAGAGAAATGCCTTGGATAGCATTGCTACGGCTCCGGCTCGGACTGACCTCAAATTGGTTGCTAAAGTGACCACACCTTATGCTCCTGGATTGCGGCGTGCATTGCATCTGGAGCGAGGTCCAAGTCACCCGGCCACCAAACCGCGCCAAATTCAAGATGGACTTGTGCAAAGAGCGACGGGTCGGCGAGTGGGGCGAAAACACCTGCATTTGCCGAATGCACCAAGGCCGACATATCGACGGTCCCGGTGAGCCCATCCGCAAATGCCACTGACAGCCGGAACCCAGGGAGGGCTTCGACACTCGTAACACGCCATGGAGATCGGGGAGCTACCTCAGCGGCTAAAGCAATGGACGAATCTTCGCCGGCATTTGATTCTGCACGCATAGTTGCCAATCCTCCATGAGTTCGTTGCGGTGTTGCTGCCCCCACTCCAAAACCAGAGCCATGGCGCGCCCGGGCAGTTCTCCTAGAATCACTTCAAACGTCTGAATCGCGATCAAGGCCTCAAATTCAGCATACAACGCGTGGAAATGAGGCGGAGCATGATCAGCGAAGTACATCTGAATCAGAATCCCGTAAAATCTGCTGATTGTGGGCATGGGCCGCCAAGATCCCTTCCGCTTCGAGCGTGAATTTCGTTCCTTTCATGCCAGGTCCTTAATCCAGCGCATAGATAGCCAGGCCGCTGAGCAACTTGGGGAAGAAATCGGTGGATTTTTGCGGCATCACGTCGCCGGCAAAGGCTACTTCTCTCAGCTGCTCCATGGTCACCGGATTGGTCAGGAGGACGATATCTGCCTGGCCGCGGCGGACCTGCTCTACGGCTTCGCCCGCATCGCGGAGGTAGCGGAGGTTGGTTTGCTCGCGCACCTTTTCAGCGTCGAGGCCGAGAAGGCGGTCGAGAATGATCGAATGCAAATGACTGAGATCGAGATTCCGCTGGCGTTCGGGCAGGTTGGCCAAAGCGGCTAGTGCTTCCGGTTTCGAACGCAAGAGGAGACCGCCGTCGCGGGTGACGGCTACAAAGGCTGTGCCATCTTGCGCTTTGAGCGTCTCGAGATAGCTTGAAGCATCCGCTTCCGGGAGCGCCTCGACCTCAAAGAATCCCTTCGCAGCGACAGCAAAGGCATTGGGTTCAAAGCCCTCCAGGCTGTGGACGACACGGTGAGTGGGGAGGATCACCAGGCCGTCGGAATCCATGTTGACGAAGGTCATCATTACGGCGGCTTCAGGGTAAGGCGGATGCGGCAACTCTGCCGGACTGTGCTCGCTGGAGGGGGACCTAACGGCGGCGTGCTCCTTGGAGTAGTTGAGAGCGGTTTCGTAGCGGTGATGGCCGTCGGCGATGATGAGCTTTTTGTCGGCCATGGCGGTTACCAGCAGACGGATAGCCGCAGGGTCGCTGACGCGCCAGAGGCGATGGAGAACGCCGTATTCGTCGGTTATCTCGGCTTCTGCTGCGCCCGCACCGTCGTAGATGGTCTTTTCCACGCTTCCGGAGGGATCGGAATAGAGCATGAAGATCTGGCCGAAGTGCGCGTGGGTTGCCTTGAGCAGGTTGAGCCGGTCGCTCTTGGGCTTGGAAAGCGTCTGCTCGTGGCGGAAGACAACCTGATCGGCGTACTCATGAAGTTTGCCGAGAGCGATAAAACCACGGCGCTCCTTCACAATTTCAGTTCCCGGCACCTTGAACTGCTGGGAATACGCGAAGACGCAAGGGGCATTCTCCTGGATGAGGACGCCTTGCTCGCGCCAGGCCTTAAAATCGCGAGCGGCACGTGTATAGACGCTTTCGCCGCGCTCGGCATCAAAAAGTTCCGGTAGGCCAAGGATAATACGTACCAGGTTGAAGGGGCTGCGCTGGTAATAGGCCTGCTGCATGGACGGGGAAATCTTGTCATAAGGCTGGGTTACGACATCCTCCAGACGAACTGTGGATGGATTGTAGCGCCATGCTTTGAACGGATAAATGCGTGCCATATGGAAGGAATTACTCTCCATGACGCTGCCAAATTTGCGAACGGGAGTCCAACCAATGAGAGGGTGGGGACCGGTGTGCGCTTTGGGTCGATTGTATCGCAGGGGGCAGCCGGCGACTTTCTATTTTGACGGAATCAAAGGTCGAATCAGGGTTGGCAAGCCGGGGACATCGATGTGACAACAGGCGTGCGCCAACCGTGCTAATATCGCGTTCAATCCCTTGGTGATGGAGTATGACGACTCTTCCATTCCGGCGCAGAACTACGAGCGGGTACGACAGGCGGCGGTTGGTTCGGCGCTGGTGGGGTATTTGCGGGCTGGCGGCTCTATTGACCGCATCGCGGTTGTATGCCCAGGACAGTCCTTTAGACAAGGTTCACGTACCGCCACCAACCAGCGCGACGCCCGGATCGGCCGAACCCAAGGGGGCTGAGGCGCCCGCCGCCACCGGGCCGGATGCACTGAAGATTCACCCCGGCTCGCGCATACGGATGAATGTGGACATGGTGCTGGTGCCGGTGACGGTGACCGATCCCATGAACCGCCTGGTGACGGGGCTGGAGCAGGAAGATTTTCAGGTTTTCGAAAACAGCAACGGACAAAAGATCATCAGCTTTGCCGCCGAGGATGCGCCGGTTTCAATCGGAATCGTGTTCGATCTGTCGGGTTCCATGACCACGAAGCTGATCCGGGCGCGGGAATCGATTCTTCAGTTCATTAAGACCGCTAACCCCCTCGACGAGTTTTTTGTGATCGGCTTCAACGACCGGCCAGAGCTGATTGAGGATTTCACTAGCTCGGTGGAAGATATTCAGGCCCGCCTGGCTACAGTGCGCAGCGGCCACCGCACGGCGCTGCTGGATGCGATCTACTACGGTGTCGCCAAGATGAAAGATGCGCGCCACGAGCGCAAGGCGCTGCTGGTGGTTTCAGATGGAGGCGACAACCGCTCCCGGTATACAGAAGGCGAGATTCGATCGCAGGTGCGGTAGTCGGATGTAGAGATTTATTCGATTGGAATCTTCGACCCTTACGCACCTACGCCGGAAGAGCGCACCGGTCCACAGCTTCTCAACGATTTGAGCGAAGAGACCGGCGGGCGGCTGTTCCGCGTGGACGATATCGCCGAGATGGGTGATATCGCAGAGAAGATTTCCACCGAGCTGCGCAACCAGTATGTAATCGGCTACCACCCCAAGGACCTGACCCGCGACGGCAAGTGGCGTAAAGTGAAGGTGAAGGTAAATCCACCCGCAGGATTGCCTCCACTGACTGTCCATGCTCGCACCGGCTACTATGCGCCTTTGCAATAACCTGGTTCTCTCTGTTCTTTCGGTTCTCTTGTCGGCATCGGCTCATACGCTCGCTGCGCAGCAATCGCCGTCTCCGCAAACTCCATCAGCACCTCAGGCTCCTTCGCTCACTGTCGACCGCGACCCGGTGCGCTCGCCCGATGCTGAGCCGCCCACGACATCTGCCGGTCCTCTGCGCAAGGAGGGCACGGGCTACGTTCTGCACACCGATGTGGAAGAGGTGGTACTGAACGCGACGGTGCTCGAAGGAAATCGGCTGGTTCCAGATTTAAAGGGGGAGAACTTCGAGATTCTCGAAGATGGTGCCAAGCAGACGCTGATCAGCTTCCAACACTCCGACCTTCCGGTTTCGATCGCGCTGGTTGTGGACAACTCGGGATCGATGGCGAAGAAGCGGCCCTCGGTGAACAAGAGCGCGCTGGACCTGATTCAGGCCTCAAATCCGTCTGACGAGGCGTTTGTGGTGAATTTTTCCGACGAGGCGTTCATCGACCAGGAGTTTACCTCCGACGTGAGCAAGCTGCGCGACGGGTTGGGGCACATTGAATCGCGCGGTGGGACGGCGCTATACGACGCGGTGGTAGCGTCGGCCGACAAGCTTGCCGAGGACGCCAAGCGTCCCAAGCAGGTGCTGGTCCTGATCACCGATGGGGAAGACAATGCTTCGACACTGAACCTGGAGCAGACGATTCGTCGCGTGCAGGCACTTTCCGGGCCGGTAATTTATTCGATCGGCCTGCTGTTCGGAGACGAAATGAGCCATGCCGAAGTGCGTCATGCGCGGCGGGCGCTGGAAATGCTTTCGACGGAGACGGGCGGGATCGCGTTTTTCCCGAAATCCATTGAGAATATCGATCAGATTGCGGCCGAAGTTGCGCGGGATATCCGCAACCAGTACACGCTGGGGTATCGCTCGACCAGGCCCACAACAGAGCCCGGGTTCCGGCACGTGCAGGTGAATGCCGAGGCCAAGGGGATGGGCAAGCTGACCGTGCGGACCAGAACGGGGTACTACCCGGTGGTGCGGCAGGGGAAGAAGGAAACCACGGAGAAGAAATAGCTTTTCCGAAATAGCTGGGCGCCCCATCCACTTCACGTTCTTTCTGAGATGGCTGTGAAAACTCCGATCCTTACCAGCCGGTTCTGCAACGTTTCCTGCCCATCATTTAGACTGAAACAGCCATGGCAGTCGCTTTTTCCACATCCCCCGCGCTTCGTGTCGCTTCCGATATCACAAAACTTGTGGGCCAAACACCCATGCTGCAATTAGCGAGGCTAGCTCCAGAGCCGGCAGCGGCCGTGTTCGCCAAGCTGGAGTTTCTGAACCCTGGCGGAAGCATCAAGGACCGCGCCGCTCTGGGGATGATTCTGGACGCGGAGGCGCGCGGTTTGTTGCGGCGCGGCTCGAAAGACCAGCCCGGCTCCACAATCGTTGAGGCCACTGCGGGCAACACGGGCGTAGGGTTAGCGTTGATCGGCGTCAATCGTGGCTACACGGTGAAGCTGTTTGTGCCGGAGGGGTTTGCCGAGGAGAAGTGCATCCTGATGCGCGGGTTTGGCGCCGAGGTAATTCGCACGCCGGAAGACGAAGGCATGGCCGGTGCAATCAAGCGCGCGCGTGCGGCGGGCGCAGAGATTCCGGGGTCGTTTACGGCGCTTCAATTCCAGAACCAGGCCAATCCGCAGTTCCACCACGATACAACGGCTGTCGAAATCTGGGAGCAGATGGAGGGCCGAGTGGATGGCTTTGTAGCGGGTGTTGGGTCGGGCGGGACGTTCTCTGGAGTGGCGCGGTTTCTGAAGGAGCAAAACCCGGCCGTGGTGAATGTGGCTGTCGAGACGCAGGGGTCGATTCTGCAAGGTGGCGCGCCGGGCAAGCACAAGGTGGAAGGAATTGGCGTCCATTTTGTGCCGGAGACATTTCACCGCGATGTTTGCGACCGGATTGTTGCCGTGAGTGACGAGGCCGCTTTTGGGATGGTGAAGCGCCTGGCCGCGGAAGAAGGGCTGGTCGGCGGATCGAGTTCGGGCGCCGCGGTGTTTGCGGCGGTCGCATTGGCGCAGGAACTGGGGGTGGGGAAGCGGATTGCGGTGATTATTCCCGACTCGGCAGAGAGATATTTGTCGAAGAAAATATTTGAAGGTGGGATGTAATTCGGAGTTCTCCCCTCCCGCCAAATCTATAATCCTGACTTACCTCCGCAAGTTACATCTGCAAAGAACGGTTTTCCGGATCTGCCAAAAAGGCTCCGTGCCCGTTCTGGCGACTTTTTCTGTCGCAAGGGCGGGAAACCTGAACTCCCAACTAGCTCGTTGATCAGGAGCACCACGACTCGCGCGACGAGTTAATACCTGGGCTTCTACGAATGCTCCGTGCCCCGTGGGGGTACCCTCTGAGTCGGATTTTTTCCTGTCGCAAGTGCGGGAAACCACAATCGCTGGGAACAGTATCGGTGGAACCGCCAGCTAAAATGCGGGGATGGGGATTTCTACGGATTCTCTCTCGGCATTGAATGCCCGCATTGTGGATTGCGAGCGATGCCCGCGCCTCCGGCTCTACGACGCCGAAGTTGCACGCGTGAAGCGGCGCGCCTATGCCGATCAGGAATATTGGGGCAAGCCGGTGCCCTCTTTCGGCGATCCGGCTGCGCGAGTCCTGGCCCTGGGTCTCGCCCCGGGCGCGCATGGTTCCAATCGCACCGGCCGCATGTTTACCGGCGATGGGTCAGGGGATTTTCTGTACCCTGTGCTGCATGAAGCAGGTTTCGCTTCTCAGGCCAACGCGGTCTCCCGCGCCGACGGAATGAAGCTAACAGACCTGTGGATCAGCGCGGTCGTGCATTGCGCTCCGCCAGCAAACAAGCCCACTCCGGGAGAGCAGCAAAACTGTGCGCCTTGGCTGGACGAAGAGATTGGCCTGCTTGCCAATTTGCGCGTCGTGGTCTGTCTCGGCAAAATTGCCTTTGACGGTTTTTTGAATCATCAACTGCGCGCGAGCCGGATTTCCGCACGTGCGAAATTCCAATTCAGCCATGGCGCAGAGTATGCAATGCCCGACAATACGACCTTGATTGCGAGTTATCATCCATCGCTGCAAAACACAAATACGGGCAAGCTGACCAGGGCCATGTTTCTCGAAGTGTTCAAGCGGGCGAGGGAAGTGGCGCGCCTCGACTAAGCGAAACGAATTGTAAAGTTCGCTACAGAATTGGCAGGAGAAGAAGACAATGCACGAAATGTCGAAAGAGATTTGGAAAGAATTGCTGCCTCCGGAAAAAGAAGTTGTCCCGCATCCGAAACCCAAGAGGCCCAAGAACGCACCGCCGCACGCCGATCGTTGGTCGCTCGCGATCCTGCTCGAACGTGCCGCTTATCTGCGCAAACTGGCCAGGCTGGGCGACGGCCAGGCAAGCGAGACGTTGCATGAGTATCCGCAGCACGCAACCATGCTGTCATTCCGGGCGCGAGACGGCGAGGCTGAGTTGCATGAGAATTTCGCCGATCTGTTTGTTGTTCTCGACGGCCGCGCGACGTTGGTAACGGGCGGCATGGTGGTGGGCGCGAAGACAATTGGTCCCGGCGAAATTCGCGGCACATCCATTGAGGGCGGAGTACGCCAGGAACTGCGCGCTGGCGATGTTGCTCATGTGCCGGCGGGTGTGCCGCATCAAATGCTTGTAGCGGGCGACAAAACATTTACCAGCTTTGTAATGAAGATTCAGCAGAGTCATGTCTGACCTGCGGACTGCATCGCTCCGGCTGTTATACTTTCCGGCAAATGAAGACAGTTTCCGTTGCCCTCCTTCTCCTTGCTTCGATTGCGGTTCCGCTTTGCGCCCAATCACCGGCCGCGTCGCGAACGACTTCGCCAAAGCCTGCGGCCAAATCGGCCACCGGTGTAAGAAGCACATCTACGGCTGCCTCTCCCGCGTACAGTCGGACATTGCTGCATCCTGAGCTACTGAAAGCCAAGGCTCCCGAAGTGTTCAAGGTCCGCTTCACGACCACCAAAGGCGACTTCGTCATTGAAGCGCATCGGGATTGGTCTCCGTTGGGCGCCGACCGGTTTTACAACCTGGTCAAGAACGGCTTCTTCAACCGCGCACACTTCTTCCGCGTCGTGCGTGGGTTTGTAGTTCAATTCGGCCTCAGCCCGATTCCTGCCGTCAATAAGGCATGGAAGACCGCCGTGATCCAGGACGACCCGGTCACGCAAACCAATACCAAGGGCTCAGTTACCTTTGCGATGGCTGGACCGAACACGCGGACCACTCAGTTATTCATCAATCTCGGCGAGAATGCGCGCCTGGATAAGATGGGCTTTTCTCCATTTGGCAAGGTGATCGAAGGAATGGACGTGGTGGACTCGCTCTTCGACCGCTATGGGGAGAATCCGGATCAGGAGCGAATCACGACCGAGGGCAAGGCATATCTGGATGCCAACTTTCCGTCGCTCGATAGCATAAAGGTGGCCAGGCTTGAGGGGGTTATACCAACGCCGCCTGCTGCAAGGAAAACAACTTCGCCTCCAGCAAAGCCTTCCGCGGCCCCCACAAAAAACTAGACCGGTTCCACGATTGGCGTACCCAGAACTCCGTCCCCGTTCTTGCGATTTTTCCCTATCGCAAGGGCGGGGGACCACAATCGCTGGGCACGGCTTCAGTGGCACCGTTCTAATGGAGAAGAGCGGCAGGATGTCTGCCATGGATTGTGAGGGATTCGGGATATCGGCTGCGACCGATACCCCGAATCTTGACGCCGGATCAGGCCCTCGCTCTCGATCCGACTGACAAATTCCCGGTCAACCCCCTACTGAGCCGTATAGGTGTAGTCGGCGGACTGCCACACTCCGTTAACCTTCGACAAGAGCCGAACGTAAACGGTTCCTCCGGTGGTGGGAAGCCCGCTAACCGACTCGGAAGTGCTTGTGGTCAAACCGGGGTAGTTGATGTTACTCGAACCAACTCCGGTGGTGCCCACCCATAGCTCGTACTCCGAGACGTTCACCCCGCCTGACCACCCGAACGTTACAGTGGAACTAGTCAGCGTACTGCCGGGTGCTGGAGTGGTGAGCGTCGCCGGGTTGCCGGAGACTGCTGTGTAGGTGTAGTCCTTAAACTGCCACGCTCCGGAGAGCTTCGAGAAAAGCCGCACATACAGCGTCTCTCCGTTCGTCGGCAACCCGGAGACTGTCTCAGAAGTGCTGGTTGTTAAACCTGGGTAGAAGAGATTACTCGAGCCAACCCCTGTGGACCCGACCCATAGTTCGTAATCCGCCACACCGACCCCGCCTCCCCACGTGAACGTCACGGTAGAACTGGTGAGCGCGCTGCTCGGCGCGGGCGTGGACATCGATGCGACGACTCCGGTAGCCGTTCCGGTAA
>Ga0182016_10005247_pt1 | contig 14034 bp, 15 predicted proteins | sample 712S2MmetaG_FD_120491 | JGI IMG/M metagenome (GOLD analysis project Ga0182016, IMG submission 120491) | Permafrost microbial communities from Stordalen Mire, Sweden - 712S2M metaG | ecosystem: Environmental > Terrestrial > Soil > Wetlands > Permafrost | place: Sweden: Stordalen | collected...
CACCTACGCCCGTTTCCTCCAATGGCGCCTGCGCCACCGCATCCAAAACGGACTCTCCGGCCGTCTGGAGAAATTCCGCCAATTCGACAAGCAATGCGACCTGCCCGCCAGCCTTGCCGCCCTCGAAGCCACCGCCGTTGCCCTTTTCCTCGAACAAGCCATTCTCCAACAAGACGCCGCCCTTTTCTTATCCCTTCTCCGGCTGCGCCTGCGCGAAAGAACCCTCGCCTTGAAAGAAAAACAGCTCGCCCTCGCACAAGACCGCCTCCAGTTGGCGGCCGCCCCCCAGGACCTTCCCGCACCGCCGCCGGTCCCGTCTCCCATTGGCAGCCCTCAATGCACAGATTCACCCACGCCCTCCTCGCCCATTGATCATTCAAAACCACCCGAAAAACACACCTCCCCCGCGCCGAATCCAAAGGTAAAAACACAACTTTACGACGAAAAACACAATTTGATCTTTTCCGCCGCAAACAAAGCAAGCCAATCGATCCTTGCCAACGAGTTCATCCAACCCTCGCCCCGCATGGCTGAAGGCGAATGTGGAAAAACAACGGCCATTCCAAGCGGACATTGACTCCCAGTCAATCAATTGACCACACAGTTCACTGCTCCCGCGACTGGAAATTCTTTGACTCGTGAAATCCGCGCCGCTATACCAATCAACCGCTCATTTCTAACAAAATGATTCGGAATCTCCTTTGCTCTTCGTTCCCTTCGTTTGCTTCTGTTCCAAATCCGCTTGGTTGGGCCCGTGTCGCACGTGGTCAACCGACATGGTTGCCGTTCAAGCAAACCCTTGCAAACTGCCCATCCTGAGCAATCGCCACACCGGGGCCTTGGCGGCGCGCGATTGCGCCAGGTCCACTTCAAACTCCGCCACCCAATCGTTATGCTCCTCAGGATCGACCAGCATTTGCTGCACCCGCCAGGTCCGCTTGTCTTCCGCCGGCACCACATAGGTGTGCCGGAGGTTCCGGGCGTTCGGGTCGAGACGGAGCGCGCCATGGCCGGCGTGGTATTGTTCCATGATCACGCGGAGCCGCTCGGGAGTCCAGGGCTGGCCGTCCAGGTCGTTGGCCGAACTAAGCTGGCCTATCGCCGCCTCGTAATCCGCGATGACCAACCCGCGCAAAAAGCTGAAGATGCGGGTACGAATGGCGGCCGTGAAGGCCTTTTGATCGCGCGTAAAGTCCTGGTCCGCTTCCTCCGCGCCGGGCGGGCGAACCTCTTTGGCCTCCGCGCGCTGGTAGCTCGGATTACGCATTTTCTCCCACTCATCCAAAAGGCTGGAATCCACCTGTTGAATCATCGTGCCGAGGTAAAGCTCCATTTCTTTTACTGCATCGCTTTTGGCCGCGTCCGGCACCGTTTGTGCAAGCACTTTATAAACGCTGTTGAGATGCCGCAGCAAAACGCCCTCTGCGCGTTGCAATTCGTAATCCCGAATGTAATCGGAGAAAGACCTGAAATTCTCGAACATTTCCCGCGCAATGGATTTGGGGCGAATATTTTCCTGGCCGACCCACGGATGTTTGTCCGCGAACGCGTTGAAAGTCGAATAAATGAACTCCCGGTTCGGCTTCGGGTATTCGAGTTTTTCCAACTCCTCCATCCGCTCATCGTACTCGATGCCTGCCATTTTCATCTCCGCCATTTTTTGATCTTTGACCCGGTCGAGTTGCTTCCGCAAAATGATGTCGGGATTCTCCAAAATGGACTCGACCAGCGTGAGCAGGACCAGCGGATAATCCGGCGCTTGCGGGTCCAGCAACGGAATCGTATCGAGCAAATAGAGCGACAACGCCTGGTCCATCGAAAAATCATCCTGCAATGCCACATTGACCCGCAGGTAAGCCCCCTCGGCGGTCTTGGGGGTAAACTCGATGATCTTGCGGTCCAGGAGCGAGCGAAACAGTTGCCAGGCGCGCTTGCTGTGGTCCTTCTTTGCCTTGGGCGTTTCGTGGCAATCGCGCATGAGCCTTTGCATGGCGCGGCAGCCGTCGCCTTTACGACTGAGGACATTGAGCAACATTCCGTGAGTCACTTGGAAGCGGGAACTCAGCCGCTCAGGCGTCGCGTGAATCAGGCGGAGATAAGTTTGCTTGTCCCAATTGACGAAGTTTTTTTCCGGCGGCTTGCGTTTGACCCCTTTTTTGCCCTCTTTCGCTTTTTCGTCGAGCTTGATGTTCTCGATGACATGCTCCGGGGCCTGCGCCACCACCCAACCGCGGTCGTCGAATCCCTTGCGTCCGGCGCGCCCGGCAATCTGATGAAAATCGCGCGCGCTGAGGATGGCGGTTTTCTGGCCGTCAAATTTGCACAACCGCGTGAACAGCGCTGTGCGAATCGGCATATTGATCCCCGCGCCCAGCGTATCCGTTCCGCAAACCACCTTGAGCAAACCTTCTTGCGTCAATTGTTCCACCAAGACGCGGTACTTGGGGAGCAGGCCCGCGTGATGGAGTCCAATCCCGTGCTTGAGCCAGCGGCGGAGGTCGGGCCCATAGGGACTGGTAAACTTGAACCCTTCCAGTGCGTTGGCAATGGTGTTTTTCTCTTCCCGAGTGCAGACGTTGATGCTGGTAAAATCCTGCGCGCTTTGGGCGGCCTCCAGTTGCGTGAAATGCACCACATAAACCGGGCTTTTGCCCTCGCTGGCCAGCCTTTCCAAGGTTTGCGCCAGCGGAATCTCCGCGTAAGCAAATTCCAACGGCACCGGCCGATCGGTCGAACGGACCGTGACGCTTGGCCGCCCGTTTCTTTTGGTCAATTCCTCCTCAAAAAATGCCGTGTCTCCCAAAGTGGCCGACATGAGGAGGAAGCGCGCTTGCGGCAAAGTCAGGAGTGGAATCTGCCAGGCCCCGCCTCGCTCGCGGTCCGCGTAATAGTGAAACTCATCCATGATCACTTCCTGGAAAGGTGCCTGGGCGCCTTCACGCAGGGCGATGTTGGCCAGGATTTCCGCCGTGCAGCAAAGAATGGGCGCGTCCCGGTTCACCGAAGCGTCGCCTGTGCTCAAGCCCACGTTTTCCGGGCCAAACTCCCGGCACAAGGCCATCCATTTCTCATTGACCAGGGCTTTGATGGGGCAGGTATAGACGGAGCGTTTGCCTTGGGCCAAAGCTTTGAATTGCACGGCGGCGGCCACCAGCGATTTGCCTGACCCCGTCGGTGTGTTCAAAACGACGTTTTTCTCTTCAAAAAGCTCCAGGACGGCCGTCTCCTGCGCCGCATAAAGTTGAAGTCCTCGTCCTTGGACATAATCGAGAAACCGTCCCAGCAGGACATCGTTCCCGGCACGCCCATCCCGCGGAATCAGGTCATAAAGAGTAAGAGCCACGGCTAAGACTTTACGTTCTTCCGGGCCGCTTGAGAAGCGGGAAGGCAAAAATCATCCCTACCCAAGGACAAACGGAAGCGACAGAATTGCACAGATGGACACAGATTTCTCAGACAAAAGCGCCTTTATCCCAGATTCCTTCCGGTCGGTGTCTATCTGTGTTCATCTGTGGCTGCAATTTTGCATTTTTTCTTCCATATTTGCGCGGTTGACACTTGCGATGGGGCCGGTATCCTCTCAGGCTCTGAATCGAGGGATTGCCGCGGAACAGGAGTTGTTGTTTCCTGAGACGAGCGGCAAGAGCAATTTAATAATGACATGAAACGCCAGTATCAACCATCTAAAATCCGGCGCAAACGGCAGCACGGCTTTTTAAACCGCAATGCGTCCAAGAGCGGGCGCGCCACTTTACGCAACCGCCGCCGGGTCGGCCGCCATCGCCTGACTCCGGTCTAAACCGCATGGCTGGCACGCCTTCGGATAGGTTGAGCTTTCCCAGGTCCCGCCGCATCAAACACTCGGGTGATTTCGCCCGGGCCAGGGCCCAAGGGAAACGTGTGGTTTGCGGATGCCTGATTGCCAACTGGCGGCCACTGCCGCCGGGCGCAGCCAGCCGACTGGGAGTCGTCACCAGCAAAAAAGTAGGCGGAGCGGTGGCGCGGAATCGCGCCCGGCGTTTGTTGCGGGAAAGCTTTCGTTTGCACCAGCACGATCTGCCCCAACCGGCTGATTTCGTGCTCGTGGCCAGACCCTCCATTGCCGGAAAGGCTTTTGCGGAGGTGGAACGCGATTTCTTGCGAGCCCTCAGCCAGGCTCGCGCCCTTGCCCTGAAGCCATGAACATTCTGCAAAAAGCGTTGGTGGGCGCGATCCGGGTTTACCAGCTCGTTGTTTCACCGGTCTTGGCGGCGGCGATGGGACCGTCCGGACGCTGCCGGTTTTCCCCGACTTGCTCCCGATATGCGCGCGAAGCGATCGAACGGCAAGGCGCGGTGGCAGGCAGTGTTTTGGCCGCGCGGCGATTATGCCGCTGCCATCCTTGGGGTCAATGGGGCGAAGATCCACCGCCGGTGGAGCCGATCAAACTGAGGACACTTCTGCCAAATATTCGGAAATCAAAATTCTGTCATGGATCGTAAATCCATCATCATTGTCGCCGCGGCCATTGCGGTGCTGCTCATTTTTCCGAAGGTGGTAGATCATTACTTCCCGGACAAACCGGTCCCGATTACGGCCGCGATGACCAGGACAAACCTGCCATCCGCGCCGGACTTGCCCAGTGCGCGTCCTTCGCCGTCCAGCGTTGCTCCCGCTGTGCGAGCGGCGGCGCCCTCCCGCGCGCAGCAGACGCTCAGTGTTACGAACGAGGATTTAATTTGGCGTTTTACCTCTCGGGGCGGCGGAATCAGTGCGGTCGAGTTGCGCCAGTACCCGGCCGCGATCTCTCCTCCCTCAAGAAAACCGGACCATCCGACCCTGGCCAGTTTAAACCGGGATGGTCCGACCCCTGTCCTCAGCGTGCGCGGCGGGGAATTGGACGCGGAGGCCGAGTACACGCTCACCCGTACAGAGGCGGGAGTGCGGGCGGAGAAGACTTTTGGCAACGGGCTTCGCGTGATCAAAGAATTCGCTTTAGGGTCCAATTATCTCTTCAACGCCCGGCTCTCCTTTGAAAACACCGCCGCGCAGACCGTGTCCCTGCCGGACCGGGAAGTTGTCATTGGTACCGCTACGGCGGTTGGCCCGCTGGACGATCCGACCGCGACGGGGACTTTCTGGTACAACGGTATCAAGACCGAAAACGTCAAAGATACCTGGTTTGCCAATCGGACGCTTGGCTGCATTCCCGGCACACCTCGGCAAGAGTACGAGGGCGGGTCCAATAATGTTGGTTGGGCCGCCGTGCATAACCAGTTTTTCGCTTTGGCGACCATGCCGTCGAATCCCGCACCGCGGATCGTGATCACAAGAGTGGGAGTGCCCGCCCCAGTGGTCGTTTGCATAACCAATTCCCTCAGTGCGGTGCTGACCAATGGGTACGAGGCCGCTTTGAGCTACCCGGCGGCATCCCTCCCGCCGCACCGAATCTTGACGGAGGAGTTTCTCTTTTACGCGGGGCCGAAGGAATACAACAGTCTGGCCAAGCTCGGGCAACGGATGAACAACAACGTGGACGCGATCATGGGTTTTTCCGGTTTTTTTGGCTTCTTTTCCAAATTGCTGCTGCTGTCGATGAATGGCCTTCATGCCTTTGGCTTGAGTTACGGAGCAACCATCATCGCTATTACGGTTTTGATCAAATTGGTCTTCTGGCCCTTGACCAACGCCAGCACCAAGTCGCAGAAAAGGATGCAGGCCCTGCAGCCGCAATTGCAGGCCATCAACGAGAAATACAAGGATGACCCCGCCAAAAAGAACCAAAAAACGATGGAGTTTTGGAAGGAACACAAGATCAACCCCATGGGCAGTTGCTTGCCGACTTTGCTCCAAATTCCTGTCTTCTTTGGTTTCTATTGGATGCTGCGCAACGCCATCGAACTGCGCGGCGTCCCTTTCCTTTGGGCCTATGATCTTTCCCAGCCGGACACGGTGGCCCACATCGCGGGTTTTGCCATCAATCCGCTGCCACTTATCATGGGTGCCACCCAATTGTGGCAGGCGCAGTTGATGCCGCCCTCGCCCGGCATGGACCCCGGCCAGCAGAAGATCATGAAGTTCATGCCCCTCATGTTCATCGCCTTGCTCTACCGGATGTCAGCCGGCCTGACGCTCTATTGGACTGTGCAAAACCTCTTGAGTATTTTGCAGACCAAGTTGACCAAAACCAATGAACCGCCCCGTCCGGCGCCTGTCCCTGTGGCAGTGAAGAAATTGAAGTAGCCTTCTCCTGTTCGGCGGGCTAACATTCATCGCAATAAGCCATATCTGTAATTATGTCAGCGCAACCCAAAGCCATTCTCGAAGAGCTCCTGAAACTCATGGGATTTGAAGCCACGGTGGAAGAACATTCCCTGGACGATGGCCTGCTCCTGGATGTCAAGACTGAGGACTCGGGCCGCCTTATTGGCCGCCAAGGCCAGACCTTGTCCGATTTGCAATACTTGACCAACCGCATGCTTTTTCAGCAGGATCCGAACACCCCCAAAGTGATGATCGACGTTGGCGGTTATCGCGCCCAGGCGCGGGAAGCGCTGGTCCAGAAAGCCCAGGCGGCTGCCGAAAAAGTCCGGCGCTGGGGCGATATTGTCGAATTGGAGCCGATGAGCGCTTTTGATCGCCGCGTCATTTATTCCGCTCTCAAAGACGACCCGGGCATTGAAGCGGTGAGCGTGGAAGTGGAAGGAACCGCCAAGAAGGCCATACTGCTCCGCCCCAAGCATTAAAGGATACACCTGACCAGGGGGTGAAAACGGTTGGTCCCTCAGAGCCCAACCTCGAATGGACAACCTCGTGAAGGCGATGGAAATCCGTTTCCAAGGCCTTGGCCAACTTATCGGAAAACACCAGAGGCGTCCCTGTACTTATCGAGGGAAGCTGGTGACGATGTAACGGTTGGGGATCTGTTCCGACCTTAAATAATTGGTCACATTAATGGTCTTCTGGGCGCCGTAGGACCACACCACGGCCACGCCTGGCACGAGCAGGGCTGTATTCTTGTTCGCCGGCAATGCCTGATACATCTTATTTAGAGTGGCATCAAAAACATGGTTGTCGTAGTTCATGTCGAGGCTGACGATATAGGGCGTTCCCCACGGGTCGCGGAGCACTTCGTCCGGTCCCAATCCGGGGGAATTCGTGTCGGTGGCGACTTTCGGATTGAAGAAGACCGTTTGCTGCGGATTATAGATGTGCTGCATGTTGCCATTGACTTCCGGCCAGACTTTGTCGTCTCGGAGAATAGCCATCAACTCCGCATTATTGGTTTGCCACGCGGTGGGCGAGCCAGAGGGGTCAACATTGTTGACCATCGGCTTGAGGTTCGCAGAGAAAGTTGTACCGTAGGTGAAATCGTTCGAAGCTGAAAGTTGGGCCGCCGCCACCGTATTGCTTGAAGCCGGCATGCGGCTGTAGGTAGTCTGGTATTGAGCGATCGCGCCTACCAGATTGACTTCTTCCGTTTGGCAGATTTTGCTCTGGGCCTGGATCTTGGCCTTGCCAATGGCGGGAAGGAGCATGCTCGCCAGCACCCCGATGATGGCGATGACCACCAGCAGCTCAATGAGCGTAAAAGCGTGGGTGAATGCGGCGGATAGGGGATTCGGTCTCTTTTGCGTTAACATAGGTTCACCTTAATATATTGCGTTCACTCTTTTTGTCAAACATTTGCCTCCTTGTGATGGTGCGCGGTGCAGGGATTGAACCTGCGACCCCCACCGTGTCAAGGTGATGCTCTACCACTGAGCTAACCGCGCAGCCGCACGCTCAAAACCTAGACGCATCCGATTCCATTGGCAAGTGCGAATGGGGCGATAAGCCCACTTTTATGTTTTTAACGGCCCAGCGGGCATGTTCGGCGATGAGCGGTTCCGGGTCGAGGGCGGCTCGCTCCAGCGTCGGCAAAGCCCGCTCGTCGAGGGTGTTGCCCAGGGCGACGCAGACGTTGCGCAAAAAGCCGCGACGCTTGGCCCGCAGCATGGGCGTGCCCGCGAAGCGCCGCTGGAAATCCCCCTCATCGAGCGCGAGCAGTGGCAGCAGTTCCGGCGCGGCTAAATCGGAGCGGTAATGGGGACGCATCATTCGCCCTTCCCGGGCGAAACGATTCCAGGGACAAACGGCCAGACAATCATCGCAGCCGTAAATCCGCTGGCCAATGGCCGGGCGCAATTCTTCTGGAATCGGCCCTTTCAATTCAATCGTCAAGTAAGAGATGCAGCGGCGGGCATCCAATTGGAAGGGGGCGGTGATGGCGGCGGTGGGGCAGGCCTCGAGACAACGGCGGCAGGAGCCGCAATGGTTTTTTTCCGGCGGGTCCGGCGCCAAATCGAGAGTCGTGATCAGTTCAGAAAGAAAAATCCAATTTCCCAATTTGCGGCTGATCAGGTTGGTATGTTTGCCGATAAACCCAAGGCCGGCCCGTTCCGCCAGGTCCCGCTCCAACAGGGGCCCGGTATCGACATACCACAAGGAGCGGGTGCCGGGAACGAGAGAATCCAGAAAAGCCGTCAGGCTTTTGAGCCGTTGGCCCAGAACATGGTGATAATCGGAGAACCTGGCGTAACGGGCGATTTCCCCCACGGCCTTCGGTTCAGGCGCGGAGGCCTCGACCGGGTGGGCATAACTCGCGGCCAGGGTAATGATGGTCTTGGCATCGGCCAGAACTTGGTTTGGTTCGATGCGTTTGTAAGCGTTGCGCGCGAGGTAGCCCATTTCCCCGTGGCAGCCCGCCTCCAGCCAGCGCTGGAAATGGCTCGCATGCGCGGGTGGATCAGCGATGGTGCAGCGGCAATCGTCAAAGCCCAATTCCTGCGCGCGCTCTTGCAGGGCCTGCTTCGCGGAAGGGGGCGCGGCCATGTTATTTCCCTTTTCGGGCCATATGAAACTGATAGAGAACCTGCTGGACGACCTCCTTGGGCGGCCGGTGGTCCGTCAAAATCATGGCGTCGGCTTGATGATAGATGGGTTTGCGTTCTTCCAGCATTTGATGGATGCGAGCGAGGGGATCGGGTGATTGCAGGAGAGGCCGGTGCGTTTGAAACCGCACTCTTTCCCAGATGGTTTCTGGAGAAGCCCACAAGCACACCACCAGCGCGTGGGTTTTCAGGCTGGCCAAGTTGTCGGGATCAACGATGAGGCCGCCACCCGTGGCAATAACCGTATTGCGTCGCAGGGTCAGGTCCTGGACCACGTTTCGTTCCAAAGAGCGGAAGGCTTCTTCGCCATTTTGGGCAAAAATGTCGCTAATGGATTTTCCGGTTTGGGCTTCGATCAGATCATCGGTATCGAGAAAGTCGAATTGCAGGTATTCACAGGCCAGCCGTGCCACTGAAGATTTGCCGGTGCCCATAAATCCAACGAGGGCTAAATTATAAACATGGCGCGAGAGGACGGTATTCAACCCTTAAATTCTTGGCTGAAAGCTGTTCCTTTGCAAGCTCGCAATGGCGTGTCGTTATGGAGATTTCCCCCGTCCCTTGCCTGTCACCAGTTCTGGTGACTGGTGCGTTTTTTGGGATAGGCTAAAGTGATCACGTTGGAAGTGCAAAAATGCAGTGTTCCGTGTGTGTCCAACGGCGTATGTCTGCGGCGCCGCACTACAGCAAAGCAACAATTTAAAGTTTTTGTTTTCGCAAAAGGCCGGGCTCAACCCGGCCTTCTGTTTTGTACGCCTCCCATGCGGAAACGCCAGCATCGGGGTCCCTCGTCTAGGCGTCCGTCTTACTTCCGGGCTTGGCGGCGTTCGGCCAGTTCGGAGGCGGGATAGGTCCAAATCTCAGCCAGGGTTGGGTGATAATGGGGCATGGCGGCCAGTTCCTCCACCGTCATTCTCTTATACATGGCGGCGATAATCTCATGGATCAGTTCGCCGCCGTGCGGACCAGCGCAGGCGCCACCCAGGATTTCACCCGATGCCGGGTCGGCCAGCAATTTGACGAAGCCGTCGGTCGCCTCCATGATCATCGACTTGCCGTGGTCGGGAAACCGATGGCTCGCGGCCTGATAGGGAATCTTCCGTTGTCGGGCGTCCTTTTCCGTCAAGCCCACCACGGCAATTTGCGGATCGGTAAAGACGATCTGTGTCAATAATCGGTAGTCGATGGTTTTCGGCTGGCGCGGGTGAGCGATGTTGTGGGCGGCGATTTCACCTTGCTCAATGCCGATATGCACAATCTCATGCGGGCTGGTGCAGTCTCCCGCCGCGTAAATGTGCGGCGCGCTCGTTTGCAGGGAGGCGCTGGCCAGAATGCGTCCGCTTTCGGTTTGGACGCCGGCTTTTTCCAAGCCGAGCCCAGCCGTGGCGGGCTGACGGCCGAGGGCCAGGAGGATTTCGGCGGCTTGAATTCGCATTTTGCGCCCGCGATGGCGCAGGATGACCCCTTTCTCATTTCCCTCGCGAAAGGCCTCCAACAATTTCGTCCCGGCACACACGGTCATGCCTTCGTGCCGAAAAACCCTCTCCAATACGGAGGCCGCGTCCTCGTCGAATCCGCTCAACAAATGCGCGCTGCGCTGCACGAGAGTGACCTTTACCCCAAACCGGCCAAAAAACTGCGCCAATTCCGTTGCCACCGCGCCACCGCCCAGAACGATCAGCGACGGCGGCAAGGCCCGCGCTGAGAGCGCTTCGTCGCTGGTGATAAACCCGGCCTCCCGCAAAGCCGGCAGCGGCGGCGGCGCGATGACCGAACCGGTGCAGAGGATGAAATGCCGGGCTTGGATGCGGGTGGGAGACCCTTTTTGGCGCACCCCGTCCAATTCCAGGGTGTGCGCATCGAGGAAACGCGCGCGGGCGCGAATAAATTTAAATTTTCCAGAAACCAATTCCCCACGCCGATATTGCGCGAAATCGTTGACCATCGCTTCCTTCCGGGCCATGACTGCGGGAAAATCGAAACCAACTTGGGGGACGGATAATCCCCACGTGCCCGCCGTGCGGGCCAAATGGAGAACTTCGGCGGCGTAAAGCAAAGCCTTGCTTGGCATGCAGCCGCGCAAAATGCAAAGACCGCCCACCTCATCGCCGCCTTCGATCACGACGGTTTTGAGGCCCTCTTTGGCGGCGGTGCGGGCGGCGGCGTAGCCGGCGCTGCCGCCGCCGACAATAGCCACATCCCAGATGGCCGGATTCGCTTTGGAAGATATTCTGCTCATGAAAATGTCAATGGAATTGGTTTACCAAGTCTCGATGGAATCAGCGTCAAATATTTTTTGCAACAACTCTTTATAATCCGGCCGGGCTGTGCGCAAATCAACCACTTCGACGCGAGCTTCCAAGCGGGATTTCTGGCTGGCGGCAACTTCCGCTCCCAGCGTGTCGCGTGGTCGGGTGAGAATGTGCAATATACGCCGCATTTTAGAAGTAGAGGACGCTGTTGTGCTCCGCCGCCATTTCCGCCAGGACCGAGTCGGAGATTTCCGCAAAAGGCAGGGCGGCCTGGCCAAGTCGCGCCAGATCGGCCGCGCCCTGCTGGACGTAAATTGGCACCTTTTCTTCGCGCAGCAACGGAAAGCAGCGCGCGCAATTCTCCGCGTCCACCAGTCCTAAATCCTCGCCGTTCTCGCCTAGAAGCAAGACGGACGGTCCACGCAGATAGAGGGTCACTTCCATTTTCTGCCAGACGCGTACGCCCGCGGCCATGCGCAGCGCTTCCACGGGACGTCCGCTGGTTCGAGGGTCTTCGGCTAGGACAAAGAGGGCGCGGAAACTCATCGGCTTGGTCAATTGAAACTGAGGAAGCGATCCGTCGCCGTCATAATGTCGCTCAAGGATCCCAGTCCGGCAAAGGCGGCCTCTTCACCGCGCGGGAGTTGGCGGCGTTGCGCGGCGTAAGCGCACGCGAAGAGCTTGAGGCCCAGCACGGTTAAGCGGCGCAATTGAGGGTCCCCCAGGCCGCGGACCGCATCATCGATGCAATACACATAGACCTCCAGCCCTTCCTGCAAGGCGGTTTCTGCCAGGCGCAACCCATGCTGAAAACCGGGCTGGTCAGGAGAAGTGGAAAGCAGAATCCCCAGTTTTTTGCCGCGCAAAGACATGCTGGCAGGCTAGAGCAAGGTGCGCCGAACGTCAAATGGGCGTGCCCTCCAGCACGGACGTCATGCGGAGGCTAAAGTCATCGCTGGCTTACGCCGATAAGGAAGTGGTGCAACCCGTAAGAAAAAGGTGAAGGGTTAAAAATAGCGGGAGATTGTAGAATGAATTGAAAGGATATGTATGAGCGCCATAGCGAGCGTGCCTGTGATTGTCAGTCCGTACCCGACCGCGCCCCACAGCGGCCTTGGACCAATCGGCAAGGATTTCCATGCCGTTGGCAAAGCCCTGCAAACGGGCGATGTAACCAGCGCGACAACCGCCCTGGCCACATTGCAACAGAACGTGCAAAACCACTACCAAACTTCTGCGAGCCAGCCGTTTGGCAATAACAATCAGGCGAACACCGACTACCAAAACCTGGTCGGCGCGTTGCAGACCGGAAATCTTTCCAGCGCGCAACACGCGTTCGCCAGATTGGAAACGGACCTCCAAATGAACCCGCTGCCCATCAGTGGGGGCGTGCGCTCTGTTTTAAATAAAGGTATGGATCTATCTACTGAGGGGACTCCAGGATAGAATACAGTTTGTTGCGTTGCTCTTGGCTTCTGGCGAGGCGCAACGAGGGAACATCCCCCACAGTGGGGCTGTGACCGAGGTGCAACGACGCCAGAAGCCAAGAGCAACGCAACCCTCCGGGCCGCCGTCACTTTGTTCCAGGGCTTCGTTGTTCGCTCCTCACAGATCCTTACGGATATGCTCGTCGTTCTCGCCTCGCCCTGGCCCAAACTGCCGGGCGGCAAACTGTATTCTATCCTGGAGTCCCCTCAGTAAGTGACATATTGGGAAGGATTCCGCGTCCGCGCTCTTGCGCCGCCTTGACACCGAGCCCTCCGGCCACGCAATCCTTTGTCTAGGCGCCGCCATCCATATTCTGAATCCATTTGACCAGGAACGCTTTCTTGCACAGGTGAAGATGGCCCTTGGAGCCGGATAATACCCGGCTCGCTCAACGTTGTTGGGGCGCCCGCGGCGATGGTTGAATCCATCTGCGAAGCTGGCGGCAATCGATTGCCAACTCTGGTGGGCTTGATTAAAGTCCGGGTCGCATGAATGGAATTCTGGTCGCGACCGGCTTTGGGTGCCGCCTGTTCACCGCAACTGGCGAGGGTCCGACCGAACTCATTGGCCATCTCGTTTCCGCCTTGGTCCGGGAGAGGGGTGGCGGATGCCTCGCCGTGGTTGACAAACACGAGATTTGGAGACGCGATGCCAACGGCGGGTGGTCCAAGGTGGCGACGACGGACCTCTGGCTCCAATCACTCACTTCTGTCGGGGCCATTGTTTTTGGCGGACTTATGGAAAAAGCCGTGCTCCTGCGCATCCTTGCCAACGGGCAAGTAGCGCGGCTGAATGGTTTTGACAACGTGGCGGGACGTGGCGAGTGGTTTGCGGGTGGCCCGCCTTTGGGCGTGCGCGCTTTGACGGCGACCGCGGACGGCAGCGTCCTTCTGGCCGCTGTGCATGTGGGCGGCATCCCCCGGTCCGCCGATGGGGGCGGAACCTGGACCCCCACTATTCCGATCATGTTCGATGTTCATGAAGTGTGTGCGCATCCCACGTTGCCAAATATTGTAGCGGCGGCGGCGGCTGTCGGTTTGTGCGTCAGCCAGGACGGCGGGCGGACCTGGAAGGTGCTTTCAGAAGGGCTTCCGCTGATGGATTCGCTGGCGGTCGCGGTCCTAGCCGATGAGGTGCTTTTCAGCATTCAGGATGGCCCTTTTGCAAAACAATCCCAGGTCTGGCGGTGGCGGATTGGTGGGGAACGGGTTGAACAAGTCCGCAGCGGGTTACCTCGGTGGCTGGAAGGCAAAATCGATACGGCTCATATCGCCACTAGTATATCGTTTCATTAAAACATTTACACATTAGACAGCTAAAAGGTCAAACTTTTTCCACCGATGCACAACCGGAGCGGCATTGATCTCGGCAATGCCCAGGAG
>Ga0182016_10005250_pt1 | contig 14030 bp, 13 predicted proteins | sample 712S2MmetaG_FD_120491 | JGI IMG/M metagenome (GOLD analysis project Ga0182016, IMG submission 120491) | Permafrost microbial communities from Stordalen Mire, Sweden - 712S2M metaG | ecosystem: Environmental > Terrestrial > Soil > Wetlands > Permafrost | place: Sweden: Stordalen | collected...
ACCAGAGGCCGGACGCGGACAACCTCGTCCGGCCAAAACAGACATCGGAGGGATAGACCCGCCATACCTTGAAAATCCAACCTATCACCACCGAAAATGCTTGCGTTCAAAGAGAGAATCTAACGGATCCGAACGGAACAGCAATATTGGTACATCAACCTGCCTTCGATCCCATCAAGGTTGGGGCGTTCTTGTGCGTCCCCAGTAACGGTGCTGTGGCTCGCGGTGTCGTGCGATTCTTTGGACGCAGCTTTGTTTGAGCCCGATCAGGCATCGCTTGTGGTTACGGAAGGCCTTAGGTGCCGATGGCCTACGAGGGCAATTATCCTTTCTATCCACTACTCCGGCGAAAGGCAAAGCCGGTCAATTGTCCGTGATCCTCAAACTCGCGTCGCCGGCTTGGTGGACTACTGGGCTTCAGTGCAATCTTGAGCGGAGCGAAACGGAGTCCAAGGGCCTGCTGTTGCTTTTTCCATTCCCCGGCTTGCCGACTCTCGAACTCCAAATCCTCGTAGGAAGCTTCCGGACAAAGTTGCAAAAGGGTGTCTAACCTCGGCATACTGCGGCAGCCGTTGAAGCGGCCAAACCCCTTAAATATCCAACATTGCTGTTTGGAAAGGCTCCACAACTTATGCCTTCTATCTCGCTGAAAGCAAAAGGAGAAAATGCATGAAAATAGCCGTTTCAAAAATGTGGATTCGAATACAGTCGAAGATGAGTGCTCATGGCCGAGATCGCCAGGAACAAGTCAGCACCTGAATCGATCTCGGGACGCAGGCCGGCACCAGGGTACCGATCCCAAGCACCTCTTTACCTAGCACTGCGGCGCTTATACGGACGATTCGTCGCCTGCTGGACTGGGAGTGTAACTTCTGGATTCACAACCCGAACATCTGACGGTGCCTGTCCGTCGGCGTCACGATCCATCACTGACAATCGACTAACTAGTGGTTTCCTAATCTCCCACTTCCAACTTGAGTTCTGCATGCAGGCCACAAATTAATGGAAGCACGTCTCGGGCTCGAATTCCGCGTTTTGAATGCAATGCGGGCAGACAATGGCCCGTGGTCAACTGCGCTCGAAAGTCCTTCAAAAGAGCTCGATGGCCGGCCCATCATAGTCGCTCTTTGCCCTGCCGCCGGCGACGGCTATGTGGGTTGCTGTCTGACTCGCCATTCGATATTTGTCAAGATGACCTGCAAGCATCGTTTTGAAATTGACTGTGCAGTGCGGTTCATCACATGGTCTCATCAAGCAGCCCGATATTCCCTGCAAGTGTTCGTTCATTTCAACCAAGGCACCTTGTACGTGCTCCATCCTCTGCCGCATCACATCTTGAAACTGGATATGGCCCATTGCTTCCAGTAAGTGGTTCACGCTTTCCACATGACCCGCTTCCACACCGGAGATAACTTCAAGCTGCAATTGGCAGCTATCACTGAAATCCTGCTGCATGACTGTCAAATCCTGAACTAGATCCTGCAACTCGCCGAGGCCGTGCTTTTCTTCCAGGGCCTTTTGTGCTTCGGCCATCTTTTCAGATACTTTCGCGCCCGTGGTGTTCAGCTTCTCTGCGATTTCCGCGGCCGCGTTAGTTGACCGTTTTGCCAGCGCTCTCACTTCGATGGCAACCACTGCAAAGCCGCGCCCCGCATTTCCGGCACGGGCCGCCTCTATCTCCGCGTTGAGAGCTAACAAATTGGTCTGGCTGGCGATTGTCGAGATGACTTTGATGATGGGTGTCAGGGCTTTGACATCGTTGGCCAGCAGGCGGATCTGCTCGTAGTTGCCTTGCATTTCGCAGGCTTGCTCACCCAATTTGGCTTCGAGTTTGGAGATGAGCTGTTTGTTTCGTTCCACACGGACTCGGGTTACTTCCGTCAATTCCTTCCCGCCCTGGACGGACTGGGTTATACGCTCCATTTGCTGGTTGGATTGCGCCGTGAGGCGATCGAGTCGCTCGATCAGCGCCTTGACCTCGTGCTCCGATTCGGAAAGAGACCCGCCGATCTGCTCGTGTAATACTTCGATGTAAGGTTTGGAATCCAGGATTTCGGATGCAACTAATTTGGGATTATCCAGCATACGCGACAGTTTCTCTTCGTCCATTGCGCCGATTTGGCCAAGTTGGTTGATGCCGTAACGCGCCACGAGCCAGTTGATGATGGGATTCGCGATCATCGGTACGCCGGTGCACACCAGAGTCAGTATGACGACCTGGAGACGATGAGGAGCAAGGGAACTCCCAAGAATATGAGGCAAGACGCAAAAGAATATTCCCAGAAAAATCAACGGCAATACCGGTGCGGCAAACATATGGTATCGAGCACGGCGAAGTTGGTATTTCTCACCAAACTCAAGTTGCCGAGGTTGACCTGGCTCGTAACAGGTCACTTGCGGTACCTGGTTGAGTGACACGTACTCGGGGCTCGCCATGGCTTATGCTCCAGGCAGTAGCTGCTTGACGACCTTCAGCAGATCGGAGCCGGAGATCGGCTTCACAAGCCATCCAGTGGCGCCGAGGCGCCTGCCTTCATCACGCATGGCGGTCTCGCTTTCGGTGGTCAGTGTCAGAATCGGGAAGAATTTGCATCCAGCCAACGCGCGCACTTTCCCGATCATCTCGAGACCCCCCATTCCGGGCATATTGATGTCTGTGATAACGAGGCTCGGCTTGAGCCCCGCTTTCATCTTATCGAGGGCCGCCTGGCCGTCGGAGGCGGTCTCTACCTGGTAGCCGCCAAGAGCAAGTGAACTCCTCAGGCTCATCAGCATGGTCACCGAATCGTCAACGATCAGAATGGTCTTCGTCATGAGGGCCCCTATTTCCCTGAATTCAATTCGGCAGTTTGCAGTGCCGGTTCGAGCCAGGCACGCAACCCGGGGTCCTTCGGCCACTTGGAGATTCTTGCCTTCGCACTCATCAATACCTGGAGATTGGCTGTATGCAAATGGCTGCAGGCGGCAAGGTCGGCTTGGGCGCCGGGCCGGGTCTGAAGCCACTCGAGCAGCCCCTCCGCCTCCTCCACGGTCACCACGTCCCGAAACAAGGCGCGGTTCTTCTTATACTCAATTGGCATTAGACGATCTCCCGGATATTGAGAATCATGAGCACAGAGCCGTTTCCGAGAAGGGCCGACCCTGAGAACGCAGCAAGACCTGACAGAAAGCCATTCAAAGGTTTCTGTATGACTCCGATCGTTTCCCGAAAGCCGTCGACTACCAGACCGAACTCGACGCCCCCGGTCTGAACCCGGAGTACAGCGAGTTCATCGTCAGAATTCATGCGAGGGATAGCATTAATTCCTAGCAGGGCATTGAGACTCTTCAAGGGCACGATCCGCCCCCGCAGGACAGCCGTCTGACTCTTTTTGAACGTGCGGATGTTGCTTCCGGAAACGCGGACAGTTTCGACAACATGGTCCATCGGGACGCCAAACAACTGTCCGTCGGATTCGACGATCATAACCTGGGTGACTGCCATCGAAAGGGGAAGTGAAATGCGGATGGTCGTACCCTTGCCAAGTTCGCTGTGCAGCACGACGGTGCCATTGATTTTTTCGACGGCGGAACGAACCACATCCATACCCACACCGCGGCCGGAAAGGTCGGAGAGGACTTTGGCAGTCGAAAGCCCAGCCGCGAAGATGAGATTGATGGCTTCCTGGTCACCGATACGCTCGAGCGCGGCCTCGTCGATGATTCCTTTTTCGTAGGCCTTTTGTTTGATCACCGCCGGATCGATGCCTCTGCCGTCGTCAGATACCTCGATCACGACGCGATCGGCCTCCTGCGCGGCGCGGATGGTCAGCCTGCCCGTTGCCGGTTTGCCGGCCGCGAGGCGGACCTCCGGTGTCTCCAGACCATGATCGAGGCTGTTGCGCACAATGTGGATGAGCGGGTCGGCGAGTGACTCGATGATGTTCTTGTCGGCTTCGGTCTGCTCTCCTTCGAGTACGAGCTGAACTTCCTTGCCGAGTTTCCGCGATATGTCGCGTACCAGGCGCGGGAAGCGCTGAAAAACAAACGAGACAGCCATCATGCGGACCTGCATAATGGCATCCTGCATCTCATCGGCAATACGGTTGATGATGGAGTACTGGCCTTTGATCTCGCGCGAGAGCTCGCGCACGCCGAATTGTGATTCCGCACGTTCGGCAAGATAGGGAAGGCCATTCTTCGACACGACGAGTTCGCCAATCAAGTTCATCAGGCGATCGACTTTTGCCTGATCGACCTTCAGACTCTTCGGGCCGCTGAACGCGACTTCCGCGCGGCGGCCAAATTTGATTCCTTCGTCAGCGAGCACTTCGCCAGGACCGCTTTCGAGCGATGAACCGGCCCCTTTCTCCATTTCCGCTGGAGCGGTAGCGGAAGTGTCATTCGAGACGAGAGCGGCCCCCGCTCGATTGGCTGGGTTCGCATCAATCCACGCGAGCAGAAGCGTTGGGTGGCCGGTCGACAGGGCATCGGCAAGGGCCGCTTGAATGTCGGCTTCATCGCAAGTATGCCCGGCCGCGGAACTGAGGTTCGCGAGGACTGCAGCGACTGCTTTGAGACGTCCCGCATACCAGATGGGACGATCCTCCAGGAGAAGAATCTGCCGCTGGGCGGCAATGATCTTGTGGAATGCGGCCTCGTCGTTCTCCGAGTACGATCGGCGTCGAGGCGCTGCTGGTAACGCGGCCCGGGATTCACCCAGGTTCTCAAGGCTGTTAAGGAGCCAGTGAGAAGGAATGGTAATGATTTCCACCTGTTCCGGAATGTAGCGGTAAAACTGATCCAGCTCCTCACGGGGTGCATTGGTCAGCAGATCGAACTGAACCACGCAGCTGTACGTATCGAGATCCGCTAGCGGCGGGAGCGGCTCAGGAGCGACAACCCGTCCCCAAACCAGCGCCGGCGTCTGTCGTGCGGTGTTCAAGGGATCGTCGCCGTGAAAGAAGCATTCCCGCAGCGGACGATAGGCAATCCAATGCAACGCATCGCCCGGGCGCCAGTGGGCCAAGGCCATTTTCCGCGTTGATTCAGGAATGCCGGCAAGCAGCGATCTCACGGAATGTGTGCCATTCGCACTGGAGGCGTTTGCGGCAATGGAAGGAGTCCCCATCGAGACAGCCGCCGCGACTCCGTTCCCGGCCGGGGCTGGATGCGTTTTGAGGCTCGGCATCCACTTGTGTAACGCCTCGGTGATTTGTTGTGAGTCTCGGGCACGGGAGGCATCGACGCCGTGTGTTGCCTCGATTTCGCGACAGAGCGTCCCGACGAAATCCATCGCTTCCAACAGGCAATCGGCCAACTCGCGGGAATAGTTTGCGTGCCCGCTTCTCACCATACCGAGCAGATCTTCCCCGGCGTGCAGTACGCGCGTCATTTCAGGAAAACTAAACAGGCCGCTGTTGCCCTTCAGAGTGTGCACGCACCGGAACAACTCGTTCATCACATCCTGGTCGTTAGGCGCGTCTTCAAGATGCATCAGCTTCGCGCCGGAACATTCAAGCAGATCGCGGGCTTCGCTCAGGAATTGTTCCAGCAAGGGACTCATGGGCACGGAACTCATTGACTGGCCTCCCCAAGCATGAGGCTGAGAAACGAAAGAAGCTGCAGGGGGAGGACAGGCTTGATCAGATATGCGTTGGCTCCTGCACGATAGGCTGCTGCTTCATCCGTTGCCGCGGCTTCGGTTGAAACCATGATGGCTGGCGCTTGCGGAACGACCTGCTGCCGCAACTCGCGCAAGAAGCCGTATCCGTCGAGCTTCGGCATGTTGATATCTACAATGTAGAAATCGAAGGGCGCGTTGAGGATCTTCTCCAGCGCCTCGATTCCGTTCCATGCTTCTTCCACTATGTAGCCGGCGGATTCAAGAATACCGCGGTGATACATGCGCACGGTAGCCGCATCGTCGACAATCAGGACGCGTTTCACTTGGCCTCCGAACTTTTCTGATACACGATTGCTTCTGGAAACTTACGGACTTTGAACAAAGATGAGATTCGACTCATTGATTCCGAATGCCCGAGGCAGATAAAGCCGCCCGGATTCAGCGCTTCATAAAACGTCTCGGCGGCTGTCTGGCGCGATATGTCATCGAAGTAGATGAGTAGATTACGGCAGAAGACCACGTCGAAATTACGATAGGTAAGAGTGTCCGAAGGCTCGGCGAGATTGACGCGCGTGAACTCGACGGCATCCCGGATGTCGTCTGAAAGCTGGTATTCGTCGCTCACGGGCCTGAAGTATTTCTCCATCCAGCGTGCAGGCACATTCTGCACGGAGCGGGCCGAATAGCGGCCGGCGCGTGCGCGCCGCAGGATGCCGGTATCGATGTCGGACGAGATGATCTCCACATCCCACTCCCGGATACCACTCCAATGTTCGAGCAGGTACATGGCAATTGAGTAAGGCTCCTCCCCGGAGGAGGAAGGAATGCACCAGACGCGTATCGCGTCTGACCCTCGTCTGTGCCGAACGATTTCCGGAAGAATTGAGTCGACCAGGCAGCGGAACTGATATTCCTCGCGTAGAAAGTAGGTTTCGTTCACCGTCATCAGATTGGTGAGTTGCTGCAACTCTTCGCCCGAAGCCTGAAACCGCAAAAGGGTAAAGTAGCCGCGAAACGTACCCGTCCGGGTGATCTCGATTCGTTCAATCAGGCGTTTATCCACGAAGTAGCGCTTCGAGGATTCAAAGCTGATGCCGGTCCTGCGATAAAAGAACTCCTTGAACTTCAGGAAGTCCTCGGTGGTGATATCAGGCCCGGGTTGTGGCACCGATTCGAATGCGGTCATGGGGAGTCAGATCTCGTGAATGCGCTTGAGCGCAAGGTCGGCGGCAAACTGGATGTAAGCCTCAGAGGCGAAGCGTGCCTTGAGGCGGACAAGCGCATCGATGGCCGCTTCCGTGCCTGCTTCGCAGAGAAGATCCGCCGCAGCGGCGCAGACATTGAGGTGAGTATCTTGCTCGATGACCTCGATCAGCCAACTCTCCACATCGGGATGCCGCGAGGACGCAAGAATATTGACCGCGAAGATGCGCAAATCCGGATCGGGATCTTTGAACAAAGATTGCAGCGTGGGGTCAACTTCGCGACCCATCTGGGCGAATCTCTCGATCACTTCATTTCGCAGTGCCGCATCTTCGGAGCGAAGGCAATCGACCAGTCCGCTGAGAGCAATTGGGTCGTTCATGCGCACGAGGGCACCGAGGATCACTTCGCGGACGGCATCATCTTGCTCTCGCTGAAGGCGGCTCACCAACCGCGCTGCGCAATCCGGGAAATGAGCAATCTCCCGGGCGGCTTGACGCCGGCCGCTCGCATCCGAATGCTCGAGAGCTGCCCATAGCGCATCTCGGTCCCCCTCTAGGCGCGGCTTTTCGCACTCCTCGAGTTGAGCGGTTTTCTGCCTTACAAGGCCCATAATCCTCTCCATTACATGCGGCTTCCTGAGTGCTGAGAAACACGGATCCCTTTACCGTCCTGCCCAGGCATTCAGCTGTGCTGCAACTTTCTCCGCACTGAGGATGAGACTTGCCCCGCCCTTTCTCACCAATTCTGCTGGCATGCCGTACACCACAGCCGAGTCTTCTGATTCGGCGATCGTGCGACCGCCGCGTTTCTTGATCTCGGTGAATGCATCCGACCCGTCGTACCCCATCCCCGTGAGTAGCACGGCGGTTGTTTTCGTCGGATCGTAGTGCTGGAGCACTGAACGCCCGAGCAACTCGACTGAAGGATGCCAAAGGTAATGCGAATCCTCCGGCGCCGGCAGAACGGTCAGTTTGCCTGCACGCTTGGTCAGGAGCAGGTCCGCTCCCCCTTTGCCGATGTAGATGTGGCCCGGCGCAATCGCTACTGCGCTTGCGGCCTCGACTACCGAGAGCGCGCAACACTGGTCTAGCCTTTCGGCGAAGGCGCGTGTAAACGCTTCCGGCATGTGCTGAGCGACGAGCACCGGCCAGGGAAAATCCGCGGGCAATCCCGACAACACAATCTCAAGAGCGCGCGGACCGCCGGTCGACGCCCCCATCACCACGATCCCGTCACTGGCCCCTTTTGCTGCTGTCAAGGCCTGCGACTGCGAAGCGATTGTCTCGCGCTCGCTCTGAAGGCGACGGGCAACTGTTGCGAGATTCGATCCCTTCGCCCCATTACCCTTTGGCCGTGCGCGTGCGGCGCTGCGCACTTTCGCCGCCAGTTCCGCCGCGACCCTCTCGATGGAAAGCGAGATCGTTCCGCCCGGCTTGGTGATGTAATCCACTGCCCCGAGGTTCAGGGCCTCGAACGTGGCCAACGCCCCTTGTTCGGTGAGCGATGAAACCATCACCACCGCCACAGGCCGTTCCGCCATGATGAGCGAGAGCGCCGTCAATCCGTCCATCTCGGGCATGTTGATGTCCAACGTCACAACATGCGGCTGGAATTCCCGGTTTTCTCGCACCGCTTCGTCGCCGTTTCTTGCCTGGCGAATATCGAATTCTCCCTCAGCCTGAAACACCGCCATGAGTTGGCGGCGCATCAGAGCCGAGTCGTCCACAATCAACAGCCTGATCATTGGTTTATCCCGTCACAGCGGCCAGAGCGACCAGTTCTTTCTGCCCCATCAGGTGGGGAGGATCGACCAGTTGCACCATCCGTTTTTGTTTCTCGAGGTTGGCCATTCGGCTTAGCAGCCTGCCCTGGTCTGCGGATAGTTGAGGCGCAGGCTCTATCGCTGCCCTGGGAATCATCAATACCTCCGCCACCTGATCGACGATGAAGCCGGTGCGCACTCCGGAAATGAGAAATACCATAATCCGCTGGCGATCGGTGCGTTCCACCTGTTTCAACCCCAGGCGCATACGCAGATCGACCACTGGAAGCACCGTTCCCCGGAGGTTGATCACGCCTTCGACAAAGGATGGTGCTTTGGGCACACGAATCAGTTCGTCCGGAACCCGCACGATCTCCTGGACGCTCGCGATTGGAGCGCCGAACTCTTCTTTATCGAGACGGAAAACCACGACCTGTTCGTCATCGTCCCCGCCCTCATCAGCGTCGTTGACTTGCTTTTCCTCATCGAGTTCGCTCTCGTTCACGGTGCTCAGAGCCTCCTTGATCACGGAATGTCCAAACAAATTGCGCGCGGTTACGATCGACACCAGGCGTTTTCCATTGTCGAGCCGGCAGATAGCGGTGATCTCGGCGAGATTCCCCTCGCGGGCGAGGAGAGGAGGCAGCGCGTCGACGCCCGACTTTGAGACCCGAAGGACTTCGCTGACCGCGTCCACAACCACGCCAACCGAGGCCCCGTTTAGGGTCAGCACGACGATGCGGCTCTTCTCGTCCAAGTCACGATACGGAAGGCCGAACATACTGCGGAGATTGACGAGTGGCAGCAGGCGGCTGCGCAGGGTCATCACGCCCAGGACGTGCGACTCGGAGTGCGGCACATGGATCACCGTCTCCGGAACCTGCACAATCTCTTGCACGTCCTCAATGGCGATTGCATACTCCTGACCATCGACATCGAAGCTGACCAGTTGCAGTTCATCGCTGGTTTCCTCTTCTTCGTGGTTTTGTGTACTTGCCTGCACCGCGCCCGCTACGCCCGTGCTCCTTGAGATGGCCGCGATCTGCGAGAACTCGCGCTCAATGAGCTTGCTGAAGTCCAGCACCATAACCATGGCGTGCCCCCCAACGTTCTTGATGAGGCTCGAAAGCACTTCGGTGTTCACTGTGGTTCGAATGGAGCCCACATCTTCGATTTGGCTGGAATCGACGCCAACCACACTCGAAACGCGATCAACGACAAAGCCCAGCGGCTGCCCCACGTCAATCACCAGGGCTCGGGTAGAGTCATCATGGGGCAACTCAGGAAAGCCGAAAAGCCGACGAAGCGAAATAATTGGCAGAACCTTGCCGCGCAGGTTTGCCAGCCCCTCCAAGGCGGATGGCGCAAGGGGTACACGCACGACCTCCGGAACGCGAATGATCTCCTTCACCGGTGACATATCCGCCGCAAAAACCTCGTCGCCGGCCATGAACGTGACAAACTGCTGCGAACCTTGCTGAGTGATGGAAGCGGGCTGGTTTTCGGTATTCTCTACCTTCGCAGCTCCGTCCGGTTGTTTCCCGGGGGCAAGCTCCTCGAGGACATTCTCCTCGAGAAGCGCTGCCCCACTTGCACGCTGCTTCGATGATTTGGTTGTCATGATGGCCTCCCTACGCCGCACTCTGCAGTTCGTCCGCTAGAGAAGAGATCTCTTCGATAGCAGCGGCCAGATCCTCGGCTCCCTTCGCTTGCTGTTTAGCCGCACTGGCTGCTTCGGTGGCTGCCTTGTCGGCTTCAGTGGCTGCGGCTGAAATTTGCTCAATTCCTTTTTTCACCTGGGCAATGGCTGCGCCAATTTCTTCCGAAGCAGAGAGAATCTCCTGGGTTCCCTTCTCGACAACCAGAATGTCGCTCTCAATGGAGACCAGATCCGTTGTCGTGCTTTTGGCTTTTTCAACTTCGGTGACAGCAGACGCGACGATCTCGTTAAGGTCGCGGCCAACTACGCCAATCTGATCCTGGACAGCCTTTACCAGATCCTTGATGCGGTCGGCATTTTCAGACGAATCGTGGGCGAGGTTGCGGATGTCGGTTGCCACCACGACGAAGCCCTTGCCAAATTCTCCGGCGCGCGCCGCTTCAATCGCTCCATTCACAGCCAGCATGTTGGTCTGAATCGACACTGTGCTGATCGCTTCAACGATCTTGTCGATGCGCCTCGATACAAGTTCCAGATCGTTCATCTGCTTGATGCTGGCGCGGGAGGCTTCCGCGGAACTGGAAAGGCCTGCGATCAATCCATTGACAGCCGTCTTGTTCTCACTCAGCAGGTTCTTGATGGCGACCACTTTTTCTGCACTCGCAGTAGCGCGTTTCTGTGCCACCTCCAACCCCTTTTCGATCTGGTTGGTGGCTGCGGCGGACTCTTCCGAAGCTGATGATTGCACCTCGGCGCCTTTGCGGATCTGCTCGAGAGCGGTCATGATCTGGGCGCTCGAACGGTTAATCTCCTGCACCGCAGACGATAATTCCTCGGACGAGGAAGCAACCTGCTCGGCACTCTTGGCCACATCGGTGGAATTCTTCAGATCTTCGGCAAGCTCAGACAATGCCTGCGCCGCCTGCTCACACTCCGCCAGTGCCTGTGTTTGTTCGGCCACGGTCTTGCCAGACTCTTCGGCGGCTGAGGACTGTTCTTCGGCTGCAGCGGCAATACTCTGTGATCCCTTCAACGCCTGCTGAGATGCGACGTTGGACTGACTGGCATTCGCGGCAATCTCTCCGATCCCCTTCACGATCTCGATCGCATCGAGACGAATCTGCTCAAGTTGGATTGTTACTAGCTTTCCCTTTTCAACTTCATCTTCCATCGTCTTGGCGGAAGTATTTATCCCGCCGGCGATGGTCTTCACATCGGTCTGGATTTGCCCCACCAGGTCTTGAATCTGCTTTGCGCTCTTCTCTGAAGTCTCAGCCAGCGTCCGCACTTCATCGGCTACGACGGCAAAGCCTTTACCGTGCTTGCCGGCCCGCGCGGCCTCGATGGCAGCATTGAGGGCTAACAAGTTGGTTTGGTCGGCAATGCGTGCAACTGCCTTGACGATGTCGCCAATGTTGGCTGCCTGCGTCTCCAGCTCAGAGACCATGCGAACGGAAGCGGTTTGCCGTTGTGCGGCTACGCCGATATTAGTGATGAGCCCAGCGACATCGGCGCTGGTACGAACAATCAGCGCTTGGCAGGTTTCCCCTTTGGCGCGGCTGACATCCGCGTTCTGCATCTGACGGGTAATGGATACGCCCACCTGCTGGAATGCGGCAAGAGATTCTTGAGCGGCACTGGAGGCCTCTTCGGCGCCGGTTGCAATCTGATCGCTGGCTCGCTTCAACTCTTCGGCTGCGGACGACGCCTCGGCGATACCAGAAGCCAGTTGTCCCGTTGCCGCAGCGATTCGCTCGGCGGCTTGCTGTTGTTTGGCGAGCGTCCTCGCCTTTTTGCGTTGCGCCTCCGCCTCGCGGACGGTGACAGCCGATGTCTTTCCACCAGGAGCAGAGTTTGCCGTTAAGGCAGTTTTCTTGACGAGTGCCATGATTCCTTCCTTTGTACTTGCTTTTCCAGTGCCGGAGTCTCCCGGTCCTCTTCGAGAGGAGTTCGCGAATCGGTGATGGGCGCATTGTGAGAACGCAGGCGCGGAGAATGCGCACCTAGAGCAGATTGCATAATCCATTTAGCGGCTCAACCGGCCCCGCGCTTACTGAATTGCTGTGCAGTTTTGTTTTAAGACGGAGAGGATCTTCCTGTTGCGGGAACACGCCCAATTCGGTCATTTCAGGTCTTTCATCTCCGAGCCATGAATCGTGGCTCGACCGAGAGCGCGGGGATTCTTTCACGGAGAGAAGGAACCACAGCTCTTTCTTTGAAGAGCGGACCAAGAGTTCTCGCTGTGCCGTCGCCTGACCAATTGATGAAGAACTACCCGTGAGCTCACCGACGGACAAATTGGTCTTCTGGTGCCGGCCTGCGTCCCGAGATCGATTCAGGAGCTGACCCATTCCTGGCGATCTCGACCGTAATCCAACCCACACCTTTTCATACGACTGGATTGCGCCGATCTTTCCGTTGATTCAGTTGGAATTTTCGCGAAAGGTAGTCAGTCTCATTTCAGGTGTGCCGCAGACTGTGCCATGTCGCCCGTGCCCTGATGTGTCAAGTCAATGTCTTAGATGACCAGGCTCGAGTGCTTCCGTGCGGGCTTATTTTAAGGGTAAGTGCTTGATCCTATAGTGATGATACTCAGCGGTCCGAGCTCCGATATGTTGATCCGGCATCAGCGTCCTGCGGCCTTCCGATTGGGATTCTGGTACGGATACGGGATGCGCGGTTCGCAGAAAGTGTGCGGAAGAAGCTGTCGGCCGCTCAGGGCGGCAGACGGCAAGAAGGGGTCCGCTCGATTAGTTTCTGACGATCTCAATTCAGAAAGCCGTCCCGATTCGGAAGATCGAGCGAGAACGTCGGAATTTCAATATCAAAATGCTCTCCGCTCTCACTCTCCATCTGGTAAGCCCCGCCCATCATTCCCGACGGCGTGTCCAGTGGCGCGCCACTCGTATATTCAAAGCTCTCTCCTGGCTTGAGGACCGGTTGCTCGCCGACAACACCTGGTCCTTTGACTTCGGTCAGTTCGCCACGCATATTCGTGATCATCCAGTGCCGGCTCAGCAATTGGACCGTTTCCGTTCCTTGATTCTCGATGATCACTCGATAAGCCCAAAAATACTGCGCGTTGTCCGGCGATGATCTCGCCTCAAGGTAAGTTGGCTCAACGCTCACCGCTATTCCTCGAGTGTTTGCCATGTACGGTGTCCAATTTGTCATAGAGAAAGCTTAGATCAAACTCGTGGGCTGGGCTTGCCAGGCACGATCCTGAACTGTCGCCAACAGGCCAAAGCAGGCATCCATGTCGTCAGACCTGGAAACGCGCACTGGGATTTCCCAACTGCAATTCATGCAGGGCCGCAAGGCCCTGCGGTTGCACGATGTTCCTGTCTGGCTCGTGCTCAATGAATTGGGGGCGGTTTAGGCAGATGCAGGTGAAAACGGTCAAAAACATTAAAAAAACTTCCTAACGGCGGGGGGCTCCTCCGATCTAATACGGGCATGCGAAATAGCGACCAGGCGCTGATCCGGGCGGTTCTGGCCGGAGACAAAGAGGCATACGGCGTTCTCGTTGAGCGCCATGGGGAGAGTATGTTTCGCGTAGCATTTCGCATTACCGAGAGTGAAGCGGAGGCGCAAGAGATCGTTCAGGAAGCATTTCTTCGCGGCTACCGCAGTCTCGCAGGATTCGACGCCCGTGCCGACTTTGGAACATGGATCTATCGGATTGCGGTGAACTGTGCGTTGCAGGTGTTGCAGAAACGCAAGGCCGAGGGGGGAGTGCCGATCACCGAAGAGTATGACGAAGAGCATTCGGGCCTTCAACTGTCTGACGGTGGCGC
>Ga0182016_10005252_pt1 | contig 14025 bp, 13 predicted proteins | sample 712S2MmetaG_FD_120491 | JGI IMG/M metagenome (GOLD analysis project Ga0182016, IMG submission 120491) | Permafrost microbial communities from Stordalen Mire, Sweden - 712S2M metaG | ecosystem: Environmental > Terrestrial > Soil > Wetlands > Permafrost | place: Sweden: Stordalen | collected...
AAAGGATCAATCGTTGTTTACGAAGACGGTGCAAGTTCGTATAAGTTTGTTTCATTTATTGGTTTGGAAGCTGGTGGAAATGGTGTTGCGAATATTTTAACAAAAAATGATCCAACAAATCCAGATATTATTGAAATACAAGTACCTGTAACATCACTTTATGCTTACACAAAAACAGAAGCTGTTGTACAAACTTATAAACCAAATGAATCAATTCTCAATGAGGAGGAATTATTAGAAACATATGTATTAAATAAAAATTAAAGTAAATTAGAATTTTTCAATTGTTTTATCATGTAAACTAAAGAACTTCCAAATTCTTCAGCTTCATCAACCTTATGTATTTCGGTATCATTTTGTTTGTCTGTTTCCCAATCAATTACTGTTCTAGAACATTGTTTTGAGTAAATTTCAAATCTAACATAGTCAATCGAATATGCATATACATAGTATTTATTATATTGATTAGCAACATAATATCCTTTAGTTTTCAAATTATTTAATACAATTTCTTTATCATAATATAAATCTTCATCAGAAAAAAAATATCCTTCATGTAATCTATGTTCATTCAAATTATTATCTAAACGAAATTTTTCAATAATTTTTTTGTATTCTGTATTTTCCAACCGTTTTACAGAATCTTTATTTTCTTTATTATCAAACATAATACAATCAACAATAAAATTTAGTAAATTTTCTAACTCAATGTATTCATCAAAATATAATGTAATAGTTCCCTTCATACTCAAATCATCAAGGAATCCATATGATAGTGTATGTTTACCTTCTTGTTTGAGAATGAAATCAGTCATTGTGTAACTTTTCTGATTATAATAATCATAATAATTATTATATTATTATAATCAGTGGATATATAAATCAATTTTTTAAATTTTATATCACAAATGTTTTGCAAAAATTTTAATAGATTTTATAAAATGTACAAAGTAAATCGGTTACATTTTTTTCTTGTTTGATAATCCATTTATATTTTCTATATGCTTCATCACATATTTCTTTTGTAATAAATTCTTCATCGGCATATCTCAAAGCCATCCCATTATTTTTGACAGCATTAAGACAAATATCATAACTTTTAATTTTATTATTAACAAATTTCAATAAATTTCCGTTTATATTTACTAATATATTTACTAATTGTTTATTTTCCCAAATTGGTATCTTGTCTGATATAATTAATTTATTTGATTTAAACAATTCATGATTATCTTTATTAATAATCTCAACAATTGAATCATTTGGTATGACAACTAAATGATAATAATACATTATATCAAACCCGGATATAGAATTAATATCTGAATTTATGAAAAAATCTTGATCAATACCATATATGTGATGTCCCATATGAATCAATTTACAAAATGTAATTATACCATTATTCTTTTGAATATCATCAATTGTATTAAAACCAAATTGATCAAAAATATTTGTTAAAATAATGAATTTTATCCCAGCATATTTATCATTAAAATCAATTCCATCAATCTTACTCATATGCGAAAGAATTCTTAAACAGAAACATTAAGCTAATATATTTAATTTATTTACATCAGCAGACAATAAAATTTATTTATCAATTTTATATTATTTTATCGATATAATTTATTGAAATCAATGAGTAAACTATCTGATGAATTCAAAGAATGCTATTTCATGAAAACGGAATTAGTTAATTTATCTAAAAAGCTCGAATTGCCTACAAACGGGTCAAAAATGGAATTACAGAACGGAATAATTTATTATATAAAAAATAAGAAACAAAATAAAAATATTAAAATTAAAAAAATAAAAGAACAAATACCAAAAAAGGTTCCGATAAACTTAACTCCTGATACTAAACTGAGCGAAGGATATATATGTAATTTAATTACTCGTAATTTTTTTAAGAAACATATTGGAGATCATTTCCATTTTACCTATTTTCTCAATGAATATGTCAAAAATAATCCCAACAAAACATATCAAGATGCAATAAATTACTGGAATTATCAATATAATAATCCGGAATTGTTCAAAAAGAAATATGAAAAAACGGGCAAATTCGAATACAATAATTTTATGAAAAAATATTATGAAGATCACGAGAATGCATCATTAGATAATGTTATAAAAGGATGGAATGAACACAAAGAAAAAAGAAATAAAAAATGTAAAAAAACTGTACAAAAGTTACTGGATTTATAATTGCTGACATCCTGTAAAAAATTATAAAAAATTATATATCCTTAATATATAATCAATATAATTAATAAATGGCGTCAGGATTTACGAACTATTCAGATTTTAATAAGCCCTATACTTCAGTCAGTTCAGTTGATGATAATAATTATAGTAATATGAATGTTAATAATTTTTATAAACAAGATTTACCAGAATTTATGTTATATCAAGATAATAGATCGCATAATAAATATCGTGGAACAAAATCAAAAAAATATCCGTCCAGTAATGAAAACAGAGTGACCGCAACAAAAGGTATTTTGTGTGAATTTGATGCAGATCCAGTTGCTGAATTGTTCTTTTCCAATGAAAATATGAACAGGATACAAAAAATGTTGCGCAGAGATATACTTGTCAGATCCAATGGACAATTTAGATTAGATGTTGACCAAGACGAATCAGATCTTTTAATAGCTATGCGTGCAGTGTTTTTTAGTAAATATGGAGCACGATTTTTACCCTTCAAAATAACACATCAAGTGAAGCAATTGAATAAGCAAGTCATCAATTATGTTTGCCCGGATTTGTATAGTAACGTTTTGCAGCAATATTCGTATGTGAAAGAGATTAATTCTGAAATTAAACCTATGTTACAACCCATTTGCACCAAAATTTCTAGAACTTTACCGTCTTTGACGACTGTTTATACAAGATAAAAAAATCAATTTGTTTTTAATAATTTCCATTCATCCTCCCAAATTGATACATAATTATATCCATTTGAGATTATAAAATCCTTCCTTTTTTTATCGTATTCCCATATATTTTTTGCTTTTTTACCTAAAAAATTAATATCATTTTCTTTGAATTTTTTTGGGTTGCAATGATATACGCATCCAAAAAATTCATACCATGTATTTGTTTCTTTGCAATATCCGTCAGCACTTATATAACCGGTATTATTTTCATTTCTAATACTATATTCACCTTCATTTTCAGCATGAACAATCTTTATTTCATCTCGTTTTTCTATATATTTTAACCATTCGATAGATATTTTTGAATATCTATTTATACATTTAGGACATCCGTGTCCGATTATATGTTTATGCGGAATTTGTTCAAATTGACCATGTGATTTACATATAATTTTTACTTTATTAATCCCTTTTTTATATTCAGTTAAAGAATAATCATATTTGTCTCCATGCATATTTTTTGCTAGCTCAATAAATTCCTCAGTAGTTTTATTTCTTCCTATACATTTAGGACATCCACTTTTTCCTCTAATGTGACTATCGGGTGTTTGTTCGTATTGTCCATGTATTTTACATATTATTTTAACATATTCTTTTCCTTTTTTATATTCAACTAATGAATAATCGTATTTGTCGCCGTGAACTTTTAATGCTTCCTGTATAAATTCTTCAGTAGTTTTATCTCTTCCAATACATTTCGGACACCCAGAGCCGTTCAAATGTGATGATGGATATTGTTCAAAAATATCATGTATTTTACATTTAATTTTAATATATTTATTTGCTGATTCATATTCAACTAATGAGTAATCATATTTATCACCATGCATCTCTTTTGCTTCTCCAATAAACTGTTCGTTTGTTTTCTTAGATGAACCATTACAACCAAAACATTTAACTCCTTTTAAATGGTTGCCAGGCAGTTGTTCAAACTCCCCATGTTCTTTACATATTATTTTTACTTTTGTTTTATAATTTTTGTAATCAACTAAACTGTAATCATATAAATTACCATGCATATCTGTTGCTTTTTTAATGAATTCTTCATTTGTTAGTTTTAATATGGATGCTAATTCTATTTTATAACATTTTATACAACCAGATCCATCTAAATGATTTTGTGCTTGTTGTTTAAATTCTCCGTGATCGTTACATATAATTGTTATCATACTTGACATTGATTTTAAATCATCCAAATTATATTCATATTTTCCTTTATGAATTTCATTTACTCGCTCAATAAAATTATCAATGGATCTAATATTATTTCCACATTTATGACAGCCCGCTCCTCGTAAATGGTTTACTGCAGTTTGTTCAAAAATTCCATGTATTTTACATTTTATTTTAACTTTATTTGTACTTTTGGTATAAATAGTATCCGCATAATCATATTTATCACCATGTTTTTCAATAGCTTCTTTTATGAAATCTTTTGTTGTTTTTTTATTTTTTCCAGCACATTTAATGCATCCTTGTCCATATAAATGTTTTTGTGGACTCTGTTCAAAAATATCATGGATTTTACATTTAATATTAACTTTCGTTTTGGCATTAACATATTCAACTAAACTATAATCATATTTGTCCTCATGTTTTTTTTTTGCTAATTGTATAAATTTTTCTGTATTCATTTTTGAGTATCAATATATATATTATGTTATTTTTCTATTTAAATTATTTTCAACTTTCAATTTTCATGTAATTAATTAATGAAACTTATTTAAATATTTAATTACTTACATAACTTATTCACTTATTAAAAAAATGGAAAATACACAAAATGTACAGAACTTGCAAAATTTTCTATCAATGATGTTAATGATGTCTGATGATCTTATCAAATCAAAAGTTTTTCAAATTCCGAATACAGACAAAGAACTAATTCGGAATATGGAAAATTTATTTAATACTAAAACAAAATCAGGATATGATGTTTACGGTATATTAATAAAAACAAATAATACAAACAAATTAAATAAATTAATTATTTATTCTCATGGAACAGGTAATGATATCTATAATGTTCATCATCTTCTTAAGGATTTTAGCGATAAATACGGTGTTGACATTGTATGTTATGATTATCCTGGATATGGATTAGTTTCAGCAGAAAAAATGAACGAAGAAGGTTGTTATGAATGCCATGAAGCAGTTGTCGATTATACAATTAATGTTCTGAATATTCCAAAAAATGAAATAATATTAATGGGTCAATCGTTAGGATCAGGGGTTACGGCAGATTATGTAGCTAATCATGAATGGGAAAATCCAGTAATATTAGTTTCAGGATATAAAAGTATTCCAAGAATTATAGTGGATAACGAAATAGTTGATACACTTAAAAACCAATATCAATTTAATACAATGAGTAAATTAGATAAAATTAAATGTCCCATAATAATGGTTCATGGTGATGTTGACGCCCTTATTCCAGTAAGCCATGTATACGAAATGAAGAAAATGAAACCGGAAAATATAACACTTGAAATTGTTCAGGGAGCTGGACATGTAGATGTTATAGATAAAATAGAAGAAAATAAAGTTAGACAAATATTTGATATGTTTTAAATACAAAAATAAAAAATTGAATTAAATATACAAAAGATAGTCAAATAATTTATTTGCTAACACGCAATATAATATATGGATGATATAGATCATGAAGATGGATGTCTACAAAATGTAAAATGTTGGTATAATTATAAATTTATTTTTCCATTTGAAACTACAAATAATTTTAAAATAAAAAGTATATGGATATTTATAATTATTTCAATAATACTAAACTTTATAAACCTCAGTATATTAATAGCATTATTAATTATAAGGTTAGATAATGAGGAATATTCATATAATATCATATATTTCGATTATAGTACATTAATCGAAATATATATTCCAATATTGTTCATAACGACATTGATGATTATTAAGTTTGTTGTTACATTGCGAAAACGAATAACCTACGATTATAGTACAACGATACGTCTCAGATATCCATTAGATCTTTATGAGATGGACAATAAAACGATTGACATATTATCATTTGTGTTATCAGCGGGCCTTAATATACATTTAGTTTACCTATTTTGTGGTGGTATATATCTATATAATTATTGGAATTATAATGATATAAACATTAAATTAATTTTTGCGACGATATTGATAGATTTTATTTCATTTGTTACACATGCTATAACAAGTTTGATATGGTTTCATGTGGGAAAAATAAATTTTGTAAAAATGAATACGCCGCAATTGATATTATATATTCAAATAATTTACCATATATATACTTTTAATACAGAAAATACAAATGTGATATTATGGTTAATTCCATTCATGACATTTATATCAATAAGTGTAATGGTCATATATTTAAATTCAAATGAAAAAATGAAGAGAATTACATTTTATTTGAGTATTTTGAGTATTTTAGTTAGTGGTGTGATGATTGGAATATGTTATATGATTAAATATTTATTTGATATGCAAAGTTTCAATTATATATATTTCATAACATTAATTCATGGATTATTTATTTTAATTAATTTAATTAAAATGATTTTTCTTGGATGTTATGTAAAAATTTTATTTATTTAATTTAATTTAATTATCTTATTAAATTAATTTATTAAATAATTTTAAGCACTTAGCATGGTCTGGTGCTGCATTGAGATCCATCTTTAACATAAATGAAAACTGTACCACGTTTGGAAGCACGAGCTTGGAATGATTCCGGGGCATTTGGAGTGTTAACATATTGAGTAGTGCCTGGAATTTCAACAACTGGTGGGTTTCTAACGAATTCACCGTTGTCTTCAAATTTGTAGATGGCGCCTTGAGGATCATACAACAAATACAATGATTGAGTACGACCAATATTGAAATCACGTCTTACGACAATACCGGCTGTGCAACCAGTGATCAAGTTTGTTCCTGGACAAGCTGCTGCTGATTTTTCAACAAAAACAACTGATCTTAAATGGAAAACATCATCACCGACAGTCATACTTGGGTCGAAACTAATTGGAACATCGTTGATAGTTTCCAAAGCACTGTGTGTTGCTGGCAACATAGTGAAGTTATAAGGAGAATTTACTCTTCCGAAATTGATTGATTGATATCTTCTGTTGGCATAGAAAACAAGAATGTCACGACTGTAAATAATACTGCTGACTTTTGGTGTTAATGATCTGTTTTCAACGAACCAATTGTATTGTTCGAGAGCAGAGTTAAGGTAAACAGCTGATGAAACATTTCTGAAGCTCAATGGTAGACGTAAATTGATAATTGGAATTGAGGTAACTTGGGCAGTTGTCATTGGTCCTAAACTATAATTTCCAGACATAACACCAGTTGTCAATGACGAAATGCTAATGACTGTTGGTCTTAATGAGAAAGCACCGAACAATTTACGGATAACAGTACCTTCATCACGAATGTTGGCCATATCAGCATCACTGAACAAGTTATTTTTGCAGTTATCCAAAGCTAAATTAAAAGTTCTGAATTCATCAGAATAATATCTTCCTTCTCTTAATTCACGAACTTGTTTCCATAATTCAATTTGTAATTTAACTCTGTTTCTTAAATCAACTAATGGTGAATCACCTGGAGAGACACAGACGATTTCATTTGGATCGGTCTTTAAATCCCAATATACTTCATAGTCTGGAAGAGTTCTGATTGGGACACCGTTATATCTGCAGTGTACAATGTATGCTAAACTTGACAATAACATATGTTCATCAATGTATTTAATTCTTGGGAAGAACAAAGCAGCAACGACTGGATGAATGTAAGAGAATGAGTTAAATTTCTTTGCATCATAATCTCCAGTTATGGCTTGTGGAGCACAATCTTGATAGGTCAAACTTTGAATTTTAATTTGTTCGTGTAATACGGCTGTTTCAGCATATACTCTTAATATTTCTTGTAAAATATCATATTCATTGGTTGAGACAGTCATTCTACCGATATTGATATCATCACTTTGACCTAATAATTTGCTCATTGGTGTGTTTGGTTGATTGTATTGGTTAAATGGAGCAAATGATTTATCATTAATTGCCATATTAATAAAGGCGTGGAATTCATCGTCACTCAATTCGTAACGTTTCTTAAATTTCTTGGCCTTTTCTAAAAGTTGGGGTAATGGTAAGGCACTGTATTTAGAGAAAATGAGATTCTTGAATTTTTGGGCCTTTTTAGCAACCAAGTTTTTTCTTTCCTTGTAGATATCAAACATTTTTTCAACAACTTTGGGATCATTGTACTTGTCACGGAGCAGTCTCATGGCATGTGTATCATCAACGTTTTTTCTGATAATGTCACCGACACTTTCTGCTTTTGACTCTCCTCTTTCGGAGCCATCATTAGTATTCCTATCATAAGATTTACTTGCCATTGTGGTATGTAATGTATAATAATATAGTATAATAAAAAAATATTATAATATTTTTTGAAATATATTTTTTGTTAAGAATATATCAAATAAATTAAATAAATTTTAAAAACTATATATTTGTTTAATTATTCGTTTAATTAAATTATATTTCACAATTATTTATTTAAAAATGATGATATTTCTTTTCGTTGTTTCAAAGTAAGATTTGTTTTTTTTGATTTTATTTTATCAACTTTCATTAGCGATTCTATATTTCCTATATTTATATCACGGTCTTTTAAATAATCAACACATTCTTTAATTCTATCTTCTGAAGTTAAGAATCTTATAATTAAATTTATGTAAATGTAGTCATTGATGTTTTTATTCTTGAATGCTTTACTTGCGTTTGTAATGTTTTTCTTATTTATTTTACTAATAGATGCTTTATTCAAATCTGTGGGATAAGCAAGTTGTAAATACTTTTCTTTTTTTAATTTTTCTGTTAATAAAAAAGAAGGTGCAACGCATGTATAATACCCATGAACTTCATTTATGTCCCAGTTTTGATCACCGTATATATAATTTTCAACAACATCACCTTCTGATAACAACTCAGAAATACAACAAGCTATATCAAATTTATCACTACTATTCATGTCGCCTATTTTTGAATTTATACATTCAATATAATTTTGTTGAACCATTAACGGTAGCACTACTTTATCAGTTTCATAATATCTAATACACTCATCAATACTTTTATATCCTTGTAACAATTTATTTGTTGCTCTAAAAAGATCAAAATCTTCATCTTTTTTCTTGGATAATTTAAGATATTCTTCAAACATAGATTGAGTAATCACTTTATTACTAAAATTACATTTTAAATCATACAATGTCATAATCAATCTCCTATAATCTTTTTGGGAATGATCAATTAGTTCATAAGCTAATGAACTATTAAAGGGTCCATAATTTGTTCCATGTACTAACATTTTTTCATTTGTTAATATTTTCTTCATTAATTGTAACATTTCATTTTTGAAAGGTGTTGGGATTTTAATTTCATGAGAATGTTTTTTGAGTTCTGTTAATAATCTACTATGTTGTCCATCTGATATAAATATTACGGGACACGTCCATGTCATAATATTATTTTTTAACAAAGCAATAATACATGTTCTTCCATTTCCCGAAGAGATCGCTTCAACCTCATCAATTACTACACATATTTTATTATTTCTTGTGCCATCCATAATCGACACTATATTAGATGAATTCATTATTCCGCTTATTGCATCCTTAATATCTGTTCCCTTTTTAATTTTAGAAAAATTAATAGTTTGTTTAACATATCCCATCGTTTTTAGTATTGCATTAATTATACACGTTTTTCCGACTCCATGATTTCCGATTATAGTAACACAACTCATTGGACCCTTTTTAGAAATATCAGATATTTTTCCGGAAATTATTGTTTCATCGTCTTCTCTGTCAATATTGTCAATATTGTCAATGTTATCAATGTTATCTAAAGTATCAATAATATCATCATTGTCGCCAATATTGTCAGTATCATTAGTATCATTATTATCATTACCATTATCAATAACTTCGTCGTCAATGACATCTACAGCAATTTTGATTTTTCGTTTTCGTTTATTATTTTTCATATCAGCAAGTGCTTTTATTTTATTTTCCTCAAATTTCATTAACCACGTTCCAATAAAATTTATTGTTTCAGTATTACCAATTATTTGATCTAAATTTTTTGGACAATATTTGGCCGTCCATGATGTTCCATCCCTATTTGTATCATCAATGTATTCCATTCAGATAATTACTTATAAATATATGTTTCTACACATATCTATTTAAATGATTATAATGTTGTATAAATAATAATCAACTTTTATTCTAAATTATTGTTCTTGATTATTTCTGGCATCCAATGAATCCTTAATTTGTCTCAATAATTTTATATTGTTGTACTGATATATTGAATTAATTATTTGTGCTTGTTTATTTGTTATCTCATTTTCTTTATCGCTTGCAACGGTTTTCCCAATTACATCTCTAAAGAATATTAATAATAGTAAATAAATTATTACAAGTGTGAATATAATAAAAACTATTTCGTACACTATTCTCTTTATGTTAAAATGTATTCCAAATACATTTACCGTAACAATATTTTGAAAGAAAAAATATGTTAATATGGGTTCTATCACATTGTCTGATATATCCATAATTATAAAAGTCAATGATAAACCTGCCAAAGCACCTATTGTATATTCTATTATATTGAAACTTATTGCAAAATCACTAAAATTGATTCCTGTAGGAACACTTTTTTTTGTTTGTATATCTGTCAGTTCGTTTTTTAATCTCACTAAATATTTTTCTTGTAAGAGATCTTCCATTCAAATATATTATCTGTTAAAATATAAACTAAATATATAAAAAAAATATCCACTTATAAAGTTTTAACAAAAAATAATGACATATTTTTTGGGTAAAATACTTATTGTGTTATTTATATTTTAACAAAATGGTCATTACTGTCACTAATCAAATATTGATCTACTACAATCATCAGAATCTGAATCATTATCGAGGTATGCTTTTATACTAGAATCGGAACTATACGAATCATCGTCGTGATTATCATTATTGTTTATATTTTTATTATTGATAGAATCGAATCTAAATTTACTCATTTTAACAAAAAAATCTATATTATCTCCGTTTTGGCTGTTTATTAAATTCGCCATAAATATTTCTTTATGTGATAATTTATTATCGTTATTATCGTTATTATCGTTATTATCGTTATTATTCGTTTTATTCAATTTATTAATTTTTATTTCAGGCCAAATTATTTTTTTACTTGAATTATTCATTCTATCAACATCAGCCAAAATTGATGGAGACAAAGATCGAGGGGGTGACACAGATGGCGACATATAATTCATGGGTTTAATACCCTTATTAGTCAAATGTATTTTATTGCATGAAATATTATAACATATGCCATCTTTTAAGTCTTCAAAACATACCTGGTATCTTTTATCAAACACACCAAATTTACAGTTATATCCACCAGGACATTTATTTTTTGTGCATACATCACATACTTTTGTAAGTTGTAAAAATGTCTTATATATTTCATCATCAAGAACATCATCAATATCAATATTTTTATTCATTAGTATATTATAGGCGAATCGTCTATTGTAATCTACATTTTGTTCATCCAAATTATGTGCATACAAACATTTATCACCGTAAGAACATTTTCCATATATTAAAACATTGTTACACATAATTTTTTTTAAACTTTCTTTATCGATTTTGTCATATTTATCATATTTATCATATTTGTCTGATGAATATTTTTTATTGTCCTTCATAAATATTTTTTTAATAAAAGTGTCATCTCTATAATTATTCTGATTACCGCGATTATTATTTTCAATATTAGTCCTAAAATGTATATTATTTACTGTGTCGAAGTCAGATAAATTATTAGTTTCCTTTTCCTGTGTATCGGCATCATCGGCATCATCTATTGATGTATCGTTTTCACGATGTTTTATTGTAATTTTTTCTCCTTGTTGATGAAATGTATCGTCATCAAAGCGCTTTTTTTTTTTATTGTTTCTCCTACCTGTGACAGTTATCCAGTTATCTATTTTATTCATTAAATAATATTATTAGATTGAATGAATATATATTTATATTATAATGATTATAGTATTTACTTTTTATATATATTGATGTCCCTTACGTTATTATAAAATGATATCAACTTTTTATGATATATAAATTAAGAATATTGTATAACATCTTTTAAGATAATAAATTCCACGATGTTATCAGTTAATTTATGTGAAAATATCCACTTAGATTTAGTAACATAAAGACCGAATTTTATTAAATTAATAAGATTTTTATACAAAATAAAAAAGGGGCAGGCATTAGAATAGAATATATATCGTTCAAGTTCTGTGTTATCAACAAGTGTATTATTCAATAATTCTAAATGAAATTTTTTAATTTTTTTTGTCATCTTTGTAAGATTTTTTTCAAAATGGGATGAAAATGACCAACACCAGATAGACGATGATATATTATATAATCCTAATATCTCATAATGTCCCTTTAAAATGTGTTTATTATTATTAAAAACATCTACAATAAAATCATTAATATCATCATTATTATTAAAAATCAAATCATATTGTTTTGCATCGTCAATAAATGGCGAAAGACTTTTGAGTGTTTTTTTGTAAAATAAATCAATGTTTTTCGTAAGATTAAAATCAGAATCGGAATCAGTATCAGTATCAGTATCAGTATTTGAGTTTATATCTGAACTGGTATACGAAATATTATTTACTGACATATTTTAATACTTATGTGATATAAATATTAAAATAAATTAAATTTATTATTTATTATTTATTAATTATTATTTATTATTTGTTGTTTATTATTTATTAATCATTTCCAGCAACAAAATTATATGGATTACTTAAATTTCTAAGACTTATACAAGAGGAAGTATTAACATAGTCTAAATCAGCCGATGGATTACATAAAACTACTTCAAAATCGATATCTTCATCATTTTCTTCACCTCCACTAATCTTTTTCTGATCACTAAATTTGTATTGACTTTTTTTAGGAAAATAAAATCCAACTCCATCTATTTTTCCGTAATATTGATCGTTTCTACAATAGTGTTCATTAAAATAATCGAGTGACCAGTCGTCGGGCAATGAATACGGATCTAATATAACGATACTCAATTCCCGTTTTGTGATAAATTTATGTATATAACCACCTTCTGGATTAACACATGCAGATATGCGATCCGCTGCCAAACGTATTTGTGGTGAAAAATATGCTGGTAATTTTCTATTGCCCTGTATATCCTTTGGACCCAATCTAATGTCCTTTACGTTGAATGTTTTCATCATTGTACCATGATGTAAAACTGTACCTGGGCGAATTATATGGACAGTTGTATGAGACACATCTGATTTTCCTATAGCACTTTCAGGTCCTTGGACTACTGTTATTTTATTTGTTCTTGTTTCTTCGTCTTCTCTTTCTATTCTTTCAAGAGCTTTATCAAAATCTCTTTTAATTTCTCCTTCACTCAATCCTGTGTTTTGGCTACCGAGATTGACATCTACAGAAGTAACTTCTATTACTCGTGATCCTGATGGAACATCACTTCCTTGTGTTATTTCATGTATATGCTCAAATGGTTCACCCTCTCTAGCCTCACGAACTTCTTCTATTTCTAGAGCTCCGGGAGTATTAGGACCAGGTGGATTTTGTCTCACTTTATCCTGAACTGGAACCATTAGATTTGTTCCAGTCTGTGATTGTTGACCTTCACCTATACCACCAGATTGATTTTGGACTTGGATTAAATAATTTTTTATTAAATGATAATCAGACAAATAACCATTTTGTTTATTAAATACATTTATGGAATCGAAAAAATTATGATGATTATGATAATTATGATATTGCATTAATATAATATATAATTATTATATACAAAAAATAACTATAATATATTTCGAATTTATTTTAAAAAGTCAATTGTTAATATATTAAAATACAAAAAATTTGTCTATAATATTTGGCATAAATATATATAATAAT